>Ga0209803_1000922_pt1 | contig 19685 bp, 14 predicted proteins | sample GraSoiAngelo_138_FD_185895 | JGI IMG/M metagenome (GOLD analysis project Ga0209803, IMG submission 185895) | Grasslands soil microbial communities from the Angelo Coastal Reserve, California, USA - 14_0929_09_40cm (SPAdes) (version 2) | ecosystem: Environmental > Terrestrial > Soil > Grasslands ...
AAGACGTGAGTTGACGGCGGCGCGAATTGGGATCAAGAGAAGAGATCGCTGGTACATCAGGTACGGGCAGCGAGAGCAATTCACCGACCAACGCAGCGTACGGAGCGAGATCCGGCCGAGCCTTCTCGATGGCCGAGGATAGCCTTTCCGCCAGCTCTGCCGCAGTCTCATCGGGACGAAAATTCAATAGCGTCCTCAGAGCTTCACGCCAGGGGGCAAAGGGCGTATGCCACGTGTGCACCTGGCAGGTGGCTTTAATCTGCCGCCAGCCCGCTGCTTCAAGCTGAGCGGCAAGCTCCCTCGTCAGGCGGGACTTTCCGATGCCCGGCTCTCCCCATAGGTAGGCCCACCGACCTCTTCCGCGCTTCAGAATCTCCCGGGCGAGTCCTGAGAGCGCTGCCAGCTCGCGGTCACGGCCTACGAGCGGGCCCGTATCGCAATCTTGTTCAACTAGATGCTCCGAGGCGGCATCTCGCAGGCGATAGACGGCCACCGGCGCCGCCTTCCCCTTGACTCGCAATGGCCTCAGCCGCTGAACATCGAACCCGCTGCCTGCGCGCTCGATCGTAGCTTTGGATATGAGAATCTGTCCCGGCTGTGATGCCGCCATGAGGCGAGCAGCCAAGTTCACGGTGTCGCCGATTACCGTGTATTCGCGCCGCGTTGACGACCCGATCTCTCCCGCGAAGACAAACCCGGAACTGATACCAATCCTGTGCCTCAACTTGAGACCTGACGAGCGGAACTCGCGGTCCAATTCCAGTGCGGCGCGGAGAGCTGCCCTCTCCTCGCGCTCCACGGATAAAGGCGCCCCAAAGAGGCAGATTAGTTTGTCGCCTTCGGGCGCGAGGTCGCTCGCCGCGAGGAATCCACCGTGCCGCTCGACGGCGCCGATCAGCATTTTCACGTAAGTATCGGCCTGTGCCAGAGCCTGCGCCTCGCCATGGGTTTCGAGGAGCCGAGCAAGGCCGATTAGGTTGATGAATACGGCGGTAACGCGGCGATGTTCGCCGGAAAAGCTCGGGAGGCGGCCTTCTAAGAGTGGAGTCGCAAGGGGCGCTAGGAGGTAACGCTTGAGCGAGTCGCTCGAAGCCGGGAGGTGATGCTCTAACGCCGGTCTGGCCGGCTGTTCCAACCGGCGCACTCGCCAAACGCCGTCGCGCGCAACCAGCCGACAGCCCGGGCTCAGTTCCGCGGCCGCCTCGGGGCTCACCACCACCTGCCCTGGCTCACCAGCCCCTTCGATTGAGGCAGTTCGGTTCACGTCCGGGCCTAGGAGCAAATAGTGAAGTGTTCCATCCGTCTGTCCTACCGACGCCCCGTAGAACCGGCCGCTGTGGATGGCGACTCGCATCCTCAGGCGGTACGTCTCATTTCCGACAAGCAGCCGGCGGAAGTCGCCCATCGCAGCCTGCATCTCAAGGCCGGCGGCCGCCGCGCGGTCCGCATGCCCGTCTCCCGAGAAGTGAAGAAGCATCGCATCGCCGCCGAACTTCATCTGGGCGCCGCCCCAACCGTCGGCAATGGCGAGCATGCGCTCAAAGAAGCCATTGAGGACGGACGCCATCAACTCCGCGCCCTCCCTGCCGACCTGCGCCAGTTTTTCGGACATCGCCGTGAAGCCCGAGACGTCGCAGAACATCAGCGACCCCTTCAGCCAGACGCCCCACAACGGGTGTTGCTCCGGCCGGAGCGCCCACTGTTCGACAAGTGTTGCGGGCAGGTAGGCGCGCAGCAGCGTCTCCTCGCCCGTGCGATATGTTTTTTGCATCGAGGCCCCGCCTCGCCCTCAACGGCTATTCCCGCTCCCCGCCTCGGGACGACAGGCGGGAGAACGCTAAAGCTTAAGCATCTTTCGTCGCTTCAGGGTACCACAAAGGTCTTAAACCCGCTGTCCGGCATGCGGTCCGGGAAGCCGACACTTGGATTCCCCGGCACACCGTGCTGTGCCTCCGCGTACCATTGCAGCTGGCCGCCACTGGTCAGGCCCACCTCTGCGAGGCTGAACGTGAAGCGCAGCTCGCTAGGATCCGGGCGCGTGACCACCAGGCTGCTCAGCGGGCTCGTCACCTTCCCGTTGGCATACTTCAGCTGCGCATTCTTCGTCGCCGTCAGGATGTTGAGCCGGTACTGAGAAGCGTTTTCAATGGTGCCGACGACTCGCACAGCAATCGTCATCGTGGTCGCCGACGTCGAGACATCACAACCCACGAAGTCAGTACCAGTGGTCGGTGAGTCACCGGTCGGGTCACAGCGCAGACGGACAGTCGCCGTGTCGGTCCCGAGCCGCCCATCCGCGTCCATGACTCGTATTTTGGCCGTGGCCGGGAACTGGGTGCCGTTCGGGTAGGTATGCATGACAGTGAAGCTGGTGCCCGTCACGGGTCCGCTGCCAAACAAGCCGTCTCCGAAGTCTATCGTGTAGAAAGGCTCATCGAGTTGGGCAAAGTCGGGGACGCTCACCTGGAAGGTCGCAGGCGAACCGGGAGCTACATACTGAGGGTCGGGCGTGAGATCGACGCTAAGGAAAGTGAACCCGATCGACCCCTTCGCCGTGAAGTAAGCGATGTTGTCCGCCCCGTCCACCACCTCGCCCGCTATGTCGTCGTTCGGCTGAACGTTCGGCACATTAATTGTGAATGTGCCTGTGGTTGGGAACGGTTGCGGCAGGTTCAGTTCGAGAGGCGTAAAGGCGCCACCGCTGTATTTCAGCAGGACTATCCTGGCGATGCCGCTAGGGTCATTTGCCCTGACTGCAACGTTCAGGCTACTTCCGCCCCCCGGGCTCATGCTGACCTCGTTGACCGTCGGCGGCTCCGTATCCGCCGGGTTGGAATGCAGCAGCTCGACCGTCAGCGACGAATAGTTGCGTTGAATGCCTGTGACTGTCGCCGCCGAACCGCTCGTACAGCGGAACTGGCCTGGCGTAACGACTAGCGTTTGTCCGCCTCCCGGGTCGACGCTATTCAAAGTAACCGGCACAGAAGGCCAATAAGCATCTAAGCATGTCTGCGGTTCTTGGTGATTGAGCAGCCAGTCCTGAGTGGGCCGTGATATGACAGGATCGAAGCCCGGGGTATCCGAGTATGCTCCGGATCTTATGAGCACTCCCTGGGCGGTGTGTCCCGGAGGAATCGGAATGACGATTCGCGGCTCGACCGGTCGGAAGGCCGTAGCCTGCGCGTCGCCATCGGCCGTGAAGTTGCTACCACTGCCCGTCGTCACCTGCTCAATGCTGTGCGTGGTTGTCGTCGTAGCGGCCCCATCCTGGACGGTCAAGCTAAAAGTCTGAGTGGGCGCCGTCTCGGCCGGCAGAGCGGTTATCGAGCCGGCACCGGGGGGGACGCGCACCTGGTACATCGGCATTCCGTACATTGTGAGCTGGATCGAAGACTTCTCATCGTAGGGCGTCATCGAGAGGAGGCTGAGCAGATAGGACTGCTTGGCGTTCGTCAGCGCGTTTCCGATGAACACTTCCCCTTGCACCATCTCCTTGGCGAAGATGGTGAGAAGAAGTTCGGTGCCTCCGAGGCCAATGTCATCACCGAGTCCATAACCTGTGCTGGCGACAAAAACCGCACGCTGACGGGCCATTGCCTGAGCAAAATCAAGCGAGGGGTCTACGCCCAGCCCTGGGTCAACGGGCCGAGCGGCGCGATCCGGAACATTTAATCCACCATGGCATCCCATGGTGAAGACCACGTGTCGTTGTAAAACCGGCGTCGACCCGCCAGCCGCCGCTACCTCGTTGCTCTTCAAGGTGTCGGTGAAGTCGTGTGTGCCAAACCCATTCGCAGCTAGAGCCAGATAGTGCGTGTAGTGAGCGTTGGCAGCGACCACGCTGCGCACTCCGCAACCGGTCAGGCTCCCCGAGGCTTGGCCCAACATCGCGCAACGAAGTTCATCCGATGTCCAGGTGGAATTTATCAGGGTCGATGTGTTGAGCTTGCTGGCTAGGTTAACTGCGGTGACGTTGGCGCCGTCGCTGAAGAAGTCGTATCCGGTAACGAGGGCTGTCGCGGACGCGCCGCTGCTGTAGTCTAGAAGGCCGTTGCTGGCCAAGAAAGCGTCCGCCCCCGCTCCTATCTCCTCCGGCGTTTCCACTAGCCTGGAAATGGGCCGGTCTGGGACATACAGCTCTCTGCCATTCCAAGGCGTCGGCGCGTCGTCCACGTAATAGTCATCGGTGAGGATGTAGCCGCCCAGCAGGCTCGAGAAGAGGGGGCTGCCAGGATTAACCAGAGCGTCAAACAAATAGTTGCTCTCGTTGCCAATGATCGTTTCGTCAGGGACCCGCCGTTGCGGAATCACATCATCGTCACCGGCAAGCACAACATACTGAATGCCAGGATCGAGGCCGAGACGCGCCTGGATCTGGCCGCGGATGGCGGCCGCCAATGAGTTCGCTTCGTCCACAGAGCACGGATTTCGATCCGCGTTGTCGTAGAGAATACTCGGCACGGAGATAAGATCCGCCTGCACGTTCGGATGCTGTGCAAGGGCTTGCAACTTTGGCAGCAGCGCGTTCCAGCGAGCGAGTCCCTCATTCGTTGCTGTGGTCGGGTCGTCATAGAGAGCGATGATCCGCTCCCGCTGAGTGACGATCAGTGTTTTGGCTGGGTCCTGGCTCGGGAAGCCAGGATTCAGATCGACAACCGTCGTCGTTGGTGGATTGGAGGGATCGGAGCCGACCATCGGCGGTCGGCTACAGACCTCCGGCCCAAGCACGCTAGTCAGGTCAAGAGGTACTGACGTCTCAATCTGAAGAGTATATGGTTCGCTAGCGCTGAAGGCACCATTCGCACCTAGGACACCGATAAAGAACCTTGTGCCTGGCACGGCTGAGCGGGCGAGCGCCACTTCTTGCTTTGTGCCATGGTTACCTGAGTAAGCAGCGACGGAGACGCTTCCGTTCGGGTTGCCGAGCCCTAGTTCATCAAGCGTGATATCGGCAGCGCCGACGCCGTTGCCTTCCAGTCCATTGAAGCCCATCTGGGAGAGGGGATAAAGGGCTGAACCACTCTGGAACCCGCCGCTCTGGAAGCCGCCACTCTGAAAGCCGCCAGGACGAATGCTGCCGCTCTGGAAGCCGCCGCTCTGGAAGCCGCCGCTCTGGAAGCCGCCACTCTGGAAGCCGAACGTGTTTACGCTGGTTTGTCCGGCATCGCCACTCTGAAATCCTCCCACTCCGCCGGGCAATTGTGAGAGGATGACCAGGTCGTAGTCGGCGTTTAACCCCGCTCCTGCAGGCCCCTTTAGGCTCACTAGGACCTCGCCCCCTGCGGGCAATAATGGATGGTCGGGGCCGGGGAGACGGACCTCGAAGAAGTCTTGGTCACCGACCGACTGGATCCATGAAAGGTATGTCGAGTCGCTTGTGAGCAGAGGAGCGCTTTCGAGACCGTTGTTCGGTTCGTAGCGCTGAGGATCATCAGGTATGACTCTCACCTGGAACGCGTCGGAGCCGGTTCCTCCATCCTGGTCTGAGACAGTTAGCGTCCCAGCAACAGTTGTGGCTGTTGTAACCTGGCCGTTCACGATGCCGGTGGCGAGTAACGGCATTCTGTCGTCGGTTATGGTTGCGGTCGGCGACTGTCCGTCCACCTGCCAGCTTGCCGACAACACATCCTGCCAGCCGGGCTCCAAGATGCGACCGAACATCCCGACCGGCTGGCCGGCCAGCGTTTCGACGTTTAATGCGTTCACAAGCGGTGGCTGATTGGCCACTGATACCGCCGAGATCGGGGTCCCGTCACTGGCGCTTCCGCCAGAGCATGCCCGGTTGGTGTCGCCGAAGCTATCTGTGACCATCAGGCAGGCACTGTACGTACCCTGGTCCGCAAAAATGTATACCGGGTTCTGGTCATTGAATACTTCCCCGTTGATTTCCCAGCGCCAGGCAACGATCGCGTCGCCGTCGGGATCGAACGACGTATCTGTGAACTGCACACGCTCCCCCTCACGAACGCCCACGGTTGGATGATCGAACCGGGCCACGGGGGGTGTATTCACGTTGTCAAAATAGGCCCAGGTGGCAAAGCCATTGTCCTTACCGCCGACCACGCTGTAAGTCAGCGTGAGATTCTGCCCCATTAGGGACTGAGGGATGTCGACGGCCATTGTTAGCCAGCCTGTGGCAACGAAGCCGCCCGAATTGCCTGCATCGATCGTAAACGTACAGGGAAGCGCACCTGAGCACGTCTGCTGGCCACCGGGTACCCCCGCCATTGGCACGGATACGGGGCTCTGCAGTGTCCCCACCGCCTGGTTGCCTTTCTTGAGCTCGATCAACAATTGATCGTTGCCGCGGTGTTCCCACGAAAAGAGGCGGAACGCGACTCGGAGCGGGGAGCTAATTGCCGTAAACGTCTGCGAAGCCTTGTTGGTCCCCTTGGGCTGGGACTGATTGATTGATCGGCAGGCTCCGAGCCTTAGTGACTTCGCGCCCTTGAACGGGGCAACGCTGGCACCTCCCATGTTGGCGTAGGTTGGGCACTGGGCAGACGTTTCGGTCCCTACAACGACAGCGGCGTCTACTGCGCTAGTCGTCCAGCTCGTGAGTCCTTGCTCGAAGCCGGGGTTTTGGAGGCCGCCCAGCGCGAAACCGGTTGACGGGGTCCCCAGGGCAATCAGCGCTAGTAGTGTGAGAACGATAATCGAAGCACTGAGCTTGCCGTACTTCGAGTTCACTGCACCCCCGAATGACTTAATGCTTAGTCCGGCCAACTCGCCTGGCCCGGACGTTGCCGGCCGTTCCCCTCAGCGCGAACCTAGGCCGCTTCCCCCTACGCGAGTGAGACCAATATTCGTAAAGATAGGGATACTGTGTCAAGTGAAGTGCCCGTGACTGCGGCGCCAAGCGTTGAGACAGTGTGCTGGTGCTTGCTACCGAGGGCACCGGGCGGGCGCCGCTTAATCACCGGCGACTGGCCGAGTTCCGATGTTATAATCACCCAAGAAGGAGCGAGAGCCGACCCCCTAAGTGCGCCGCCTCGTGACCCCCTAATTGTTCGCAGCTAGCACTGGATAGGCGGGCGCCGCAAACAGGGAGCAGCCTGGATGAGGTCCTGCTAATTGCCAAGGAGGGGATCGTGGGTTCGAATCCCGTCTTCCGCTCCATTTGCTTTTTTGGGCAACCTCGGCGTTCCCCTGATGCTTGGATGGAAGCTGCTGGCGATTCCCGGCGTAGTCCTTTTCGCCGGGCTTTTATACTTCACATACGACACGTTTCTTGAGACAAGCAGCTCGGAAGAACAAGCCGCAGACGGTCCGACCACAACTTCTAGCGCCACGCCCGTAAGGACGCGCTCGCCCACCCCCGGATCAACCGCGCCGCTGACCCCCAGCCCGGCACCGACGGCGGGCGACGCGGTTCTCGTCGGCGCCGGGGATATCAGCTCCTGCACCCAGACCAACGACTACCGCACAGCCCACCTCCTCGATTCCGTCATCGCGAGCGCCAACGGCGAAGTCATCGTGTTCACCGCCGGTGACAATGCTTACGAGTACGGGACTCTCGAGGAGTACCAGCAGTGCTATGACCCAACGTGGGGACGCCACAAGGCAAGGACGCGCCCGGCTGCTGGCAATCACGAGTATTCGACCGGGAACGCGGAAGGCTACTTCTCATATTTCGGCGTGGCGGCAGGAGATCCGGGACAGGGCTATTACAGCTATGAGCTCGGCGCCTGGCACATCATCGTGCTGAATACAAGTAATCACTGCCAGCTGCTTCTCTGCGACGGCGGCTCCCCCCAGGTATCCTGGCTCCGGGCCGACCTGGAGGCACATCCTAACTTTTGCACCCTTGCGATCTGGCATGATCCCCTCTTCAGCTCTGGACGCGTACACGGGAGTTCGCAATACGTCCAGCCCTTTTGGGATGCCCTTTACGCATCCGGCGCCGACGCTGTCGTAAATGGTCATGAGCATAACTACGAACGCCTCGCTCCCCAGACGCCCCTCGGTGCGCTCGACCCGGAGCACGGCATTCGGGAGTTCATCGTCGGCACCGGCGGCGAAAGCCACTACCGGGCACGGCCATTCCTTTCCAACAGTGAGATTGGCGATGGGAACTCTTTCGGGGTGCTAAAGCTGACCCTTCACCCTGCGTCGTATAGCTGGGAGTTTATCCCGGACGAGTTCGGTGAGTTTCAGGACGAAGGCAGCGGTAATTGCCATGATTCGCCACTAGGCTCATAGACGCGGCGATCTTTGCGAAGGACATGCGGTTTGGAGTTGAGGTACTAACTCAGAAGCGATGACGTCGGGACCAGCCGGTAATGAGCCAGGTGATGAGCAGCGCCAGCACTACAATCAGGAACAGCTTCGTAACGAACACTGCCAGCCCGGTGAAGAAGAGTAGCAACAGTGCTACAAGTACAATCAGAAACACCATTCGAGTGTCCATTCTAGATCGGCACCATTTCCGGCATCTCGTCTTCGGATACGTCCCAGACTGACCAATGGCCGGTTGCCCAGCGTTCCGGCGTGATCGAGAACTTCTGGAACCACCAGCGCCGCCGCTCAGCCAGCGCCCGTTGCCGTTCCTTTGGCAGGTCTATGAACTCCACTGGGTACCGTTGGCGGCTTTTGCCCTCACGGTCCATCTCGCGTTGAAGCGCATGCATTACCACCCCGACATGCTCATCGGGTATCTGCACGTCTGGAATGCCAGGATAGTAGGAAGACGTGAACGCCTGCCCGGCTTCGGCCGCCAGGATGTCGGCCAGGTCTTGGAGCATCGGGACGAGCTCGGGGTCACTTAACGCCGACCGGCCCGGCCGCGAAATCGGCACGTTGGCCAGACGGTCCCTAGACCAAGTGTTCGCGCTGCAAGCAGCCATCAGGCCGGTCACGGCTGGCTCAACAGGGTGAATCTGGAAGATCTGATCGGACGTGTGGACGAACTTTATCGAATCGTGGTCGAGCGCCTCCACCGTACGCGAAAAAGCCCGTTCTCTCAGCCTTTGGGCGTTACGCAGGAGGAGCCAACCCGCGATCGAGAGTTCAGGGTCTCTCACAAGCATTCAGGGGCTAACGTCCGGCGAGGCCATTTCGCGCTTCTGTTGCGGGCAAATCTCGGCTGGCAGCAGCTTTGGGTTGGGCTCTACGGTTGGGGTTTCAACCGGCGTTCGTACCGGAGTCGTAGTCGGCTGCGGCATCTTTTCTTACCTCCCGGTATGCGAAATCGTTCCCTTCATGCTCCACCAATCCCGAGGACAGCTCACTCCGTGCCCTGAATATCTTTAGCAGCAGGTTCTTGCCGCTCGCGCCTTCGGGTGTGCGATGGTCCCGACGGATAAAGAAGTCTATGACCAACATATCGCCCTTGGAGAGCAGGAGAGTGTATTCCGGGAGTTCATGAGTCTCGCAGGCGTCCAAAGCGACCACGATTTCTTCGTTCAACTCTTCGGATGCGGGCGGGTAGCGCCACTGTCGAGACTCAGGCAGCTCGTGGCGGACGAAATCGTGAAGGAGCCAGAGCTCATCTCGGGAGAAGATGACTGGTTTGCGTTCAATTTCCGCCGTCGTCCTGGTGGTTCGTCTGTTCATGCTCCGCTTCCTTTCTGATCCGCATCTTCTCTCGCGATTTGTCGCCCGCACATAAAACGCCGATGCTACTCCGTTGCAATGACATTGCAGGTTGCTGCTATGGTTTTGAAACCGCATCACCCGGCTAGTTGCTCGCGGAGTCTGGAGAATCGACAAGTTATGGGAAGACTCGACAGGCTAGTGCGACTTCTGCAGGAAGATCTGGCAGGATGTGCACAAGCAGAAAAAGCTCTTGATCGAAAAGATCAGACAAGGGATAACTAACCACGTAAAGGGACGGGGTTCATTTACTCGGTGCCGGTGGCGGGGGAAGCTTCGCGGGTCCGTGTCGATCAACGAGAGAGGAGACAACCGATGAGCAAATTACCTTTAGTGGTGGGGATGGCTGCGGGAGCGTCTGCGATGTATCTACTCGATCCCAGCCGCGGAGGTGATCGCAGGCAGCGACTATGGGACCAAGTCCAGCGCGCTCGCGACAAAATGAGCGACAATGAAGGTCGCCTGGCGCCGAGGGACCTCATCAGCCGCACCAAGGAAGCCGTCTCAGACGTCCGAAACAGGCTCTCAAACGGCTACCGTGAGGACATTGTCGCAGAGGCGAAAGAGACCGCTCAGGAAATGGCCTCGCCGGGTCGTTGGTCCACCCGGACGCGAATTGTCGCGGCAGGGCTGGGAAGCGGCCTCATATTCTATGGCCTCCGCCGCACCAGCCCAACCGGGCTCGCCTTGGTATCGGTAGGTGCCGGCCTCATGGCTCGCGCGCTCACAAACTACGAGATTCTTAAGGCCAATAACGTCGAGGGTTCGGCCGGATCTACCTCCAGGCGCGCCCTGGGTTCGCGTGGAACATCCCGTGGCCCGCGCTCCGAAGGCAAGATCAAGGCGGAACAAGACATCGAGCCGAATGCGCGCGATCTCCGCGACATAGCCGCGGAAGAAGAAATGACGGCGTTCAACGAAAACCCGGGGGGTATTCCCTCCGATTGACCTGAACTTCAGACGGCAGCCGGCTAGTGTCCCCGACGCATGAGCCACGCAGTATCCAGGCCCGGCCCGTAACTCGACCACCGTTCGAACTCGATGACCAACGCAGACTCGTCTTCAGCGAGCAGCCCGCTAAGCCAGTCGCGTATTTCGGAAGGCTCGTAGGTGCCGAAGACGGCTAGAGCATCGTCGCCTAATCGGCGGACTTCCTCCGGTCCTACCCTCGTGTCGATTGCCTCCGCCACCATCGAGCAGAGGTTCCGTCGCTCCGACCGGGCGATCACGCACTTCAGAGTGGCTTCGCCTTCGCTCATACGCGGAGATGCTCATCGAACCAGGCGACGCATTTCATCCAGGCGTCTTCCGCAGCTTCGAGGCGGTAGCTCGGACGCCCTTCGTTCATGAAGGCGTGTCCGGCGCCCTTATAGGAGTGGAACTCATGGGTCTTGCTAAGGTTGGTTAGCTCGGCATCCAGCTTCGCGACGTCCGCCGGACTGGGGTTCGGGTCTTCCTCGCCGAACAGACCGAGCACTGGGCAGTCAATATCCTTCGACAAATCGAACGGGGCTGGCCCTTCTCCCCACGGCACCATTATGTTCCCTCCCCAACAGACAACTGCCGCTTTCAGGTTTCGGTTCTTCGCAGCCATGAGATAGGTGACGCGGCCGCCCATGCAATATCCCGTAATGCCGATGCGGTCTGCCTCCACTTCTGGAAGCCCTTTGGTGTGCTCGATCGCAGCGTTAACATCCGCAACAATGGTCACATCCCGCAGCCGGCCCATTCTGGTTAGCGGGTCGTCACTCGAGTTTGGGTCGTCTCGGTGGTAGAGATCGGGCGCGATAGCGGCGAAGTGCGCCCCGGCCAGCCGGTCGCTCATTCCCCGGACGAAGTCATCCACGCCGCCGGCATGCTGGATTACGACAACGGCGGGGAAGGGTCCTACAGCATCCGGAATGCTCACATAGCAGCGCATTGGCTCGCCGTCGACGCTCACGGTGTCCCATCTCGATGGCATAGCGACCTCCCTCTCTGAAAGACGGCTTAGCAAGCGTAACGCACGAAGAAGAGGTGCGCCAGGGCGCTAGTGGCGGCCGCCGTGCCCGGTTCCGAAATTGTGTGCTGCCGGCGATAGACCGCCCGCGGTTAGCGGAATGAACGATTCGGCGATCAGGTTGATCACGCCGTCCCGCCGCTGCAGCTCGCCACGAATGATCACGAATGGCTCTCCTCGCACCAGCGTGCGGTGGGTCTCGTAAACATGGGGCTTCACGACCACGTTTACAAGGCCGAATTCGTCCTCGATTACCATGAAGATGAACCCGCTCGCAGTCTCCGGCCGCTGGCGGCAGACAACCAGCCCGGCCACTTCGATTGAAGCTCCGTCATCAAGCGAAGGGACCATCGCCGTAGAAGCGATCCCTTCATGCAGACGGGAGCGCAGGAATGACATCGGGTGCACGTTCGGGGACATGCCGAGGATGATGTAGTCCGCCCGCATCTTGTCCCAATCGCTCATCGGCTGCAGCTGGACCATGTCCTGCTCCGTCGGCAGCGCGAGGGCGAGCTGGCGCTGCTCCGTATTTCGCCCCTCGGACCGGTAGACCAGTCCGAGTTGCCAGACCAGTTCTCGCCGCTCGAGCCCGAAGCAGTCGAATGCCCCGCAGGCGATCAAGTTCTCGATGACCTCCCGCTTCACCCGCGTCCGCTCGATGAAATCGAACAGCGAGCGGAATGGGCCACCACGCTTGCGTTCATCCTCGATCTCCCTCGCGCCCTTCTTCTCAGATAAGCCGCGTATATAGCGAAGACCAATGCGGACTGCAAGGCTGGCTGCCCCAGCCACAACCTCGGCGGGCGACCCAAGAGTCCCCCCTATACTCATTTCTCCTTTCCCATTTCCCATTTCCTCAACCGTACAGTTCGCCCCGCTGATATTGATGTCCGGCGGCAGCACCTGGACGCCGTGACGCTTGCCGTCGTTGACGAGCACGTGCGGCGCATAGAAGCCCATCGGCTGGGCGTTGAACAGTGCGCAGAGCGATTCCGCCGGGTAATACGTGCGCAGCCAGGCGGTCTGGTAGGCCAGTAGCCCGAATGCGGCCGCGTGCGCCTTGGGGAAGCCGAACTCTGCGAAGCCGGCAATCTTTTGGAAAACACGGTCGGCCACCGCCTTTGACACACCTTGCCCCAGCGCGCCCGATATGAACTCCTCCTTCAGCTTCCCGATCGCTTCATGAGAGCGCTTGCGGCTCATCGCGCGGCGCAGACTCTCCGCCTGCCCGGCACTGAAACCGGCCAGCGCCATCGCCACCTGCAACACCTGCTCTTGGTAGAGAATCACTCCCAGCGTCTCCGCCAGCACCGGTTCGAGCGACGGATGGTCGAAGGTAATCGGCTCCCGCTTCATGCGCCGGTTGATATAAGGGTTCACGGACCCGCCCACGATCGGGCCAGGCCGGATAATCGCGACCTGCACAGTCAGGTCTTCGAGCGTGCGGGGCTGCACCCGCGGCAGCGTCTGCATCTGCGCCCGCGACTCGATCTGAAAGACGCCCATCGTGTCGGCTTCGCAAATGCTGTCGTACACGCGATCGTCCTTAAAGTCGATACGGGAGAGGTTGACACGCTTGCCCCGGTGCTCCTCGATCAACTCGAGTGTTTCGTCCACGGCGGAAAGCATGCCCAGGGCGAGGAAATCGATCTTGATCATGCGCGCGTCGTCCACCGAGTCCTTGTCCCACTGCATGAGCACCCGGCCCTCCATCGCCGACTGCTCCAGTGGCACCAGCTCAATCAGCGGCCTCGAAGAGATAACCATTCCTCCGACATGCTGCGAGATGTGGCGCGGAAAGCCGGCGATCTGCTCCGAAAGCTCCGCCAGGTGGCGCCAGAGGGGAGCGTTCAGCCGCTCTCGATAGTGCTCCAGACGCCCCATCTCCGTCCGGAGGTCCTTCGCGGAGCCGCCCTCGCTCACCTTCGCCAGCCGGTCCAGCTCTGCGGGCGGCAGGCCGAGCGCCTTCCCCACCTCACGTATCGCACTCCGAATCCGGTAAGTGGGGAACGTCGCCACGAGACCGACGTTATCGTGCCCGAAGTGCTCGTAAGTCCGCAGAATCAACTTCTCGCGGATGTCCCGCGGGAAATCGAGGTCGATGTCCGGAACAGAAGCCATTTCCTCGTTCAGGAACCGGCCCAGGAAAAGATTGTTCGCGATCGGGTCGATATGCGACAGCCCAATCAAGTAGCAAATAACGGAGCCGACAGACGAGCCGCGGCCGCGCCCCGGCGGCCCGTGGCTCGGGCGCCCTCGTATCTCTTCGGCGACGGCGTGCGCTAGCTGGAGGATCTCGCGGTGGATCAGGAAAAAGCCAGAGAGCTTGTGTCGCTCTACCAGCGATAGCTCTTGCTCAAGGCGCTCCTCGATCTCTCGCGCGAAGCGCGGATAGCGGCGCGCGGCTTCCTGCCGGCAGAGGATGCGCAAGTACGACTCCGCCGTCTCTCCCTCCGGTACGGGCGTTTCAGGGAAGCGGTAGTCCAGATCGCATGTCAGATCAAACCGGCAGCGCTCGGCGATCCGCTGTGTGTTCGCGATTGCCTGTGGATGGTCGCTGAACAGCTGTGCCATTTCAGCCGGCGGCTTGAGGAAGTACTCCGAATTCTCACGCCGTAGCTGGTGGCTGGCATCCAGCGTCGTCCGGTTCTTGATTGCCACGAGCGCATCCTGGAGCCGGTGGCGCTCTCGCGTGTGGTAATGGACGTTCCCAGTCGCGACAACGCCGAGCTTCAGGTGCTCCGCCAGTTCAGCCAGCATGCGGTTCCGCCAGACATCCCTGTAAACGAGGTTGTTCTGTAGCTCGATGAAGAAGTTCTCCGGTCCGAACCATTCGGCATACCGCCGCGCCGCCGCCTCCGCCTCGCGCGGTCGCCCCTCGGCGATCAACGATGACACCTCGCCACGCCGGCAACCTGACAGAGCGATTAGCCCCTCCGTATGTCGCGCGAGGACATCTGGCTGGACATACGGCTTCCCACGCTCGTGGTCGAGATGCGCGTGCGTCAGCAGCCGGCATAGATTCGCGTAACCACGGGGCGTCTCACAAAGCAGCGTCAGATGATGCCCCTGCCAGTCAAGGGCAGCGCTATCTTCCTTGCTCCTTACTCCTGGCTTCTTGCTCCTTACAAGCATAATTTCCGCGCCGGTGATCGGCCGCAGGCCCCAGGCCCGTGCGCACTGCGCGAACTCCATCGCGCCGTGCAGGCCGTCGTGGTCAGTGAGCGCGAGCGTCTCGTATCCCAGCTCCAGCGCGCGCAGCACGAGCTCATCGACATGCGAAGCGCCTTCGAGGAACGAGAAATTGGAGTGGGCGTGAAGTTCGGCGTAGGAAGGCATATGTTTTCAGTTTAGCGAACGCATGTTCTAAGCTGTCAAGCTGGAAATCGCACGCCGTTCGTCTAAAATAGGCGCCAAAAGATTCAGAGACGGAGGTGCAGTATGACCGACGCGCCCACGACCGAACCCGCTTACCCTGTACAGTTCTCCGTAGACTATCCAGACCGCGAGCTCGACCGGCTGACCACAGCATTCCGCATCTTCACTGCTATCCCAATCGCCATCGTTCTTGCTCTAATCAGCGCTGGCGGAGTAGGCGGGCCGGGAGGCTGGGGCGGAGAAGGCCGCGGGTTCTTTCTCTCGTTTGGCGCCGGCGGCGGGCTGCTAGTATTGGCGCCGCTCGTAATGATCCTCTTTCGCCAGAAGTACCCGCGCTGGTGGTTCGACTGGAACCTGAACCTGGTCCGCTTCGAAAACCGGGTAGCGGCCTACCTGTTCCTCCTCCGTGACGAGTATCCTTCGACTGATGAAGAACAGCAGGTCCACGTCGACTTCCCCTACCCCGACGTGCCCAACGACCTCAATCGCTGGTTGCCCCTTGTGAAGTGGCTGCTGGCAATCCCTCATCTCATCATCCTCGTTTTCCTTGCCCTCGCCGCGCTCGTAGTCGTAATCATCGCCTGGTTCGCCATCTTGTTTACCGGCCGCTATCCTGAGGGGCTATTCGACTTCGTTGTCGGCGTGATGCGCTGGGGCAACCGCGTGCAGGGGTACGCCTTCGTGCTCATCACCGACCGCTATCCGCCGTTCAGCTTGAACCCGTGAGCGGGCTTATCTGTTTAATACGCCTGCCGCCACCACCTTCCAGTGACCAGATCGCGATAGACGTCCACCACGCGTCCGTCTTCCAGAACCACACGCCAGTACTGACGCGACACGGCTTTCTCGCGCCACCACTCATCGTCGATGCGCCAGGTCTCGACAACTGACTCGACGGCAATCGGTCGTCCCGAGAAGTGCACAGCCAGAAGCCGAAAAGCTTCGTTGGCTTCGACCTTAATCGGCCGGGGCCGGTTTAGAGATCGAAGCCTGCCCGGCGAGTCAGTTCGGCCAGCGCTGACCGCCGCTCCGGTATTCGTGAGCTCGGGTCCAGCGCCACCACTTTGCCCACGCAAGGGCCGTCGCGCTGCGTTCCTAGCTGGCGCACGGCCTCCTGTACCTGTCGCCACAGCTTCCCCTTTCCTTCAAACATCGCAGCCTGCTTGCCCGACTCTGCGCTCAGCCCCACCAGCTCCACCTCTATCTCTTCGACGGGGCGCTCCGGCGGCCTGCGCAGAATCGCTCCTTTGATCGAGGACCAGGCATCCTGCGGGCCCGCCAGCGCCTCGCGGAATGCCACCGGCAGCTCCCAGCTCCCACCGCCGTCAAGCGCTGCCCGCACCACTGCTTTTCGTACCCAGCGGCTTCTTCGCTCAGGATCGCAGTAGGCGACATGCACCAGCCGCTGGACACCGATCAGGATCGCTTCCAGCGAGACAGCCGGCGCCGGCATCTGGAGGCGGCGCACCACTGTCTCCTCCTTCACCCGCGGCGCCAGTGGTTCGCCGTCGATGCCATATGACAGCTCCCAACAACGCTTTCCTTCCGGCCCGAATTGCGCCTGGAAGGCGCCCAGTGGCAACGCCGCGATATCGCCCATTGTCTCCAGTCCAAGAAGCCTAAGCCGCCAGCGCATCGCGTCATAGGCCGGCAGATGATCGATTGAAAGCGGCGCCAGGAAATCGCCCTCGCCGCCCGGCGAAATCGTCTTCGCTACTCCAGGCCTGGTTATGCAGGCGGCGACGCGCGCGGTGAATTTGCCGTACCCAATGCCGGCCGATGCCATGAAGCCGGTTCGCCGGTGAAGCACGCTGATCAGCTCTTCCGCGAGCGCGGCAGCGCCAACCGGCAGGCCGTCAAGCAAAAGGAAAGCCAGCCCTAGACCCGCCCCTTCCACAACTGGGCTTAACTCGCCCAGCAGGTCTAGCACTTCATCGAACCGTTTTTGGTAATACGGGCCGTCCTGAGGCAATACGACCGCTCGCTGACAGAGGCCGATAGCTTCTGACATGCGCATACCACTCCGCACGCCGGAGGCATCCGCCCCGAGCGAGTAGTCGAACACCGTTCCTTCGCCGATCAGAATAAGCCGCGTGCCGGCATCTTTTCGGCGCTGTCGCTCCACCTCCACGGCAAAGCGGGGAATGTGTACACAAGCGATCGCTGGGGCAGGCATTGGGCACCTCTTCTCTCTTCAATTTAAGAACATACGTTCGAGATGTCAAGAGGTAGCAGTCACCATGTAAAATGCGCCAGACACGCCCCAACCAGAAAGAGAGATCCGGCATGGCAAATAGCTTCAAGATCGGCGACCTCGATGTGGTGGTCGTCTCCGACGGCACCGCCCGCGCGCCCGGCACCATGTACTTCCAAGGGACAACTCCCGAGCAGTGGGAGCCGCACAAACGCTGGCTGGACCACGAAGGCAACGTGGAGTTCCCTTTCAGCTGCTTCCTGGTACGCAGCGGCGGTAAGACGGTACTCATCGACACCGGACTCGGCCAGATCAATATGATGGGGTTCACGGGCGGATCTCTACTGAGCGAGCTTGCCTCGGCTGGAGCGAAGCCGGAGGATATCGACACCGTCTTCGTCACGCATCTTCACGTCGACCATTGCGGTACCGTCGCGCATGTCGAGGGTGACAAAGCCCAGGCCGCTTTTCCCAACGCGACTTACTCCTGGACGGCGGAGGAGCAGGCGCACTGGACAGGCTCGGTGCTGGACTCCGCCTTCATGACGGCCGACCAGAAGACGTACCTGAAAGGTATGTTTTCTTCAGTCGAGGGCCGTTTCGAGCCGGTCAAGGATGGTCAGGCGCTCGCTCCTGGAATCAGCGTCATCTCCACGCCCGGCCACACGCCCGGCCATGCGGGTGTTGTCCTCTCTTCGGGCACCGAGCGGGCGTTTGTCCTCGGTGATGCCATAAGCTGCCCCGTGCAACTCACCGAGACCGAGTGGTCCGGCCTCGGTGATATGGACCCGAAGGTGGCGCGTCAATCGCAGGAAATGGTCGCTCGAGAGGCCGAGTCGACAGGAGCGCTGCTCACGGCGGCCCACTTCCCGGGCCTTACCTTCGGGCGCGTCCTCATGGGCGAAGGGCGACGCTACTGGCAGCCGCTCTAGGTGTTTCGCTATTCTGGTCCAGCTCTCGCGATCGTACTCACTCTGATATGATGTCTACTGGAGCGGGTTTGGCCCGCTCCGTGTCACGCTTGGCGCCTGCCATGTGCCGAAGTGGCGGAATTGGTAGACGCGGCAGACTCAAAATCTGTTGGGGGGTGACCCCCGTGCCGGTTCGAGTCCGGCCTTCGGCACCAGCACAAGTTCATACGGCCTCAATGCCGAGTGGTGTAACGGTAGCACACGGGACTTTGAATCCCATAGTCCAGGTTCGAATCCTGGCTCGGCAGCCAAGAGCGTCACGCGCTCCCGGGTAGCTCAACGGTAGAGCGGGCGGCTGTTAACCGCTAGGTTACAGGTTCGAATCCTGTCCCGGGAGCCAATCTACAACAACGGTATTCAAGCGCCGTCTGACCGAACCGCTCGCGCCCATTCAGCACGAACAGCGGAGCATACAGCGGCTTGGGCATGAGGGTTTTCGCATCATCTGCTCCCCGAACGCCCCGTGCGCTCAAAGACCTCTCGGACGAACGTTGGCTGGAACGCTCGCGACTCTCGCTCCACAGATTGCCGACGTCGCTCAGTTGGCGGACCCTGCCTCGACATCCAAGACCTCAAGCTATTGCTCGATCTCGGCCGGTTCGGGCCTTTAGCGGCGCCGTTTCGGCCTTCAGGTAGGGTCGTCTATCTCCCCCAGCGCACACAGTTTCCGCAGGCGACCGACTGCCGGCGGAGCGCGACGCGCTCTTCTGGGTTTCAGGCCGCGCCTCGGTCGTGCAGCTAGATCGCGTTATCTCCCGTCTCGCCGGTCCGAACGCGCATTACAGTATCTACCGTTGTGACCCAGATCTTGCCGTCGCCAACAGCGCCCGTACGGGCGTTCTCAGCGATCGCCGCTAACACTTTGTCAACGGCGGGGTCCTCGACGATCATGTCGAGCTTGACCTTGGGCAGGAAGTCGACGGTGATCTCGACTCCCCGGTACATCTCCTTGACGCCTTTCTGACGGCCGTGACCTTTTACTGGTGTAATGGTGATCCCCGGGTATCCGAGTTCGCCCAAGGCGGCGAGCACGACGGGCAACCGCTCTTCTCGTACGACCGCTTCGACCTTTTTCATCAAAACTCCTCCCGCAGGTTACATTGTGCCGTCCGGATTACGAGCGCCACCACGGGGGCTCCCTGTCTAAGCCGTGCCCGGCTCGGGCCTGGGCGCAGGCATTGGCGCCGGGGTGACCTGTTCGATCAGCTCCGCCGGGATAGCACCGTGGAGCTCCTTCTCCATCACGAAGCCCCCGTAGCCAGGCACACCAAACTCGGGAACGTCGAGTCCCAGCACTTCAGCCTCAGGCGAGACGCGCATCGAGGTGAGCATCTTGTAGAGACCGAAGACGCCCATCGTCGCGCCGAAACCCCAGGCAAAGTTTACGCCAACGCTGACGAGCTGGGCAGCAAACTGACCGGCATCGCCGTAGAAGAGGCCCTCGACATTGCCGCTGACGCCGTTCCAGCCGGCGCCGTAGGTGCCGTCGGCGAAGAGACCAAGTGCGATCAGGCCCCAGGCGCCGCAGAGCCCGTGGACCGAGATTGCG
>Ga0209803_1000928_pt1 | contig 19610 bp, 18 predicted proteins | sample GraSoiAngelo_138_FD_185895 | JGI IMG/M metagenome (GOLD analysis project Ga0209803, IMG submission 185895) | Grasslands soil microbial communities from the Angelo Coastal Reserve, California, USA - 14_0929_09_40cm (SPAdes) (version 2) | ecosystem: Environmental > Terrestrial > Soil > Grasslands ...
CTCCCAGCGTTGGCTATTTTCTGTAGGCAATCCCGCCACAGTCATAGCCTCTAAAGATGACTAGCCCTGGTCGTCAAGCAAGCTGCGAGTAAGGAAAGGCCAGGTAGCTCAGGTGGTAGAGCGCAGCCCTGAAAAGGCTGGCGTCGGGGGTTCAACTCCCTCCCTGGCCACCATCATTCTAAAGAACTTAGCGGAGTCGCGTCTTGCCCTCCCAGTCCGCTCTCAGTCCGCTATTTTTCGGCGAGATCCGGTTCGCTTCCTGGCTACGATGATGGTGAAGCACTTAAACTCGAATTGCCTCTCGCTCAGTCCGCTTTCAGTCCGCTACTGTCTGCGGCGTGGCTGAAAATCGCAGTCGGCATTTGCCTCTGCCGCAGCCAGCGATCGTCGCTGACACTGTGGGTATAAACACTGCAGGGTCAACCTCTGAGTAGTGAAGAGGCCTCTGCCTTGTCGCGACAGAGGCCTCGGCACCTAAATCAGGCGAGGGTTCAGGCGTTCAATGGTTTAAATCGTCGGCCTGTGCGAAGGAAGGTTTGGACGGGTTCGATTGCCCGAAATGAATTCGGTGGACTCCCAAGAATTTCCACGATCCAAGGTGGCTCAAAATACACAGCCAACTAGTCCGGCAGCCGCTAGGAAGGAGGCGAGCAGCCGAAGATGGCGCGGTAAATCGGTCTCGCGCCCCATTTGCGGTTTCCTTCCGCCGGGTATTCCGGTCCGGCGGCATTGAGTTTCTCCGGATATTGCGGGAATACCGGCACGGGAAGAGTGAGACCCTTCGGCTCGGCTGCGCGCGGCTTTTGGCCATTTGAATCCTGAAGCAGATTGTGAATGCTTACGTCGATGCGAAACTTAGTCGCAGCAGTGGCCATTGTCGGGATTCCTCCTGGATGGCGTGCATTATTTGCGCTTAAAACCAACTCGAACAAAACCTTTCTCACAGCGAGACCTTGCTTTAACGACCTTGGTAGGCGCGATACGTTCCGTGCCATGTCGCAGGGTTTCGATCTGCCAATCGCTCCTCTGCAGTCACAATCGTCATGCGCTGCAGAGAGTAGGGGAGCTCTCTGCCGCAATCCAGGCAGCAGACGTATGCGAGTCCAACTCGATCACGGTGCGGCCATGTCGTGTGCGGATGAACGCAATCAAACAAATAAGCAAGAAGCCATCTCAACCAGCTCATAGTTCTGCTCCCAGGCCGGCGCGGACTGCTCCGCACCATGACTTGCATGAGTGCCGTCTTCTAACCGGAATGAGGCCAACTGAAGATAGGCTCGCCGCAATTGCGCACGATATTGCTTTTCGGTCAGCCGCACCTTCGCGGCAGCGTCGCGAATCTTGAATCCCAGCAAGTGATGCAGAACGAAGGCTATGCGGGGTGCCGAATCGAGCAGAAGGATGGGGCTGCCGTCCAAATCCTCAAGCGATTGGAATGCTTTTGAGTTGATGGCGGCGGAACGTCCGTAGAGCAACGCGTCATAGGCCGATGACTCACCATCCCAGCGTGCTCCGGATTCATACAGTACGTCTTCCAGCGCGAGCTGCACCGTTCGTTCAAGGAGATCGGAATTAGCGGTGTTTTCCTGCAGTGATCCATCGATGGCTCTCGCCACCGCCGAGAAAGCCTTGCCCGGATCGAGCGTCAACAGATAGGCGGAGTAAGTAAGCCGATCGAGTTCAGCCTGAAGGTTCGCGTCTGACTGGCTAATTTCTGGAGTCATTGCCTTGTACCTCCAACTCTTAGGAGAGAGGCAACCGAGATGCCAAAGTGGAGTTAAGGGCCGGTGGACCCCTAATTGGCTGCAAATACAGGGCGCTTGCATCGATACGGAAGTGCCCTGGTGTCGAAAGGGTTGAAAGTGTCAAACGACACTGTCGAAGCCTCGGGCAAAATGCTAGGGATGGTATCGTCCAAGAACGGACGCCAGCTATGCCGTGACAACTGGTTCGACGGAAAGGAAGCCAGTTCGGATTCGCGGCGTTGGAATCGTCACCGGCTCGCGACCGTTCCTGACTCGCCGCTGCTCTTTAAGTCGTCAAGCTTTCTTTGTTGTTGCGGAGTGAGAAGTTTATAGATTTCAGACTGCATACGCGCGTTGGCCACGATGAATTTCGCCAACAAAGCCGCTTGCGCGTCGGCTAGAGTCTTGATGTCCCTCTTGTTGCTGTGCTGAACGTCGAGAGCCAACAGCTTTTGCCTCACGCTTCGCAGCTGCTCGAACAAGGGTTCCATGTTATGGCGTTCGCGGCCCATCACTTGCTGGATCGCTTCCTTCTGTGATTGTGTCAAGCCTAGGTGTTCGGCCACTCCCTCAGTGAGCTCGAAGGACGAGAACGGCAGCTCTACCAGGACGATCTGGTTGTCGTCAGTCGGAGAAGCCTCGCTTTTATCATCAGGCGCAGCAACTTTGGGCTGATCCTGTTTATCCATCTCGCGCCATGCACTAAGCAGCTGGAATTGCATCTTGGCAATGAGGTACTGCTCGGCGGTTGAGGTCTTGCCTTCCTCGCTGCTCATTTTTCCTTCCTGGACAGCTTCAGTGATCCCTGCAAGGTTTGCTGTGAAGTTCTGCGTAATGACCACCATTACCGTCTGATACTCCTGTAACACTTCTTCCGGTCCGAGGGAGCCGGGGCCAGCTGGCACATTTGTGGGGCCCGGGTCCGGGAGGAGCGAATCGGCAGCGGCCGGAGCATTACTCGGAGCACTATCATCTCCTGATTTGGCCTGCGCCGAGGCAAGGATTGGAATGACGGTCATGAGGATGATTATGAGAATTGATTTCGCTTTCATGTTCTTACTCCTTGGGCTGACTTGTTCTTCCGCTTTGACTACGCAATTCAAATGAAATTGGGTAATGATCAGAACCTCTGACGGACCTGTGAACCTTGCCGCCGTCCGCCTGCGCCGGACCACGTACAAAAGCCCAGTCGATGTAGCGACCGGCTTCGAGCAGATGGCGTGCGGGAGTGGTAGGCACGCGAGAACTTGGCACAACATCGCGGAATCCGGCACGTGCCAGTAAGTCTGCTATGGCAGGCTTGGAAGCATTGAGGTTAAGGTCGCCTGCGACGACAATCGGCTGAGTCGAATCGCAACCGCCAGCATCCTGTAAGAGCTCGTTCAACTGTGCAAGGCGCAGCTCATCATTCGAGCGACTCTCGAGGTGAAGGTTGTAGCAGATGATTGAGACGCTTTGGATACTGATCTCGGCAGACAGAGCGATTCTGCCCCCAAGTCTTTCCTGAAAGGTTTGCAGTTTGGGCTTGTACCAGCGAGGCTTCCAAAAGTCGGATTGCTGCTGAAAATGAATAATGCGCGGCCTCGATATCTTCCATGGCGATAGCGTGGCTTGGCCATGGAATGCAGGGTTGCTTTTGGAACCCTGGGTCAGCTCCACAAATTCGCGGCCGAAGACATAGTTCAACCGCAGCTTTCGGGCGATTTCCTGGGCAACATTCAGATGATGGGTCCGCCGCGCATTAACGTCGACTTCCTGAAGAATAAAAACATCCGCGTTAGTATCGCCAAGAAAATCGATGATTGCCCGAAGTTGTAGGCCACGGTCGATGTTCCAATCGATGATTCGAATGGAACTGCGCGGCCAGGAAAGCCACCGGGGAGGCGCGAAGCTCTCGGCAATGATTTCGCTCGTTGGCACGTTCAAATTACCGCTGTTGCAAGTTGCGGGAACACACTCTGCTGGGCGAACATCAGGTCGACTGGATCATCGATTTCAGCCCAGGGCAACCCATCAGTGCTCGTATAGCCGACAGAAACTCCTTCGCTCGCGAGTTCCTGCACGGCGACATTGAAGAACTCGTTCACGCGGCCGGCCGCGATCACATCTTCCATCTTTCGGAAAAATCTGGTTTGTATGGACTTGGAAAAAACCGTAATGCCAATATAAGTACCGCTGAACTCTTCCCGTGAGATGTTCTTGCTCATCCTTATTACCTGGTCGTCGGCGACGATGACTTTCATCGTCTCATCTCGCCACAAAGGGTCCACGATCATCGAGATCGGCGCGTGTGGGCGTACGGCGAGGCCAAGGATTTCAGGATTGAAGATGACGTCGGCATTAAGAACAATGAAGCTGTCACCGCGCAGCCAATCAAGGGCGAGCCAGAGCGAATAAATGTTATTCGTGATAGCGAATCCTGGATTGTCGATAAAGTGAATCCTTTGGGTGAGAAGTCTTCTGGCATTTACATGCGCAATGATTTGCTCCTTCTCGTATCCGACAACAATCGCGACTTCGTTGATTCCAACTATCGATAAAGCGTCGAGTTGATGATCCAGAATCGCACTGTTATCGACTTCGATCAGGCACTTGGGGCGTTTCCCATGGACGGAGCGAATCCGCGTACCCCTGCCTGCGGCCAAAATCACCGCTTTCATAGAGCCTCCTTGAACTTGCTTACTGTCGGTTTCACGTCGGTCTGAGACCGAGTGAAGAATCTACGGTTGAAATAGAGCGTCAAAATCCAGGTGAGGTGGGCTCCAACGGTTGCGAGTAAGAATATGAGGGGCAGGAGCCCAAGAATAGTGAAGAGGACGATGTAGTGGATTAATATCCCTCTTCTTTGGAAACCCTGAACCTGGCGGACGACGCGGGAAATCCAGTTCCCTGAGTCTTTCTCGAGCAACCGGTAGAAATTTCCAAGATATTCATTTGGCCGGTCAGGCGTGGTAGCGCGTTTGCGCTGCAACGTGGTAGTAATCAATGCAAGACTGGCACCTATGAGAAGCGCAACACCCATGAAGATTGCGGCCCGGCCGTAATGCCGATACATGCCGACGGTGACGCCCGTGAAGAGCAGCAAATAGCTAAGGCCGTCGGCAAAGCCTTCGAGATAAGTCCCACGTGGTGACTCCGCGAACTTGAGCCGGGCCAGCATGCCGTCCATTTCATCGAAGAGTCCAGCGACATAGAAAAGCACGGCCCCCAGCACCGACCACCAGTACGCTCCATGCGCAAAAGCGACGGCCGAAACAAGGGAGACAACAATTCCACCAAACGTGACGGCATTCGGAGGCACCGCAGTGTGCGAGAGCATTCTTACGAATGGGCGACAGAGACGGCGATTCAAAGATGTGTGAATGCCATCGAGTACCTTGCCCGAGCGAGCAACCAGAAACCGTTCAGCACTCGTGGCGCTCTCTGGCGAGGTGACCGCGACGCCCTCAGGGTGGAGGAGGGCAGAAGAGAAATCGTCGCGGGTCACCTCATAGAACGTCGTGCAGGCGGGTTCTGCCCAGTTGACGGAGTGGAACTGCGCAACGGGCAGGTGCGCGAGGAGTTGCTTGGTCGTAACCCAGTTCCACGGCACCCAGAGGAATTTCTGTTGGAGATGAGGTTTTAGCGCCCGCCATCCTGACGAAGCGAATGGATTGAAATCTGCCAATTGAACGACGCTGATATGAATCCCAAACTGAGCAGTGCTCCCCACCAGTTGCTGCATGATCTGCTCGCTTAATGCGGCCGGACAGGTCAAGAGAATGTCGTTTGCTCCAGCGCGGGCCGCCGTGAGCATCGTTCTGATGATAAGCGGAACACCCGCAATCGGCCGCAGCAGCAGTTCCGCTGCTCTTTCTTTGCGCACGAGGGCAAACATTTCTGGAATGGCTATCACTGCCTGCACTCGACAATCTCCTCCAGGATGGTTCCAGTCGCGCCAGTTGAGGCCGTTTCTGCACCACCTGCTACACGAGAATTCCAAACAAACCAAAGGATGCCGATCAGCGCCCACAGCAGATCGCGCACACGTCGAGTCAGCGCGAGTGACAGGCCGAGCAGTGGCGAAAAACCAGTCAGAGCGAATGCAGAAATGGCTCCGCCCTCGTCGGACCCGACCCGCGCGGGAATCCAGCCACTCACCAGCTTCAACGCACGCGTAACTCCGTCAATGGCAACGATGGTGAAAAAGTGGATGGGCAGACCGAGGGACCACAAAACCACAACGACTTCGGAAGCGATCAGTACCTGGCAGACCAGGTCGATCCAGAACATGCGACCGACGAGTGCAAGGTGATGAAGCCGATAGTTTCGAATGGACGCTTCCAATTTCTCGGCGCGTGCAAGCCAGGAAGGGGCATGATTGCCAAGGGCACGTACCAAACCGGAAAGGATTGGATTGCGACGCACGATTACAAAGACCATACCCGCAAGTGACAGAAGGACTGGGATTGCGTGGTGGCGTGCGCCATGCACTGCTACGAAGGGAAGACTGACTATCCCCAAGATTGCAAGCAGCGCCGAAGTAAACCAGTACACTCCGTTGTCGAGAAAAGTGGCAGTAATCGTTGGCTCAGTTGGAGTGCCAAGGAGCTTAATTTTCATCGGCTCAGAAATGACGGGACCCAGGACGGTGAGGTATCCCATGGACTGGGAGGCAAGCCGCACTCCCATCAACTTCGTCGTGTCGACCGATACGTGTTCGCCCTCGAGCGACGCCGACCAGGTGATGCTCTGGAGAAACAGCCGGAGAACGCTCAGGGCCAGGACAATCGGCAAAGCAACGCGCATTGCCTTCAGTTGTACAAGCATGGCTGACAGGCCAACGTGAGCAATCACCCAGGCGAACATCACTAGTGAAATGGCGGCCGCAATGAGGTGGCCCTTCTTCATCGGACTAACCTCCCTTGATCATTGGCTTGCGCCATGCGATCGGCAGGAGGATTCAGGGCGTAGTCGGAGTTGTCGATCGTTAATTGCGATTCGCCAAAAATCCGGATTCTACTGGTGGTACGGGTGGAAGATGCGAACCAGAATTGACCTACTTTCTGATACGTGTGAACAAAGTGAACGCTGCGCACCCAGAAGGAGGGATTCTTCGCCGGCTGGCCTTCGATCCGAACGATGGAATAGTCGTTCGCATTTACCCAAATCTTGCCGTCGATTAGGTACTTGTTGGCCGTTTTCGGCGTGACCGATAGCACGTACGCCGGTCCAGTCTCGAGAATCTCCTGTCCCACCATCTGAAACTGGTAGTTGTCGGGAATAAGGCGCGTGCTGGTTCGAGTTCCCTGGCGGGAAGCCTCAGTTTCTTCACTCAGGAGCTTGTGGAAGACGTGTTTGCGAATCGAGCCTGAGCCCTCTTCGGAAACAATCGTGAACTTTTTGGCGCCCGAGCTATCGCATGAGACACGCACAAGCATTTCGGCATGCCGCTTCTTGTTCACGGCGGCGTAATGGCGAACGGCGGTGTATCCCGTCTGTTCAGATTGCTGTTGCGCATCGAACTGCATCATCTTCGCAACCACTTCCTCGGCGGATGGAAGTGGATCGCTGGTTTGTGCGGATGAAATCGTAACGACGCAAAGCGCGATTGCCAGAGTGGAAAGAACATTCTTGATGGTCGATTTCATAATCAGAACTCCAGCACGAATTTGCCGTGGAAACTCCGGCTCAGACCGTTGAAGAACTCGCCGAACCGATTGCTATCTAGATCGTTCTGCACATCGCGGTAATTGGGGTGATTGAAAACGTTGAACACTCCGAACCCGATCTTCGCGTGCTTCTCTTTGATGGGCAGCCGGATTTCGCGCCAGACTTGCAGATCCGTTGAAACGAATCGCGGGGACCGCAATTCATTTCTTGGTCCAACAAATTCGCGGTACTGATCGATTGTTGAATACGGAAAGCCGGTGTGGGTATCGAGCACGGGCGCGAAGGTTAATTTCCACGGAGCGGCGATCTCTCCCCAGACCAAAAGTCGATTTGGGGCGTCAAAGTTCAGCCGGCCACGCTGATTCGGCTGAATCACTGCCTGCGGATCATTCCCAAAGAATTGGTTGAAATCGTTCAGGTCACCGTAGGCGCGCGAGCGTACGTACGACGCATTCAGTGTGCTGCGGCGGATGCGATATCGCCCCGTGACTTGAAACTCCTTGTAGAAATCACTGCCCAAGTCCGATAACCCAAGGATGCCCGTTGCTCCTGACGCCACAGGATTCAGGTAGAAGTCACGTACCGTGTTGCGCTGCTGATACGCCACCCTGATCAGAAAGTCGCTCGTTACCTGACGATCCACTTCGACGTTCCATGCTTCACTGCGTGGATTGCGCAACCCATCGGAGATGACATTGGCGTACGCGGTCGAACTGATAACTCCGCCTGCTGGGTTCAGCTCACTGACTGTGCGATTCGGCAAATCAGGAAACGCCGGGATGTTGAGAGGAACGCGATCATAGAAAAATCCGGCTCCGCCCTTTAACAAGGTCTTGCCATCACCGGTCAGCGCGAGGATGAAGCCGGCGCGAGGAGCTGTATTTACCGAATCGGTGACAGAGTCACGATCAAAACGAAGACCCAAGTCGAGCGTCAAGCGATTTGAAATGGTCCACTTGTCGCCTACGAACCAGCCAATCTCGTTTTGGTCGACGGAAAATGCCGACATCGGGCCGAATTGGATTTGTTCTAACGCGTACCCAGTGACGCCAATGATCTGCGCGGGAAGAAACTGCTGGCGGCCGTCATACGAGCTGTGAGAATAATCTGTTCCCGCATCCAATTCGTGCGAGCCCAAAAAATGATGCGGATGCGAACGGTACAGTTCTTCCCATTCTGTGCGTGCTGTCTGGCGGTCTTGACGGTTGAAAAACCCACCTTTGGTGGTTTCGACGAGAAGTTGGTAAGGCGCATCACTATTAGGCACCAGGTCGGCGTCGAACCTTCTGAAGCTCACTTGCGACGTCAGGAGATCGCCAGAGTCAGTTGCGTATCGGTGCTGCAGAGCTGCCTGATATCCACGCTCGTTTAAGTCCGGGGTGCTGGGTTGTGGCGTAAACGTGTTCAAGCCGTAGTAGTCAATGTGTTGTGGAAAGATCGCGAATGATGCCGTTGCTGTTTGCTTTGGGCTGATGTTGAGGTCAAATTGCGTATAGGAGTTGAAATCTTCGGAACGGTTATAACTTTGGAGCGGCGGCAAGCTGTCCACCGGATCTCGCTCATAGCGGTACTCGGCGGATTCGGTGAAAGCTAAGCGGTCCTTCACAAGCGGGCCGGAAACGGTTATCCGCGGCGTAAACGCAGCAAGGCCCATGATCGACCCGTCGACTCTTCGCAGCCGCGGCAACAGGTTCTGCGCTGACATTCGAAACTTGTTGAAGTCTCCAGATCGCGTTTCAACGTCTGAAACTGCGCCGGTGAATTTGCCGTATTCGGGGTCGTAAGGAGTAGAGAGCACCTTTACTGACGAGACGACGTCAATCGGAATGTTGATCGCTGTTGTACCTGTGGCTGGGTCGGTCACGTCTGCGCTGTTTACAAGCGAGCCATTCTGAGACGCTCGCGCCCCCTTCATATTGATCTGGCCGTTCGGGCCGCGTACTACACCTGGAATCAGCGGCAGCAGGCTTTGGAAATGCTCATCGATGTTGGGCATGTTTCGGATTGCGGATTCGCCGATGGTGTTGGTCCCAGAGGGTTCACTTTTTGTGTCCACCGAACTCGCACTGGCAATTACAGTCGTCGATTCAGCGACCGCTTCGAGTTTCATCTCCAACTGCACTTGCGACACAGCTCCTGCTGTAACCACCACGCCTTGCATTGCGGCCATTCCCGGGGTGTTTGCGGTGATTGTGTAAGAACCGGCAGGAACTGTGCTGAGTGCGAAGTTGCCTTCATTGTCGCTCTCAGCTTCCAGTTGCGTTGGACCGTCCAACGTAATCTTCGTGGCGGGGACGACCGAGCGCCCGCCATCCGCATCCTTAATAAAGACCTGGCCTTGAACCGCTCCGGTTGGCTGCCCTGTGCCCTGCGCGAAGGCACGAACGCCGATCAGCCCGAGGACAAGCGCCACAATTGTTAGTCTTCGCATGATCGCGATTTCCTTTTTGTGAGAGGCGCGGAGAGTCGCAACGCGACGAAGAGAACAGAACGCGCATTTCGCGGGACAGGCGACACCTTTTCAGCCTGAAGCGTAGCCGCAATCTCCATTTGTGATTTCCGAGCCATTACTCATGGAGAAAGCAAGCCCCTTGCCAAATGCCAGATTGGAGTAAGTGATTGAATTCGAGAGCTTGCTTTGACGCTTGTCGGGATGGAAGTGTCGAATGTGTTAAAAGTGTCGAGATGGGTCAACAGACGGGATGTTTAAGTTCAACTATGCACCCAAAGATGAAGCGACGCTCGCGAATGAGTCGCAGATCTTTTTCTCGTCAAAGCTTTGATCTGTTCAGGGAGCTTCCGCTGCACGGCTCGCTTGAGATCCCACGCATAAAGCCGAAGGGATGACCGCCGATTAGGCTAAGCCATCCCTCTGATGTCCCTCAGAGGTGACCGCGACGCCTCTCGCACTCCTTCGGGAAGGGCGAGAGAGGCGTTGTCGCGGTCTACCTCACAAAGGGCAAGCGGGTCTTCTGCAGGGAGATTGGAGATGCATGGTCTTCTCTTTGGCGGAAGTGGCACGGGTGTTTGGTTGAACACCCGTACCACGCCTTAGGCCGCGGCTGATTAAAAGCGGAAGACGATGCCGGCTGACGGTTGCGCCATATGCGTCCAGCTGTCGGTATTCAAGCCCGCGAGATTGAAATCTGGTGCTTTGTATACGTAGCCACGGTACTCGGCCCGTAACGAGATGTGCCTGGTGAAAGCGTAGTCGGCACCAGCGCCGTAAACGAATGCACCCCTCGTCTCGGTCGTAGCTCCTGCGAAGTTGCCTTCGGCATTCCCGGTCGGATCGAACACCAGAGCGCCGCCGCCAGCTAACGCATACGGCTGGAGCCTGGCAAAGCTCGGCAGTTTTACGACAGCTGAGCCAGTGATCTGGTGGATGTTGGACTCTACGCGAGCTCCCGTCCCGCCGAAATAAATCTGCGTATTGCGGTCATATCCGTAGTTCGCCTCTGCTGCAAGCCAACGATTGAAGTTGTAGCGATAGCCAACCAGAAATCCACCGGTGTCGGTCGCGTGTTGCCGAATCCCATTTCCGTCGGCGTCTTTTGTGAAGAACCCCGTGCCCTGAAGGCTAATTTCTGATCGGATTTCCTGTGCCACTGCGTTCACGGAGGACAATGCCAGAACGCATACAGCCGCCAGTATTGTTCGTTTGATCGAGTTAAGGTCCATTCTTGATCTCCTTTTCATTTCGGCGACGCCCGTTTCTCGCGTTTGGCAGCGGTATCAGCGCTGGTTAAGAGGTTCATTGCAGCCATGATTAACACTTCCTCCAGCGTGAAGCCGCGAGTTGTGAACTTCCACATGACCGCCTCACAATTGATTCGAAGCACCGCATCCCTCTCCAAGGCAAGAGCCATGCCAAACGTCGCGGCACACGTAAGTGATGGAAAAGCGCGGGGTTAGCAGAAAGTCGATTAGCTTGAAAAATGTTGAAAGGGTCGAAACTGTCGATTGTGTTAGAAGCCGTGCTGAAGAGGTAGCCGCACAATACGTGAGACATTCACTCGGCTTGAGTCATCAGTACTTGCGATGTAAGCTGTGACCGGGATTTTGTGTGTCAATGCCGGTCGGTCCAGGGATGGTGGCCTCTGCTGCGTCGTAGTCCACACCGTTTCCTGAACCCGCGGGAGTCCTTTAAGAACTCGCTTGTCGCACTCTGTTGCGACCTGTAGAGGAAGTGAGTCATCTATCTATCTGAGGATTTGGGGTAAATTAAAGCCCGGGCTTTCAGCGCTGAATATAAGGCTATGGGTACAGAGCCGATCGTTGAGTCTCAAACAGGCAGCTACCGCTACGAGGCGATTGTGCGCATCAGCGAGACGATCGCTGCGTGCCGCGAACCTGAAGAAATGGCTACAACTCTCGCGTCTGAGATTGGCAAGTTTCTGCACTTCGACCACCTTTACTTCGTTGTGTTGAAGGAGAACTCCACGGAAATCGAATACCTTCTGTGGGGCAAGAGCCCAATCCCTATGCCGGACCTGCCGATGCAAGAACTGCCGACGTGGGCCGCGATCAACAGCCGAGACCCGCAGCATACTCCTGATTGGGATGCAGAGGAACGATTTCCCCGATTCAGGGAATACGCAAAGAAAATACGGCTCGGCTCGAGCATCCGCGTTCCATTAATAACTCCGCATCGTCCCTTGGGTGTTTTCGGAATCATCCGCGACACAGTGAATCCATTCAGCGAAGAAGAAATAAGCTTCCTGGGGCTGATCGGGCGTGTCGTCGCCTTCGCGCTTGATGATGGTTTGAATCTCAGGCGCGCGCAACATCAAAATGATCAGCTGCAGTTGCTTCTGAACCTGACGAATCGAATCACATCAAATCTTGAACTTCGGGACCTGTTGCGCGCCGTTGCGGCGAACATACGCGAAGTCATACATGCCGAAGGTGTCACCGTTTCGTTGCAAGATGCAGCCTCGGAGAAATTCAGGGTATTCGCCATCGATTTCCCGCATGGAAAAGGGGTCCTCAAGGAAGAGTTGCTCGTTAGGCCAAGCACAGCTGTCAAGAAAGCCCTAGAGACCTTAAGACCCGTGGTCAGTCACACTTGCGACGGTCACGAAGACATAGTGGTTGCGGAGGGTCTAAGGGCCTATTGCGCCATTCCGCTTGTAAATCGCGGCCGGGCGCTCGGGATTCTCTCAATTTTACGTACGACGGAAGCTCCGTTTTCGCAGGAAGACTTAGATTTCTTAAGCCGTGCGTCAGGCCAGATCGCCATCGCCATTGAAAATGCTTGTGCATATCACGAGATTTCACAACTGAAAGACAAGCTCGCCCAGGAGAAGCTCTATCTCGAAGAAGAAATCCGCAGCGAGATGAGCTTTGAAAACATCATCGGAAACAGCCCAGCGTTGAAACATGTTCTGGAACTTGTTGAAACGGTCGCTACCAGCGACTCTACAGTCCTGCTGCTTGGAGAGACAGGTACAGGCAAGGAGTTGATCGCCCGCGCCATTCACGACCGCAGCAGACGCAAAGATCGCACGTTTGTGAAGCTGAATTGTGCCGCCATTCCTACCGGCCTGCTTGAGAGTGAACTGTTTGGACATGAAAAGGGAGCTTTTACGGGCGCGATTATTCAGAAGGTCGGCCGAATGGAGCTGGCAGATCAAGGCACTTTGTTCCTGGACGAAGTGGGAGACATTCCCATTGAAATTCAGCCGAAGCTGTTGCGTGCATTACAAGAACGCGAATTTGAACGACTAGGGAGCACTCACACGCGAAGAGCCAATATTCGGCTCGTCGCGGCGACCAATCGCGATCTCGAACAGATGATTGCAGCCCGCGAATTCCGAAGTGATTTGTACTACCGCTTGCATGTATTTCCGATCCGGATACCACCTCTGCGGGAACGTAAGGAAGACATTCCACAACTGGTGAGTTATTTTGTGCAGAAGTTTGCCAAGCAAATGCAGAAGAAGATTGAAGCTATTTCTCCGGCGGTCATGAAGGGGCTTACGGCTTGGGACTGGCCAGGCAACATTCGCGAGCTGGAGAATTTCATCGAGCGGGCGGTGATCGTCACGCGCGGCAAATCGCTTGAGGCGCCGGTTGGAGAACTCCGTAAAACAAATACGGTCGCGTTCCCGCATGCCGCGCAGAATAGCGTCGAGCAAGTCGCTGGAGAAAGAACAGATTCGCAAAGCGACCAAACCAGCGTTGCTGACGAATATGAAAGAAGGCAGCGTGATGAGATCGTACGGGCGCTGACTGCTTGCAATGGGCGCGTCGGCGGTGCCGATGGTGCTGCCGCACGCCTGGGAATGAACCGGACGACTTTCCTTTCTCGAATGAAGAAATTCGGCATTTATGCGAAGCAATATGCTTAATCGCCAGCCCGCCTCGTAGCGTCGACATTTTCGACGCTTTCAACTTCTTCGACCTTGATACTTCGAGCTCTGGCATTACTCTCCTTTAAATTCAGAGACTTACGGCTCGCCGGGTTTGGTGTGCGCCTTGCCTTATCGAGAGTGGGAGAAGCAATGCTGAAGATCTCGCTCGTTGATAACGCCAGGCAGCGTCGGGTGATTGTGGAAGGAAAGCTCGTTGCGCCCTGGGTAGCCGAGTTAAGGAATGCGTGTCAAGAAGCAAGAGCAGACCTTGATGGCCGCGAGCTAGTCGTCGAGATGAAATGTGTCACGACGATCAGTCAGGAGGGCGAGAACGTAATCCTTGAGTTGATAAACGGGGGAATTCGATTCCGCTGCCACGGCCTGTTTGCAAAGCATGTAGTGAAAGAACTAACTCGCCGCGCAAGCAGGAATCTGGGGACACGAGCAGGTGATTGAACGGTTCAATTTCAAGTTCGGGAAGAGAAAACAATCGATACGCAAGTCGCGAAGAATTTCGGGGCGTTGAGGAAAAGAGCATGCAAAACACCAATGCACACGTCGCAAGTGAGGAGCGCGAGGAAATTCCAAATGAAGGAAAGGCGGCTCAACAGTTGGAGCAAATTCTGGCTAGTGGCCTGCCGCCTCTGTACAGACGGGCATATCGCATCCTAGGCAATGCAGCTGACGCAGAGGACGCGGTTCAGGATGCTCTTCTCGCTGCCTATACCCACCTGCACCAGTTCCGAGGGCAGGCACAGATCTCTACTTGGCTTACCACCATCATGCTTAACTGCGCTCGATTACAACTACGTCGGCGGGCAAAACACGTCCAAGTGTCTCTCGACGAATCCACCGGGGGACCGCAACCAGTTTCAGTGTCGGAGCGACTAGCAGATCACCGGCCTAATCCCGAGGATGAATACAGAAAGTCTGAGCTGAGTACTCGCTTGACTCATTTGCATAGTCAGCTCTCTCCCACTCTGCGTGGGACATTTCAGTTGCGCGATGTTGACGGGTTATCGATCCGCGAAACCGCACAGATTTTGGGAGTACCAACCGGTACTGTGAAGGCCCAGTCAGCACGGGCGCGACAAAAACTAAAAGAACTAATGCGCCGTACTCTCAGGCCGCAATATCGGAGACTGCCAAGTCGATTATTGGAGTTCGCAAGTTCGACAAGCTGAAATTAGTGCGTCGGAAACCTCGGCCAGTGAGTTCGACCGCGCAGGTCGACGAGGCTCAAGAGACAAGCAGATGACTAACGCCGCACAATTTGCACTCACGCACGGTGCTGCGATCCTCTTCATGTGGATATTGGCCCAGCAAGCCGGTGCACCGATTCCGAGTGCGCCAGTGCTTATTGCGGTCGGATCGCTTGCAAGCTCAAGGCGGTTAGGGCTGGCATCTTCCCTGATTGCAACTTTTAGTGCTTGTCTGCTGGCGAATGGATTCTGGTACCGAGTAGGACGGCAGGGCTGGCCCGAGGGTCATCGGTTTTGCCGAACAAACGGCAAGTGGCAAGCTCGCGCACTGAAGCTCATGCGGGGCCATTCAGCTGCCAGCATGCTATTAGCAAAGTTCGTTTCTGGCTCGAATTTCGCGTCGCTACTGGCTGGCAAAGCAGGCGTGTCACTCCCCAGGTTTCTCACTTACGAAAGCATTGGCTCTCTGACATGGTCCGGTACTTACATTGCGGTTGGATACCTTTTTCACGGTCACTTGCATTGGACGCTGGCGCAGACTTTACGTCCGCTCTTGGCGGCTCGCATTGCAGTGTTTCTAGCAAGATTGTGGCGCCGCAGATCGCTGGCGCATGCTGCGATTCTGGCAGTGGCAACCTTGTTCGTTTGTGCGCTGCGACCTGTAAGTCGATACAAGGCTGCCCTGCGAGTGGCAACTGCTCTTGATTCCCCACAACTGACGAACAAAAGTAGCAGGCTTCGGGAGTGGTTGCGCCAATGAGTCCCACGCTCTGCTATTTGGAGACCAAGAAATGACTGAACAAACCCAGATGCAGGCTCCCCACAAAGAAGCGAATGTATACGCGAGTCGCGAGGACTTTCACACAATCTTCAATGAGGATCTGAGGCAGCTCTATCAGCTGTCGTTTCTACTTACGCGCGATCCCGCAAAGGCGGAGCGATGCCTCGTAGTTGGCCTTGAAGATTGTGTCAGGGAAAACCGCGTATTTCGTGAATGGGCACGTTCTTGGGCGAAGCGAGTAATAGTCCAGAATGCGATTCGTGAAATGAAGCCGCGACCAATCCATTCCAATTCGCGCCTGTCTAACACCAGTTTTTCCGAGATTGAGCAACTATCGAGCGCTCCAGACCGACACTTCGCATTAGAAGCTGTGTTGAACCTTGAAGATTTCGAGCGGTTTGTATTCACTATGTCCGTCCTGGAGCACTACTCGGATCATGACTGTGCCCTTCTGCTCGGGTGCTCAATTAGAGAAATCCTGGAGGCTCGTGGCCGCGCTTTTGGGAAACTGGTGGACTCAAGCCAACGAAGTTCTTCTCCGGGCCAACCTTTGGTGCAGGAGATGAAATGACTCAGACCAACTTCGGATGGCGAAGTTCCGATACACGATGCACGATGCAGGGATGAGTGTGTCTCAATGCTGACAAATCAGGAGCCAGATTGGAATATCGACGCCCTAACCGATACAGAGATCTACACGGCGATTCACTATCTTGAGCCAGACTCAGGAAACGCCGGCGAGCAGGATTCGGGCGATCACGGCCGAGATAATGGCGTCGTGATCTGCGTCTGTTTATACACCGCATTGGCGACCTGCTTGGCTTTCGTGTGTTTCTACTGGAGATGAAGCGCTTTTCTAGTAAGGCTGTAAATGAGACTCATTAGCGGATCTTTGGACCCGGAGAGCATTTCCGCGTTGGCGGCCATCTTCGACTCGCGGTCACCTCTCGTCTCTCTCAACACTTTCAACAGATTCGTCACCCGCATGACGGATAATTTCGGATCCAATCTCTAGAACTCAATCACTTAATCGGAGCGATATTTGGCATGAGCCTTGCCTTCTGCATGAGCGATGGCACGGAAATTTCAAATGGAGATTGTAGCAGCTATGGCTCACACTCAATCTCTCTCGCCTCTGCCCCGAACTAATCATTCTGCCCCTTACGTTGAGTTGCGCCAGTCGCTCCCAAGCCGAGTCGGAGTCGTCTCCCCATTCGTCGATCAACTCATGCGGTTCATTCTGAACTTTCGAATGGCGGATGGAAGTGAAGTCGACATCGAGATGGCCCTGCTTGAAGCCCTCGCGAATGCCGTGATCCATGGCAACGGCGATAACTCCGGCAAGAGAGTGTACGTCACATGCCGTTGCTATATGGACGGAGAAGTCTCAATCACGGTTCGGGACGAAGGAAAAGGATTCGACAGCAACACGGTGGAGGATCCCACCTCTCACGAAAACTTGCTCTTCACGCACGGTCGTGGAATCTACCTGATGAAGACATTAATGGATGAAGTCCTCTTCGAGGAGAACGGGTCCGTTGTGCGGATGCGAAAGAACTCCAATTTTGGTGCAATCGAACAGAAGAGATCATGATGACAACCAGATTCATAAACAGAGTGTTCGTCATCGCGTCCATTGGCGCATGTGCCCTAATAACCGAGCCTTACGACAGCCTGAATTTGGCACCGACGCTCTTGAGCATCACTGCTCAGAAGGCTTCTATGCTGGGGCGTGTGGTTACGTTGGAGTCGAGAAAGACAACGGTATCGTCTTGATGCTACCTGAATACGACCTCGTCGTTATCGGCAGCGGGCCTGCCGGACAGAAGGCTGCTATCGCGGCCGCAAAGGTGCGCAAAAACGTTGCTGTAATTGACCGGACCCCGATGATTGGCGGTGTTTCCGTTCATACCGGCACGATTCCAAGCAAGACCATTCGCGAAGCTATCTTTCAGCTCACCGGCCGTGCCGTCAAAGCGCAGTACGGTAACGGGCATGTAGCGCATGGCGACATTTCTGTTCGCGATGTTTCGGTGCGGGTAAGAGAAATCATCGAGCGCGAAACCGACGTCGTCCGAGCTCAACTGAGGCGGAACGGAATCAGCATCTATCAAGGTCTGGCACTGTTTCTGGACCCGCATACGCTGACGGTGCAAGACGGTGAGGATGGGCACCAACTCAAAGCCAAGAACATTCTAATTGCTTGCGGTACGCGCCCGGCGCACAGCCCGGAGATACCATTCGACGATCATCGCATAGTAGACACGGACCACCTTCACGGTTTGAGTGGCTTGCCGCGAGAAACGATCGTCGTGGGCGCCGGTGTTGTGGGGCTAGAGTATGCGTCTTTCATGGCCGCTTTGGGCTCCCGAGTTACATTGGTTGACCAGCGGCCCATAATTCTCGACTTTGTCGATCAGGAGATTGTCCAGGCGCTGTCTTATCACTTGCGCCAGCTCGGCATTACGTTTCGTTTAGGAGAAAAGGTGACGCGCGTCAGCATGGACATGCAGCGTGAATTCGCATTCGCGGAGCTGGAAAGCGGCAAGAAAATACAAGGTGACGCACTCGTCTACGCCGTCGGACGCCAAGGCAACGCAGATCACCTTCATCTGGAAGCTGCTGGATTAGTTGCGGACGCGCGAGGAAGAGTGAAAGTCAATGAGCTCTTTCAAACTGCCGTTCCTCACATCTACGCGGCTGGCGACGTCATTGGATTTCCGGCTCTCGCAAGTACTTCGATGGAACAGGGGAGACTCGCCGCATGCCACATGTTTGGGATTCCCTTCGAGCATATGCCTGAACTTTTTCCGTACGGCATTTATACGATTCCAGAAATTTCCATGGTCGGCCAGACGGAGGAAACCCTGACCTCGACTAAAGTTCCATACGAGGTGGGGATTGCCCGGTATTCCGAGCTGGCAAAAAGCATGATGCTTGGGGATCACATGGGTATGCTCAAACTACTTTTTCACCGAGATACCCACAAACTGCTCGGGGTGCATGCTTTAGGCCAGCGCGCAACGGAAATCATTCACATCGGCCAGGCAGTGCTTTTCTATAACGGATTGGTGGATTACTTCCGGGATATGGTTTTCAACTACCCGACACTGGCCGAAGCTTACAAAGTAGCGGCTCTCAATGGGTTGAATAAGCTCTGACGGCGCGCGGGCATTTTGATCCTTCGCGAGTCCAGGTCGGATTTTCTTCTGGAGATCGAGGCCTCGGGATGATCATGTAAACGTCTTCACATTCTGCGATTCAACACAACGGCTCTCATGGCTCTCTTAATCAGCGGCGTTTGACGGGCTACATTGCGTTCTGTGCAATTTCTCGTGTTCGATCAATTCTTCAAGTGAGCGCACCAGGACCCACAAACCACACGCACCACATTTCGATTGCAGGGAAAAAACCTCGTTCTGCACAACGGGGTTCCGAATAAAGTCGTACTCCTTAAATTCCTTACACCATTCCTTTGGCCGGGCCACTTCGCGTCGTAACGAAGCGAATCGCCGCCCGCTCGCGCACTGCCGCAATACCCTTGCCAAGAAATCCCATCAGGAACATTCATTTGTCTCTGCACGTTTTCAAGCGATTAGGCGCCCCAAACCTGTTTTCTTATTGGCGAGCGCTCGTTCGAGTGATCGGCTCTCTCGACACTTTCGACCTCTTCGACAGTGTTGGTCCTGAACGGCCCAAGAAACTTCTTGATTACGTGCTACTTAGCATCCCGTCGGTTCTGGTATCCGATTTGCCTTTGGAGAAGAGTGCAATCGCGTGACTGACGCGCCTGAAATCGACGAGACGACTCTCGGGCCACATTTCCCCCCAACCGAGCAGCGTCCCGAATCAGGCGCGCCAGTGACGCGATTGA
>Ga0209803_1000929_pt1 | contig 19609 bp, 18 predicted proteins | sample GraSoiAngelo_138_FD_185895 | JGI IMG/M metagenome (GOLD analysis project Ga0209803, IMG submission 185895) | Grasslands soil microbial communities from the Angelo Coastal Reserve, California, USA - 14_0929_09_40cm (SPAdes) (version 2) | ecosystem: Environmental > Terrestrial > Soil > Grasslands ...
CGTGTGCGGCTCGGATCTCCACTTCTGGCGGGGCGACGCGCCGCTGCGGCTGCCGGAGGACGGCTGGATCTACGGCCACGAGATGACCGGCCGCGTGGCCCGACTCGGGGCCCGCGTGAAGACCGACTCCTTGGGGCGGCCGCTCAAGGAGGGCGACCGGGTCGCCTACACGTACTTCTACCCGTGCGGGCGCTGCTACGCGTGCCTGGCCAACGAGCCGGCGGCGTGCCCGGCCAAGATCGAGCGGCCGCTCGGCCCCTCGCAGTTCCCGCACTTTCACGGCGCCTTCGCCGAGTACTACTATCTGCGCGGGCGCGGGGCGATCTTCGTCGTGCCGGATTCGCTGCCCGACGAGCTGGTGGCGCCGGTCAATTGCGCGCTGTCCCAGGTGATCTTCGGCCTCGAGCGGGCGGGCCTCAGCTTCGGAAGCACCGTCGTCATCCAGGGCGCCGGCGGGCTCGGCATCCAGGCGGCCGCGGTCGCCAAGGACATGGGAGCGGCGACCGTCATCGTCGTCGATCAGCTACCGGGACGGCTCGAGCTGGCGCGCGCCTTCGGCGCCGACCACACGATCAACGTCAAAGAGGTCACCGACCGCCGCGAGCGCGTCAACCTCGTTCGCAAGTGGACGGGCGGCGCGGGCGCGGACGTCGCCTGCGACTTCGTGGGATTCCCTCAGGTCATCCCGGAAGGGATCGAGATGCTCCGCTCCGGCGGCACCTATCTCGAGATCGGCACGATCAGCCGCGGCGCCAAGATCGAGCTCGAGCCTTCCCTGCTGGTCTGGGGCTCGAAGAAGATCGTCGGCGTGATCCAGTACGACCCCGGCGTGATTCCCAGGGCGCTCGACTTCCTCGTCCGCAACCGGACCCGCTGGCCCTTCGACCGGCTCATCTCGCACAAATATCCGCTCGAGCGGATCAACCAGGCTTTTGCCGACTCCGAGTGGCACGCGAAGGACACGACCACCATCACCCGCGCTGCCCTCGTTCCGTGAGGGCGGGCGGATGACCGGGATCGCCGGCCATCCGCCCGGATGTTCAGGCGCGCTTGAGCTCGTTGCGGTCGATCGGTAGCTTCCGGATGCGCCTACCCGTCGCGGCGAAGATGGCGTTGGTCACCGCCGGCGCCACGGTCGGCACGCCGGGCTCGCCGAGACCGCCCGGCGCCTCGCCCGAATCCAGGATCTGCACGTCCACCACCGGCATCTCGTTGATTCTCAGCATCTGATAGTCGTGGAAGTTCGACTGCTGCACCCGGCCGCGGTCGATCGTGATCTGTCCGTAGTACGCGGCCGTGAGCGCGTAGACGGCGCCGCCCTCCATCTGCGCCCTCACCGCGTCGGGATTCACGGCGATGCCCGCGTCGATCCCGCAGACGAGCTTGTTCACCTTGACCGCGCCGTCGGGCGCCACCGACACTTCGGCTACGGTGGCGGCGTAGCTTCCGTACGAGAAGACGACCGCGATCCCACGGCCCTGGCCGGCCGGCATCGCCGCGCCCCAGTTGGCGCGCTTCGCGACCAGCTCGAGGATCGCCTTGTGGCGAGGTGACTTGCCGAGGAGCGCCTTCCGGTACTCGAAGGGATCCTTGCCGGCCGCGTGCGCGAGCTCGTCGATGAAGCTCTCGATGATGAACCCGTTCTGCGAAGGTCCGACCGAGCGCCAGAAGCCGAGAGGAATCCCGAGGTCCTTGTTGTTCCACTCGATCCGAAGATTCGGGATGTCGTAGGGCATGTTGCGGACCGCCTCGACGGCGGCCGGGTCGATGGTGCCCGCCTGCGCGCGACCCTTCTGGATCAGGATGCCCGGACCGACGACCCGCGTGGACCACGCCGACGGCATCCCGTTGGTGTCGAGCGCGGCGCGGAACACGTTGTACGTGGCCGGACGGTAGAAGCCGTGCGTGATGTCGTCCTCGCGCGTCCACACGACCTTCACGGGCGCGCCGACCGCTTTCGCGGTCTCGACCGCGTCGACGATGAAGTCGATCTCGCCGCGACGACCGAAGCCGCCGCCGAGCAAGGTGGTGTTGACGATCACCTTCTCGGGCGGCAACCCGGTGATCCGTGCGGCGGTCGCCTGCGTGCCGCCGGGATTCTGGGTCGGCGCCCAGATCACGCACGAGTCGCGACTGACCTGCGCGGTGGCGTTCATCGGCTCCATGCAGGCGTGCTCGAGGTAGGGCACCTGATAGACGGCCTCGTAGACCTTGCCGCTCGCCAGCGCCTTGTCGACGTCACCGTCGTTTCTCGCGACCTGGCCCGGCTGCTTGGCCGCGGCCTCGTACTCACGGGTGATGCCGGCGCTCGAGACCTGGGCGATCGGTCCCTCGTCCCACGTGACCTTGAGGGCCCGGCGTCCCTGGAGCGCCGTCCAGAAGTTGTCGGCGACGACGGCGACTCCGTTCGACACCTGAACGACGTCCTTGACGCCCTTGATCGCCTTGGTCGCCGTCGGGTCGAAGCTCTGCACCTTGCCGCCGAACACGGGGCAGCGCTCGACCGAGCCCACCAGCATCCCCGGCACCTGCACGTCGATGCCGTAGATGCCGCGGCCGGTGACCTTGTCGGGCGTGTCGCGCCGCTTGACGGCCTTACCGATGTATTTGAACTGGTCGGGCGTCTTCAGCTTGGGGTTCTGCGGGACGGCAAGCGCCTGCGCCTTGTCCACGAGCTGACCGTACGCAAAACGCCGGCCGGTCGGCCGGTGGATCACCGCGCCGTCTTCCGTCTCGACACTCTCGACCGGCACGCCCCACTCGTTCGCGGCGGCCTGCTTGAGCATCTCGCGCGCGGACGCTGCGGCCTTGCGCCACATCTCCAGGTGGTCGCGAACGCCCCGGCTTCCGCCGTAGGACTGGCTGCCGGTGACGGGATTCTTGTAGAGCGCCGGATTGGCCGGGGCCTGCTCGACCTTCACGCTGTCAAGCGTGGCGTCGAGCTCGTCGGCGATGATCATCGGCGTCGTGGTCAGCGAGCCCTGGCCCATCTCGGGCACCGAGTTAGTGATGGTCACGACGCCGTCGCGATCGATCCGGAGCCACTGGTTGGGCGTGAACACGCCGGGAGTCTGAGCACGCCCGCGCCGCGGGAGCGTGAAGCCGAGCGTGAGCCCCGCGCCGACCGCGAGGCCCCTCTTGAGAATCTCGCGGCGACTGACGAGCGTCGTCATCACGCGCCTGCCTTCTTGAGCGCGGCGGCGCGATGGATCGCCGCCCGGATCCGCTGATAGGTTCCGCAGCGGCAGATGTTCCCGGACATCCCGTCGTCGATGTCGGCGTCGGTCGGCGCAGCCTTGCGCGCCAGGAGCGCCGCCGCGGACATGATCTGGCCGGACTGACAGTAGCCGCACTGCGGGACGTCGACTTCCGTCCACGCGCGCTGCACCGGATGATCGCCGCGCGCGGACAGGCCCTCGATCGTGGTCACGCGTCGCCCCGCGACCGCCGAGGCCGGCGTGACGCACGAGCGAACGGCGGTGCCGTCGACGTGGACGGTACAGGCGCCGCAGACAGCGATGCCGCAGCCGTACTTGGTCCCCGTCAGGTTAAGCGACTCGCGGAGGACCCAGAGCAGCGGCATCTCCGGCGGGACGTCGACCTGCCGCTGCTTGCCGTTGACGGTGAACGAGATCATGGCGGCCTCCTGGCTTCGACCCGGGTGTCGGCGACAGCATGATACGCAGATCGCGCTCGCTTTCGACGATTGTTTTGACGCGGCGCGCGTGTGGCACGAGCGCGTGTCTGAATTTTTCGACTCTAGTCGCGCAGCGGGCGGCGTGGGATCGTCGGCTCATGACCCTCTACACGCGTCGTCAGATCTTCGTGCTGCTGATCCTGCTCGCCGTCGCCGGCCTCGGCCTCGCGGTCGGCCACTGGCGACGAACCCGGCCTGACCTCGCCGACTACTTCGAGCAGCTGGACCGCGCATCGCCGCCGAGCTCGAGCCTGGCGCCGCCCTCCGACAGCGGCGCTCCGGCGGAGCCGTCTTCGTCAGAACCCGAGCCTCGACGCGCCCGACGTGGCAAGGCACCACGGAGCTCGGCCAGCTCTCGGGGCTCGCCGAGCGACACGGCCTCCCCGGCGATCGATCTCAACCGCGCAACGGCGGTCGAGCTGACGCGACTGCCTGGAGTCGGGCCGGCGCTCGCCCGACGGATCGTCGACGCGCGCGACACAGAGGGTCGCTTCGCCCGCGTCGACGAGCTCGGGCGCGTTCGAGGGATGGGCGCTCGGAAGATCGAGCAGCTCCGTGCCTTCGTCACGATCGCCGAGTGAATCTGAACCGGACGCCCCTCGCTCCGATGGCCACGGCCTTCGGAGTCGGAATCGCGCTGGCGTCCCTGGCGACGCCCGATGTGTTCTGGATCGCGTGGCTGATCGCCGTCGCCGCCTGCCTCGGCTTCCTGGCCTTCGGCCGAGCGGCGCTGGCAGCGGGCGCCTTGCTGCTCGGCGTGGCCGCGACGGGCGCGCTTCGCGGCGGCGAGGCGCCGCTTGCCGCGGACCACATCCGGAACGCCGGGTTGCCGCGAACGCTCCGCGTCGAGGGACGGCTGGTCACCGAGCCGAAACGCTGGGCGCCCGATCGCACCCGGCTCCTGGTCGACATCGAGCGGGTCGAGAACGCCCCGGGCTCGGGGCTCGTCCAGCTGACGGCGTACGGGGTGCCGCCGCCGCTGACCGAAGGCCAGCGAATCGCGGCGCCGCTCCGCCTCCACCCGGCCACAGGGTTTCGCAATCCGGGGACCTACGACTACGCCCCGCACCTCGCGCGTGAAGGGATCCACGTCGTGGCCACGGCGCGCGCTGAATCGGTGACACCGCTCGACGATCCCGCACCGCCCTGGTCGGTGCGAATCAAGCGCGAGTCGATCGCGGCCATCAGTCGCGCGCTGCCACCCGCGTCGGCGGCGTTGCTCGCCGGACTCTTGCTCGGTGATCACACCGATCTCCCACGCGACGTCGACGACGCCTTCCGCCGCGCCGGCGTGTATCACGTCCTGGCAGTGTCCGGCTTCAACGTGGGAATCCTGGCGGCTTCCGTCTGGGCGCTCTGTCGACTTCTGCGCGTCCCTCACCGCGCCTCGGCCGCGATGGCGATCGTCGTGGTGATCGGGTTCGCGCTGGTCGTGGGGCCGGAGCCCTCCGTGCTCCGCGCCGTCGTGATGGCCGTGCTCGTCCTGGTCGCGACCCTGCTGGACCGCGACGCGTCGGTGACGAACAGCCTCGCGCTGGCGGCGCTCGCGATCCTTGCGGTTCGCCCCGGCGATCTCTTCGATCCCGGCTTCCAGCTCTCGTTCGCCGCGACGCTCGGAATCGTCGTCGCTCCGCTCCCGCGCGGCGCGATTCTCGGCGCGCTCGCCGTGAGCGCCGCGGCGCAGCTGGCGGTCTTGCCGGTCACGCTGACCCACTTCAACCAGCTCTCGACGATCGGCGTCGTCGCCAACCTCGGCGTCGTTCCGCTCGCGGGGCTCGCGACGGTCATAGGGCTCGTCGCGGTCGCCCTGTCGTTCCTGAGCGAGGCGCTCGCCGCCGTCGCGTTCGACGCGGTGTGGCCGATCCTGTTGGCGCTGCGCGGCGTCGTCGCGCTCGCCGCCCGGGTGCCGGACGCCGTCGTCCATCTTCCGGCTCCGGGCTGGATCGCCGTGGCGTGCTACGTCGCGGGGCTTACGCTGCTGCTCGCCTGGCGCGAGAGCCGGAGGCCGGGCGTGCTCCTTCCGGGAGCTTTACTGCTCGCCGTCGCGGTCGGCGCTGCGGCGTGGCCGCTGGTTCGCCCGGCCGACGGGCGGTTGCGCCTCACGATCCTCGACGTCGGCCAGGGGGACGCGATCGTGGTGGAGTTACCCGACGGCCGCACGCTGCTCGTCGATAGTGGATCAGGCGGGCCGATGCGGCTCGATGCCGGCGAGCGCGTCGTTGCGCCCTTTCTGTGGAACCGCGGCATCCTTCGTCTCGCCGCGATGGCGGTCACGCACGATGACAGCGATCACGCCGGCGGCGCGGCGTCGGTTCGGCGCCTCTTCTCGATCGACGAAGAATGGACCGCGGCGAGCCTTCCGCTGGTGCCGCGGCGGTTCGGACGCGTGGAGATCACGCCGCTTCCGCCGCCCGCGGTGACCGGCGGGCGGCGGAACGAGTCCGCGCTGGTGCTGCGACTCGAGATGGGGCGCGCCTCATTCCTGCTCGCGTCCGACATCGGGGCTTCGCGTGAGCGCGAGCTGGTGACCGCGGGGACAGCCCTGGATTCGACCGTACTCAAGGTGGCTCACCACGGCTCGCGTTCGTCCACGAGCGCCGCGTTCCTGCGCGCGGTCGGCCCGAGGTACGCGGCGATCTCGGTCGGGGCGCGCAACCCGTATGGTCATCCGGACGCCGGCGTGGTGGCGCGTCTGGCCGAAGCCGGCGCCGAGACCTATCGGACCGACCGTGACGGCGCGCTCATCTTCGAGACGGACGGTGAGACGCTGACCGTCACTCGCTGGGCCACGCGACGGGTCGACCGCTTCTGCCTCGCCGAAGCGATCTGCTAGAATCGAGCGCCATGGCTCGAATCAACGACCACTACTTGAAGCTGCGCGCCAGCTATCTCTTCAGCGAGACCGGCCGGCGCACGCGTGAGTTCCAGGCGGCGCACCCCGACGCCAAGCTCATCCGCCTCGGGATCGGCGACGTGACCCGACCTCTGTCCGACGCGGTGATCCGGGCGATGCACGAGGCCGTCGACGAGATGGCGAAGCCCGAGACCTTCCGCGGCTATCCGCCCGAGACCGGCTGGGATTTCCTCGTCGACGCGATCATCCGCCACGACTACGGCGAGCGGGGCATCAAGCTCACGGCCGACGAGATCGTCGTGAGCGACGGCGCCAAAAGCGACACCGGCAACATCCAGGAGATCTTCGGGCCGGACTGCGTCGTCGCGCTCAGCGATCCCGTCTACCCCGCGTATCTCGACGTCACCGTGATGGGCGGGCGCGCCGGGAGCGCGGACGCGAGCGGTCGCTATGACCGGATCGTGTACCTGCCGTGCACCGCCGAGAACAACTTCCAGCCACGCATCCCCGACCGGCCGGTCGACCTGATCTTCCTCTGCTATCCGAACAACCCGACCGGCGCCGTGCTCACGCGGGCGGCGCTGAAGACGTGGGTCGACTTCGCGCGCGAACAGGGCGCCGTCATCCTGTACGACGCGGCGTACGAGGCCTACATCCGCGACCCCGCGATCCCGCATTCGATCTACGAGATCGAGGGCGCGCGCGAGGTCGCGATCGAGTTCCGCTCGTTCTCGAAGACCGCCGGCTTCACGGGGACGCGCTGCGCCTACACGGTCGTGCCGAAGGAGCTGCAGGGGCGCTCGGCCACCGGCGAGCCCGTGAGCATCAACGCGCTCTGGGTCCGTCGCCAGTCCACCAAGTTCAACGGGGTCGCGTACGTGATCCAGCGCGCCGCCGCCGCGACGTACACGCCCGAGGGGCGCAAGCAAGTGACCGCGGTCGTGGACTACTACATGGAGAACGCGCGCATCATCCGCGAGGGGCTCGAGGCCGCCGGGCTCACGGTCTACGGAGCGCGGAATGCCCCGTACATCTGGGTGAAGACGCCGGGGCGCCTCTCCTCGTGGGACTTCTTCGACAAGCTCCTGAACGAGGCCCACGTCGTCGGCACACCCGGCGCGGGTTTCGGACCCAGCGGCGAAGGCTACTTCCGCCTCACCGCCTTCGGCGGTCGCGCTTCTACCGAGGAGGCGGTCGACCGGATCAAGACCCGCCTCGCCCGCTAGCGAGCGGGCAAGCAGCTCGCTAAGCCTCGTAAGCCCGTTCGTACTGCGAGCGGAGCCGTTCCAGCTCCTCCGGGTCCAGGCGCATGCCGAGCGACAGGCTCATCTCGCCCAGGATCGTCTTGATCTCGTTCAGCGACTTCTTGCCGAAGTTCTTGGTCTTCAGGAGCTCGGCCTCCGACTTCTGCACGAGATCGGCGATGGTCCGGATGTTCGCGGTCTTGAGGCAGTTCGAGGCGCGGACCGAGAGCTCGAGCTCGTCGACGTTGCGGAAGAGGTTCTCGTTGAGCTCGGTGCGCGGACGCGCCTCGTCGCGCTCGGCGGCCTCTTCCTGCGGCGACGTCACCGGGAAATTCATCAGGAGCTCGAAGTGGTCCTCCAGGATGCGCGAGGCCTCGCCGACCGCGGTGGCCGGGCTGACGCTGCCGTCGGTCCACACCTCGAGCAGGAGCCGCTCGCGTCCCTCCGCGATGGGCTCCACGTGGAAGTTCACGCGCTTGACCGGCGAGAAGTCGGCATCCAGCAGGATCGCGTTGATCGGCAACGCCTCCGGCTCACGCTTTTCGGCCGACACGTAGCCGCGGCCGCGCTCGACGCAGACCTCCATCTCGAGGATGCCGTCCTTGTCGAGGGTGGCCAGCACGACGTCGGGCGTGAGCACCTCGATGTCCGCGTCGGTCTCGAAATCGCTGGCCTTGACCACCGTGCCGCCCTGGGCGCGGAGGCGCAGGATCTTGGGCCGGTTCACGTGAAGCGTGAACACGACCTTGCGCAGATTCATCATGATGTCGAGCGTGTCTTCCATCACACCCGGCAGATGGGAGAACTCGTGCAGGACGTTCTCGATCTTGACCCAGGTCGGCGCCGCGCCGTGGATCGCCGACAGGAGCGCCCGGCGATAGGCGATGCCGACGGTCAGGGCGAAGCCGGCCTCGAAGGGCTCGACGGACAGCTTGCCGTAGACGTTGTCCTGGACAGTCCAGTCATGACGGGCGGGTAGTTGCAGCTCAAGCATGGGACCCCCTCGAAGCGAGCCAGTGTGAACGGGGTGAATCGGCCACCAAGGCACCACAGTATACCAGACCCCGGATGTTACACTGGGAAATCATGGGGTTGCGTGCCGCCATCGCCCTCCTCATGCTCCTTGGGCTCGGCCTCGTCGCCCTCGTGGGGCGAGAGGTCCTGATTCCCGCCGACGCGCTCGAGCGCGGAACGGTGGTGGTGGAGATTCCGCCTCACGATGGGGTTCTGAGGATCGCCGGTCGCCTCTACGAGGCCGGCGGGATCCGGAGCCGCACAGGCTTCATCTTCCTGGCGGTGGCCCGCGGCACCGCGGGACACCTGAAGGCCGGCGAGTACGAGCTCGAGCGCGGCGCCTCGACGCTCGGCGTGCTGACCCAGCTGGAGGCCGGACGGGTCAAGCAGCACGTCGTCCTCCATCCGGAGGGCGCGACGGTGTCAGAGCTTGCCCGGGCGCTCGAGGGCGAGGGACTCGCCTCGAGCGAGGCAGTGCAGCGCCTCGCGATCAACCCGGCCTTTCTCTCGACGCTCGGCGTCGAGGCGCCGAGCCTCGAGGGCTACCTGTTCCCGGACAAGTATCAGTTCGTGCGCGGCATGACGCCTGAAGAGATCTTGAGCAAGATGGTGCAGCGCCTGCGCGTGAAGATGGGCCCCGACATTACGGCGCGTGCCGCCGAGCGCGGGCTCAGCGTGCACCAGCTGCTCACCCTCGCCTCGATCATCGAGCGTGAAGCGGTGGAGCGCGACGAGATGCGAACGATCTCGGCGGTGTTCTGGAACCGGCTCAAGCTCAGGATGCCGCTGCAGGCCGATCCGACCGTGCAGTACGCGACCGGCAAGGAGCGTCGCGCGCTCACTCGCGCCGATCTCCGGATCGAGCATCCGTACAACACGTACCGCAACGTGGGGCTGCCGCCGGGCCCGATCGCCAGTCCCGGGACCGCGGCGATCGAGGCGGCGCTCGCCCCGGCGCCGGTGAAGTACCTCTATTTCGTCGCGATGGACGAGACGCACCATCACTTCTCGTCGACGATCGCAGAGCACAACGCGGCGGTCGCCCGGTACCGGCTCGCCCGCGCTCGGTGAACCGTGCTATAAAACGCGCGACATGGCCGGCCCCACCACGCTCGCCGCAACCGGGCGCCTCGCCCGCGAGGCCTCGCCGGTGCCGTTCCTGTATCGCGTGCTCCGCGGGCCGCTGCGTCAGGCGCTCACCCGCTGGTTCGATCTTCGCGTCGACGGACTCGAGCATCTTCCGTCGAGCGGCCCGTATCTCGTCGCGGCGAACCATCACAACTATCTGGACGGCGTCGTCCTCGGCGTGACGGTGCCGGAGCCGATCTCGTTCCTCGTGATGCCGCGCGTCTGGCGCGCGACGCCGCTGCACCCGATGTTCCACCGCAATATCCGCTCGATTCCGATCGACCTGGGTCGGGCGGACCTGAGCGCGCTGCGCCGGGCGCTGGCGAGCCTCCAGGAGGGCCGGGTGGTCGGCATCTTCCCGGAAGGTCCCTTCAGCGTTCGCGGCCGCCTCGAGCCCGGGCTGCCGGGCGTGGCGCTGCTCGCGCTCCGCTCGGGAGTGCCCGTGGTCCCCGCCGGCATTCGCGGCACGTACGAGGCGCTGACGGGACGTCGCGCCTACATCCCGCGCCGCGTGCCGCTCGGCGTCCGGTTCGGACCGGCGCGCTGCTTTTCGGGCGACGGACCGCACGGTGGGCGGAGCGCCCGCATCCGCGTGACCCGGCGGATCATGGACGACATCGCGGCGCTCCTGCCGTGAAGTCGCGACCCCGCAAGCGCGCGGCTCCTCGGCGCGGTCCGGCGAAGTCGGAGAAGCTCTGGGGCGGACGGTTCACCCAGGGTGCCGATCCGGCCGCCGAGCGCTTCACCGCCTCGCTGGGCTTCGACCGGCGGCTCTGGCCGCACGACGTCGCCGGGAGCGTCGCGTGGGCCAAGGCGCTGGCTCGAGCCGGGCTGCTCTCCGCCGCCGAGCGCGACGCGATCGTGAAGGGGCTGGCGGCGGTGCGCGGCGAGCTCGAGGCGGGAACCTTCCCCTATCGCGCCGAGCTCGAGGACATCCACACCAACGTCGAGCGGCGACTACAAGAATTGGTCGGCGGGGTCGGCGGCAAGCTGCACACCGGACGCTCGCGCAACGATCAGATCGCGGTCGACGAGCGTCTCTATCTCCGAGAGGTGATCGCACGCGTCCGGACCGGTCTGCGGCGGGTGCAGGAGGCGCTCGTCGCGCGCGCCGCCGAGACGATCGAGGCGCCGCTGCCGGGCTACACACATCTGCAGCGCGCCCAGCCCATCGTCCTCGGTCACCACCTCCTCGCGTACGTCTTCATGCTCCAGCGCGACCGCGAGCGGTTCGGCGACTGCGGCGCGCGCGCCGACACGATGCCGCTGGGCGCCGCGGCGCTCGCCGGCACGGCGTTCCCGATCGACCTGGAGGCGCTCGCGAAGGATCTCGGCTTCGCCGGGGTCTCGCCGAACAGCCTCGACTCGGTGAGCGATCGCGATACCCTGGTCGAGTTCCTGTCCGCGGCGGCCATCACCGGGATGCACCTGTCGCGGCTCGCCGCCGACCTCACGCTCTGGGCCACCGCGGAGTTCGGCTTCGTGGAGTTCTCCGACGCCTTCGCGACGGGCTCGTCGATCATGCCGCAGAAGAAGAACCCCGACGTCGCCGAGCTGGTCCGCGGCAAGAGCGGCCGGCTCTACGGCAATCTCGTGGCGGTGCTCACCACGATGAAGGGGTTACCGCTCGCGTACAACTCGGACATGCAGGAAGACAAGGAGCCCTTCTTCGACTCGGTCGACACGCTCGACGCGGTCCTGTCCGTCGTGCCGCCGATGCTCGCCTCGCTCACTTTCCGGACCGATCGGATGCGCCGGGCCGCCGCCGAGAACTTCGCCACCGCGACGGACCTGGCCGACTATCTCGTCCGCAAAGGCACGCCCTTCCGCCAGGCGCACGTGGTCGTCGGCCGGATCGTGCGGTTCTGCGAGACCGAGGGCAAGCCGCTGGAGGGTCTCGGCCTCGTCGAGCTCCGTCGCTTCTCGCCGCTCTTCGACGACGACGCGAAGGACGCCGTCACCGTCGAGGCGTCGCTCCGCGCCCGCGCCGTCACCGGTGGAACGGCGCCCGACGCGGTACGCCGGTCGCTCGCCCTCGCCCGCACGCTGACCGCGCGCGCATGACCGGGCGCGGGCGGCGCCTCGCCGCGTGCCTCGCGCTCGCCGCCCTGGCGATCGCCGCCTGCGGCAAGAAGGCGCCGCCCGTCGTGCCGGAGCATCGAGCGCCACAGCCGGTCGCCGATCTGGCGGGCGTCGTCGACGAGGCGGCGATCACGCTCTCGTGGACGCCGCCCACCCGGCGCGCGGACAACACGCGCCTGCGCGACTTCACCTTGATGCGGATCTTCCGCGCCGAGGACAACGGCGCCGGCGAGGCCCGCTCGGCGATGCTCGTCGACGGCCGGATCGCCGGCTACGAGGAGATCGCCGCGATCCGCGGGGCCGAGCCGGAGCCCGCGGTCAGACGCGGCCCGCGTCTGGTGCTCACGGATAAGAAAGCGCTCACGTACGGACGGCGCTATACCTACGTGATCCTCACCGGCGACCCGCAGGGGCGCATCGGGCCGCCGTCGCATCGGGTCTCGGTGACGTACGCGGCGGCCCCCGCCGAGCCCGACAACGTCGTCGCCGAGCCGCGCGAGGGCGCCGCGCGTCTGAGCTGGAACGCCCCGGCCCGATTGCTCGACGGAAGCCCGGTGAGCGATACGTTGAAATACGAAGTGCTCCGCGCGCCGTCGCCTGATGGGGAGCTGTCGCCAGTGACCCCGACAGCCATCTCGGAGCGCACGGTGACCGATTCGAACCTCGAAAACGATCGCGCCTACTACTACGCCGTCCGTGCCGTGCGGGTCGTCGCTGGCACGACCGTCTATGGCCGTGCGTCGGCGCGCGTCGCGGTGACGCCGCGTGACGTCACGCCCCCCTCGCCTCCCGCGAACCTCGTCGGGATCGCCTCCGAGGGCGCCGTGCGCCTGTCCTGGAGCCCGAGCCCGGAGACCGACGTGGCCGGTTACATCGTCTACCGCGCGCCGGAAGCCGGCGGGTTCGAGCGCATCGGCTCGACCACCGCGCCGTCCACGACGTACGTCGACCGCGCCGTGACCCGCGGCGTCTATCGATACGCGGTCACGGCGCAAGACCGCGCCGCGCACCCGAACGAGAGCCGGCGTTCGAACGAGATACGGGTTACCCTGCCTTGACTTCACCTGCCTCGGGTGTTACGAACAACGGATACATGGGCCCCTTTCAGTACCGGGACTCCGAGCTCTGCTGCGAGGACGTGTCGCTGCGTGCGCTGGCGGCCGTCGCCGGCACGCCCGCGTATGTGTATTCGAAGGCGGCGCTGCTCGAGAGTCTCGCCGGGTACGCCCGCGCGTTCCACGACGTGCCCCACGTCGTCTGCTACTCGGTCAAGGCCAACTCGAACCTCGGCGTCCTCTCGGTGCTGGCGAAGGCCGGCGCGGGCGCCGATATCGTCTCCGGCGGCGAGCTCTACCGCGCGCTCCGGGCCGGTGTGCCGCCCAAGAAGATCATCTTCTCGGGCGTGGGCAAGAGCCGCGACGAGATGCGCGACGCGCTGAAGGCGGAGATCCTGATGTTCAACGTCGAGTCCCGGAGCGAGCTGCGGGTGCTCGACGAGGTGGCGCGCGAGATGGGGGTCCGCGCGCCGGTCGCGCTCCGCGTGAACCCCGACGTCGATCCCCAGACGCATCCGTACATCGCGACCGGCCTCAAGTCCTCCAAGTTCGGCATCCCGCACGACGAAGCGCTCGAGGCGTACGAAGAGGCCGCGAAGCTGGCGGGCCTCGAGGTCGTCGGCGCCGACATGCACATCGGCTCGCAGCTCACCAAGGCCACGCCGGTCGCCGACGCGGTGGCGCGCGTGGTCGCGCTGGTGAAGGCCCTGCGCGAGCGCCGGATCGAGATCCGCATGATCGACATCGGTGGCGGGCTCGGCATCCGCTATCGTGACGAGACGCCGCCGACGCACCAGGAGTTCGCGACCTTGCTCATGCCGGCGCTGCGCGAGGCCGGGGCGACGGTCCTGCTCGAGCCGGGTCGGTCGATCGTCGGCAACGCCGGTGTCCTGCTCACGCGCGTGCTCTATCGCAAGGACACCGGTGCCAAGAAATTCGTCGTGGTCGACGGCGCGATGAACGACCTGATCCGGCCCTCGCTCTACGGCTCCTATCACGAGATCCTGCCCGTCGACCAGACGCGCCAGGCGCGGGATCGCGAGACCGTCGACGTCGTGGGCCCGATCTGCGAGTCGGGCGACTTCCTGGCGAAGGATCGCGAGCTGACCCGAGCCGAGCCGGAAGACCTGCTCGCCGTCATGAGCGCCGGCGCCTACGGCTTCGTCATGGCTTCCAACTACAACACGCGACCGCGGGCCGTCGAGGTGCTCGTCGATGGCAACCGGTACACGATCGTGCGCCGCCGGGAGACGTACGAGGACCTGGTGGCGGGGGAGACAACCCCATGAGCCAGACATTCCAGGGTTCATTCGTTGCGATGGTCACCCCCTTCAGGAACGGCAAGGTCGACGAGGCGAAGCTCCGCGAGCTGGTCGAGTTCCACATCACGCACGGCACCGACGGGCTGATCCCCTGCGGGACCACCGGCGAGTCGCCGAGCCTGAGCCACGAAGAGCATCGACGGGTGGTCGAGCTCGTCATCGAGGCCGCGCGCGGTCGGATCCGGGTGGTCGCGGGCACGGGCTCCAACTCGACCGCCGAGGCGATCGACATGACCAGGCACGCCGAGCGGGCCGGCGCGACCGGCGCGCTCGTCGTGAACCCGTACTACAACAAGCCCACTCAGGAAGGGCTCTACCGCCACTTCCGCGCGGTCGCCGAGTCGGTGGCGATCCCGATCCTGCTCTACAACATCCAGAGCCGCACCGCGATCAACGTCGAGACCGACACCATGGCCCGCCTCGTCCGCGACGCGAAGAACATCGTGGGCGTGAAGGAAGCATCCGGTTCGCTCGATCAGATGAGCCAGGTCATCGCGGCATGCGGGCCCGACTTCTCGGTGTTGTCGGGCGACGACAACATCACGCTTCCGCTCCTGGCCATCGGTGGGAGCGGCGTCGTCTCGGTCATCGCGAACATCGTGCCGCGCGAGACGGCCGACCTCGTGCACGCGGCGCTCGAAGGCGATTGGAAGCGCGCCCGCGACCTGCACTACCGGCTCTTCCCGCTGGCGCGCGCGGCGTTCCTCGAGACCAATCCGATTCCGATCAAGGAAGCGATGGCGCTGGCCGGCATGCTCGAGCCCGAGTTCCGTCTGCCGATGTGCCGGATGAGCGACGCCAATCGCGAGAAGCTCCGCACAATCCTCAAGCCGTACGGCCTCATCAAGTAGCGCCCCATGAGCGCAGCCGCCGGGGAGACATCCCCGAACGTCGGGCGCCCAGGCGTCTCGACGGCGGATATCGTCGTGGCGGGCGCCGCCGGTCGGATGGGCAATCGCATCATCGCGTGCCTGGCCGATACCGCCGACATGCGCCTGGTGGCCGCCCTCGAGGCGCCGGGCCACGCGGCGATCGGGCGTGACGCGGGCGAGCTGGCCGGCGTCGGGAAGGCCGGCGTCAGCGTGGGCGCCGACGCCGTGGCCGAGATCATCCGCGAGCGCGTGCTGATCGAGTTCTCCGTCCCCGAGGCCTCGCTCGCGCACCTCAGGCTCGTGGCGCAGGCGGGCGCCCGCGCGGTGATCGGCACGACCGGGTTCAGCGCCACGCAACGCGCCGAGATCACCGAGCTCGCGCAGCGAGCGGCTATCCTGTTGTCGCCGAACATGTCCGTCGCCACCAACGTCGCGTTCAAGCTCCTGGCCACGATGGCCAAGGCGCTCGGCGACGAGTACGACATCGAGATCACCGAGACCCACCATCGGTTCAAGAAGGACGCGCCCAGCGGCACCGCGCTCCGGATGGCGGAGGTCGTCGCGGCTGCGCTCGGGCGCGACCTCGATCAGGTCGCGGTCTACGGGCGGCAGGGACTGCCCGGCGAGCGCTCCCGGTCCGAGATCGGCATCCTGTCCCTCCGGTCGGGCGACGTCGTCGGCGAGCACACGGTGTCCTTCGGCACCCTGGGCGAGCGGCTCGAGCTCGTGCACAAGGCCCACAATCGCGACACCTACGCGCGCGGCGCGCTGCGCGCGGCCCGGTTCATCGTGGGGCGTCCCGCGGGACTCTACTCGATGGCCGACGTTCTCGGCCTCGCGTGACGAGATGGGCGACAAGCTCCTGCTGGAGGACGTGCGCTTCTACGGCCAGCACGGGCTGACGCGCGCCGAGCAGGTCGTGGGCGCGTGGTTCTCGGTCGACGTCGAGTTGGCCGTCGACCTTTCCTCGGCGGTCGTCTCCGATCAGGTGTCCACCACGATCGACTACGGTGCGGTCGCCCGGCGCATCGTCGAGATCGGCACCAAGAACCGCGTGAACCTGATCGAGCGGCTCGCCGGGCTGATCGTCGAGGCGCTCCTGCGCGAGTTCCCGGCCCGCGAGATCCGGGTGCGCGTGCGGAAGCTCACGCCGTCGATGGAGGGCGTCGTCGGGACACCCTCGGTCGAGCTGACCCGGAGCCGGGCGTGACGCGCGTCTACCTCTCGCTCGGCTCGAACGCCGGCGACCGGCTCGCGACCCTCAAATCCGCGATCCGGCGGCTGCACGGGATCGAGACCGTCCGGTTCCTCGACGCCTCGCCGCTCTACGACGCCGAGCCCTGGGAGAGCGAGCCCGGCCAGACGGTCAGCGAGCAACGCTGGTTCCTCAACTGCGTCGTGACGATCGAGACCTCGCTCGCCCCGCGCGCGTTGCTCGCCGAGCTCCAGGCGATCGAGACCTCGCTGGGGCGCATGCGGCCGCCGGGCACGCCCGAGGCCCAGCGGTTCGCGGCGCGAACCCTGGACATCGACATCCTCTTCTACGGCGACGAGGTGCTGAGCGCGGGCGACGACCTCCACGTGCCCCACCTGCTGCTCGCGGAGCGAGGCTTCGTCCTGCAGCCGCTGGCCGACCTCGCGCCCGATCTCGAGCACCCCGTTCTCTATCGCTCCGTGCGCGAGCTGCTCGCCGAGCTCGTGGACGAGCACGACGTGCGCCAGGGCGACTATCCGGCGCGCTGGTTCGCCGACTGAACGAGCCCGTGGCGTCCGACGAATTCCATCGGGCCGCGCTCGAGCACCTGGACGCGTTGTACAACTTCGCGATGTATCTGACGCGAAATCCCCCGGAGGCGGACGACCTCGTCCAGGAAACCTACCTCCGCGCTTTCCGGTTTTCTCACCGTTTCCAGCCGGGAACCCACCTCCGCGCCTGGCTGTTTCAAATCTTGAGGAACACGTTTTTGACGTTCTATCGGCTTCGCGAGCGGGAATCGGCGCTCGCGGAGGACGGTGTTCCGGCCTGGGACGCTCCGATGTTTCACGACGCGCCCGAGGAGTCGAGCGGCGCCGTCGAGGCGCACACAGATCTCGAGCGCGCTCTCCGGCGCCTACCCGAGGAATTTCGAACGGTGCTGCTGCTGGCTGAAGTGGAAGGCATGGCGCTCGAGGACGTGGCCCGTGTCCTGGCCTGCCCGGTCGGCACCGTCAAGTCGCGGATCTTCAGAGCCAAGGAGCGGCTACGCGGACTCCTGCGCGATTACACCAAGGAATGAGCAACCACTCTCCCGAATCCGACGACGCGCTCGGCGCGCGGCTCCGCACGGAGCTCAGGCGCTACTCGGCGCCCGCGTACCTGCGCGGCTCGATCGCGGGAACGGCCGAGCCGCCGCGCGCTCGACCGTCGTGGCTGGCCCCCACCCTGGCGGCGGCCGCCACGGCGCTCGTGCTCGTGCTCGCGTCGATACCGTTCTTGCCGCGGATCCTGCCCGCCGATCCGACCGAGCGGCTGGTGCGCTCCGTCGTGGCCGAGCACACCCGCGCGTTGATGTGGGGCGCCCGGCGTCCCGAAGTGGTCCCGACGGCGCTGCCGTGGCTCACCCAGGAATCCGGCATCGGGCTGCGCAAGTTCTTCGTCGGCGACGATCGGCTCGTGTTCGTCGGAGCCGAGCCGGTCTACCTCGAGGGGCGCCGCGGCATGGCGCTCTACTACCGTGACGGTGACGGTCATCTGGTGAACTACACGGTCCTGCCGTGGCCTGGCCTGCCGCTCCCCGAGTCACGGCGGGTGCAGATCGAAAACCGGTGGCGACCGGCCCTCATGAGCGACGGCGGGTTCTCGGCCTGGGTGTGGCGCCAGGGCGACCTGGCCTGCTTCATCGTGTCCGACATGGTCTCCGAATCGGACGTCGAGCGCTTCAAGGACTACTTCGTCCGCCTGCGCGTCGCGACCGAGCCCGTCCCGGCGAACTAGACGCCCGGCGCAATCGGCGCGCTCGCGTTCGAGCACCCGCTTTGCCGGGACGTGGCGTCCGCTGCGCTTGGGATAGGGAGACGTTGGAGGACTGGCCGTCAACGGTGAGTCGGCCGGTGCCCGGTTCGATGTTGACGCCAATCTCGTCGAACACGTCGATCAAGATGACCTCAACGGCGTACAGACGAACGCCGCGGCCTGGACGAGCACCGGAGCGCTACGCCTACGACGGCGTCAGTCGCTTAAAGCCTTCGGCCAGCATCGTGTTGAATGGCGCACCCGCCCGCGTCGCCAAGCCCCGTAGGAACCCTTCAACGTCGGGATGGTTGCCGAACTGGGTGACGTGCGCGCACACAGCCTGCACTTTCCGGGCGAACGTCGAGGCGATGTCTACAACATGGTCCGCGTGGTCGCTCATGATCAGCAGAATCTCCCGGACGCGATGCGGCGTGAGGCCCGCTGCCGCGTGAGCAGGGTAGTACAGCGGCCCCGGCGACCGGAAGTAACAGGCCTCAACGACCGCGCAACCGATGGCGCGGTGATCCGGGTGAAGCTGCGGGACCCGGTAGCTCGGGGCTCCGCCATAGGGGTCATGCGTCACGATGGTGTCCGGCCGCTCCTCTCGAACGAGCCGGGTCGCGGCCTCGGCCAGAGCAGGCCCGGCCCAGACGAGTTCCCCGTCCTTAAAGTTCAGGAAGGTCAACCGCTGGACGCCCAAGATCGCGGCAGCAGCCCTCTGCTCGACCTCGCGCATAGCAGCGACCCGTTCGGGCGTCATCCCGGGATCGTCGTGGCCCTTGTCGCCTCGGGTGAACATCACCGAGTGGACATCGTGACCTTCGTCGATCCACCGGGCCACCGTCCCTCCGGCCATGATGTCAGCGTCGTCGGGATGCGCGGTCATGATAAGGATGCGTCTCGGCGTCGTCATGCTGCGGTGGCTGGAACAGCGGTCAGACGGTAGCACGGCCACGCGAGGGCACACACGAGCACCGCAGCACACACGAACGGTGCTGCGAGGCTGCCGACATCAGCGAGAGTGCCCATCACGAGGGGGCCGATGATCATTCCAGCGTCGGCGAGAGTGCGGAGCCAGCCCACGGCGATGCCATGAAGCTCGAGAGCCACCCGGTCGCCGATGATCACCGTTGGAAGACCGGCGACGAACCCGGCCCCTGCGCCGAGCATGAGACTCCAGAGGGTGAGTACGAGGGCATGCGCCGTCACGAGCGGAAGGCTCGCCAGGACGACCGCATACCCGAGGAGTCCAAGACCGAGGACCGGCAGCCGACTCCAGCGATCGGGAAGACGACTCACAAACCACAAGGCAACCAACCGTCCCATGACGCTCACGCCAACCAGATAGC
>Ga0209803_1000934_pt1 | contig 19490 bp, 21 predicted proteins | sample GraSoiAngelo_138_FD_185895 | JGI IMG/M metagenome (GOLD analysis project Ga0209803, IMG submission 185895) | Grasslands soil microbial communities from the Angelo Coastal Reserve, California, USA - 14_0929_09_40cm (SPAdes) (version 2) | ecosystem: Environmental > Terrestrial > Soil > Grasslands ...
TCCCACGTCACGCCACCGCCCTCCCAGAGGCAGGCATCCGCCGCCAGCAACTGCCGATGCTCGGCCACGAACTCCTCCATATGCGGTGAGCCGATCTCCTCGTCGCCCTCGATGCAGAACTTGATGCTGCAAGGCAGCTCGCCGCGTACGTTTCGCCACGCCTTGATCGCCGCCACCCGAGCCGCGATGTTCCCTTTGTTGTCCGACACGCCCCGCCCGTACAGCTTGCCGTCGCGCAGCGTAGGCTGAAACGGCGGCGACGTCCACAGCTCGAGGGGCTCAGGCGGCTGCACGTCGTAGTGATCGTAGAAGAGCAGCGTCTTCGGCGATTTCCCACGAGCCTCCGCAAAAACGACCGGCTGCGCGCTCGGCGGGCCTCCCGTCTTCGGCAGCACCTGTGTCTCGAACCCCAGCGCCCGCAACATCCCGACGACATGCTCCGCCGTCTCCGCGATCGCCTGCTTCTGCGCGCTCACAGTCGGCAGCTTGCAGAGCTCCGTCAGCGACGCGATCGACTCGTTGAGATGATCATCGATGTACTTGAAGATGCTTTGCATGAGTGCTCCTATCCGTCATCCTGAGCGACGATCATGCTTGCGCGCTGAACGACGCCTCTTTGCGAAGGGATCTGGTGAGGGGTTAGCTCGCATTCGCTGCGCCAGCCGTTCCCACGACCCGGACCATCGCCATCCTATCCGCCTCGCCTTCCTCTTGCCAACCGAACTCATCCTTCCGGGCCGGCCGATAACCCAGCCGCAGCCAGAAGTACAATCCAAGCCCGTTCCGCAAGTCCACCTCCGCCCGAAACCGCGTGGCGATCACCTCTCGCGCCGCCCACTCCTCCAGCAGCCTCACCGCCTCCGAACCGTAGCCCCATCCGCGATGTCCCTTCGCCAGCGCGATGAACGTGGTCACCAGCCAGCCGTCTATCACCGCGTACTCGAGGAGGCCGATCGGCTCATCTTCGCCCGCTCGCTTGACAACCAGCACACCTGAGGCTTCACCTGTCGCGAGGAGGCGCAATTCCTCGAACGCGCGGTCCTTGAACGCCGCCCGCGCCGACTCTTCAAACCAGGCGTCGATCACCACCAGATCAGCCTTGCGCAGCGGCCGCAGGCTGACCCGCCTACCGTCTGTCCGTACGTCCGCTGTACCAGCCGGCGCTTTCACTGACAACTAATCACTGAGAACCGATAACTGCCTGGTCGAGCCACTGCTCAACCAGGCCCCCCATCTCCCGCACCAATGCTTCCAGCACCCGGCAGTCCGGCAGCGACCCCAGGAACGCCGCCCCGTACTTACGGCTGGCAATCCGCCGGTCAAGGATCACCAGCACGCCCCGGTCCGTCTTCGTCCGGATCAGCCGTCCGCACCCCTGCTTGAAGCGAAGTACGGCCTGCGGCAGTGCGTACTGCTCGAACGGCTGGTCATACAACGCGGATCGCGCCGCAAATACCGGGTCCGAAGGCACACTGAATGGCAGCCGCGGGATGATAAGCAGCGAAAGCGCATCGCCCGGTATGTCCACGCCCTCCCAGAAACTCGCCGTACCCAGAAGGACCGTCTTCGGGTGCGACTGTAGCGCACGCACGAGTTGCCTCGCCGAACCGTCGATGCCCTGGCCGAGGACCTGAATCGCCTCGCCCCGCAACATTTCCCCTACCAACTGGTGCGTGACGCCCAAACTCGAGTGCGACGTGAACAACACGAGGGCCCGGCCCTGCGACGCCCGCACGAGGTCCGCGACCGCCTGCGCGAGCGATTCCATATATCCCGGCCACTCGGGTTCCGGCATGTCTCGCGGGACTAGGGCCAGCGCCGCCCGCCCGTAGTCGAACGGAGATCCCAACGCCAGCGTGTCCGCATCTGCCAATCCCAGGCGCTCTTGTAAGTACGAAAATGACCCCTCTGCCTGCAGCGTCGCGCCCGTAAGGACCAGCGTGCTCAGCCCCTTATACAGATGCTCTTCTAGTAGCCCTGCGACCGCCAGCGGCACCGATGAAAGCACGAGGCTGCCGTCGGACCGCTCGCGTTCGAGCCAGACGATGCGTTGCGGATCGTCCTTCTCGAGCGCGTCCGCCAGCCCGAGGGCCGTTACCTGCATCTCCTGGAGCAATGAGTCTGCCTCTGCCCTGATGAGCTCGTAGTTCAGCATCTCGGCCGCGCCCGGCGCCGACAGCGACTGTTCGAGCTGCTTCAGCCCCGCGGTCACCTGATTCAGCGCCAGCCGCAGGTTCTCCCACGCGATTTCGATCTCCGGCCAGTCCGGCTGCACACGCATCGCCCGGTTGATGAGCAGCCGCTGCTCTCGCTCAAACCCCTCGATCGTGTGCTGCTGCATGAACGCAGCCAGCGCTCCGAAGCAATCGCGCACCGGCTGGCGCGACACCCCCGAACGCCGACTCAGCTCCGTCGCGACGCCGGTCAGCTTAGAATGCGGCCCAAGCGCCGACTCCAGCGTGCGCAGCCCTGCCTGGGTCTGCCCCGGCAGCGACTCGCACCGCTCGAGTAGCTCCGACACCGCGCGTTCGCCCGAGCTGAAGCCGAACTGCCTCGTCGCCTCGTCCTCCAGATGGTGCGCTTCGTCCACAACCAGCCGCGTGTACGCGGGCAGAACCCGCCCGCCAGACGCCGTGTCGGAAAGCAGCAGCGAGTGGTTGACGACGACGATGTGTGACGCTTCCGCCTTCCGTCGCGCCTTCTGCAGAAAGCAGCTTCCCTCGACGACATACGGACTGTTGCTGCTCGTGCAGTCCGCGCCGTCGGCGCTCAACCTCCGCCAGACCGCCTCCTCGCCCTGCGATAGGCGCAACTCAGCACGATCACCCGTCTCTGTCTGCGAGAGCCAGATCACGATCCGCGCCGCCAGCATCGCCTCCTCATCGCTCATCACCCCCACAGACCGCAACGCATCGAACCGCTTGAGGCACAGGTAGTTCCGTCGTCCCTTGAGCTGACACGCCCTGACCTTATCTGGCTTCTGTCTCCTGGCTCCTTGCTCCTCGTGCCGCCTCCCATCTTGGTTCCAGGTCCCTGTTCCTTGTTCTTGGCAGTCCAGCAGTCGCTGGACACCCGGAATGTCCTTCTTCAGCAGTTGCTCCTGCAGATTGATCGTCGCCGTCGACACGACGACGCGATCACCGTTCGCGACGGCGTGGCAAGCGGCCGGTATCAAGTACGCCAGCGACTTCCCCGTTCCCGTCCCGGCTTCAACCATCAGCCGCCCCTCGGCGTTCAAGCCTCCGATCACCGCGGCCGTCATCGTCTCCTGCTCCGGCCGCCGGTCGAACGCCGGGAACACCTCGGGGTGGTCCGCCGCCGAACGCAGCGCCGAGAGCACAAACTCCTCCGTCACGGCCAAGGGCTTTCCCTTCGGCGAAATTGGCTCCGGTGGATGCGTCGGCTGTCGGTGGCTTCCCAACGTCCCTGATGCCCGCACGACCGCAACTTCCGAAATCTCCCGAAAGAACCGGCGGGAAGGCCAAGTCGTCAGCGCGAGCCATTGGTCCACCTGCCCAAGTACCTCGGGAGCGAGCGCGGCGCACCGCTCTCGCAGCGCCAGGAACAGCATCCGCGCAGCCTCAGCGTCCGCGACCGCGCGGTGCCGCACCTCCTGCGCTATCCCGAAACGCTCGCAAAGCGCGGCGAGCCCATAGTCCGCCAGCCCCGGCAGCAGCATTTCGGCCAGGAGGTGCGTGTCGTACACACTTTCGCTGTGGCGTATGCCGGCACGACGCAGGAACTGTATGTCGAATCCGAGAACATTTTGGCCAACGACCGGTGAGTCCCCAAGAAATTCCTCGAGCGCGGGCGCGACCGACCAGATTGCCGGCGCTGAGCGGACCGCCTCGTCCGTGATGCCCGTCAGCTCGACGACAGGCGGTGAAATTAGGCGGCCGGGGTTTGTTAATGTCTGAAAGCTATCGATGACGCCGTCAGCATTGAAGCGAACCGCGCCGACTTCGATGATCTCGTCGTTCTCGAGATCGAGTCCCGTGGTCTCCAAGTCCAGCGCGACATAGGTAGTGCCCAACTCGGCGCCAATTCTATCATCGAGAACCGCGCCTGTATAGAACGTATGGTCTAGATGGCGATTCGACTGTATCGGAGTGCCTTCAGGCCTCCACTCTTAGGCCTTGGCCGGTTCCTCCAAATATGGCCGAAGCTCACCCGCCGGCAGCCCCTCCGCCGCGTGAAATCGCCTCGCCCGCAGCTGCTCCAGCATGTGCTCCTGGTCCCGCAGCTCGTCCTCGAATACCGTCACGTAGTACCCGACCCCTTGCGTCGAATGACAATCGCTCGCCCCGATGCCTCGCTTCCCGAGCACCTTCGTCACCTTCAGCGCGAACTGGTTCTCGCGCGGCGTCGACCCGCCGTTCGCCACCTCGATCTCATCGACGAGCTTGAACACCGCCATGCGCTCGGCCGCTTCCTCAGGGGTCATCTCAAACGGCGGCCGGCCGTCCCGCCGGAAGTGGATCGGGTCGAAGAAGTGCCGGAACGGGTGCGCCACGATCATGAACCCGCCCACTTCGTCCAGCACCCGCCGGAGCTCGGCCGTCCGTCGGATCCCCGCCACGTAGCGGTCCAGCCCGATTACGATCATGTGCCCCATGTCCGTCGACACCTCCATCCCCCGGCTCACGAACAGACCGCTGCGCTCGCGGAACTCTTCCAGAATATGCGGCTCCCACACCCTGTCGTGCTCGCTGATGTTCACGCCTGTAAGCCCTATGCGGCGCGCCTCCTCGATCAGCTGGTCCGGCGTCAGGGATGAGTCCGCCGCCCCGCGCACGGTGTGAACGTGCATATCGACAATCGTTCCGGTCATTGCGCTCTAATCTTAGCGGCTGGCCGTGCTACTCGACGATGGCCGTCGCCTCCGCGTCCGTAAGCGTCCGCGTCACGAGAACTTTCGCCCCCGGTGCATGTATGCGCTCCTTCAGCTTGAGCGCTGCCGCCTCGCCTTCGGCCAATGTGAACAACGCAGGCCCGGCCCCCGACAGGTGCACCGCCTCCGCTCCGGCGCCCGTCAAAGCGTCGCGATAGATCTCCAAGCCCTCGAACATCTGGTACGATCGGTTCTCGAATACGTTGTACAGGTCTTCTTCTCGCACAGGCTTCGCCCGTTGCAACCGTTGGGACAGACCTTCGCTGTGCGAGCCGTCGTTAAAGTCCTCGGCCGTTACCGCCTCGTACATCCGCTTCGTCTTATCCGGCAGCTTGATCGGCGGTACCAAAAGCACAAGCCAAGCCGTGAGCGCGTCTGGGAGAGGCGTAACACGCTCTCCGCGCCCCTCAGCCAAGGCCGTCCCGCCGGACAGGAAGAACGGCACATCGGAGCCGATTTGTGCCGCGGTTTCCGCGACCCGCTCCCGTTCCCAGCCTAGCGCCCAGAGCCGTTGCAGTACGCGTATGGTAGCAGCAGCGTCAGAACTGCCACCCCCCAAACCGGCCGCAATCGGTATCTTCTTCGTTAAACCGATGCGAGCGTCCTTCCGGCCCTCGGGGTCGAGCAGCCGAAGCGCGCGAACAACGGTTTCTCCTAATACGCCGTCGTAGCCTGCGACACTCTCGTTCCCCGCGTAGCTGAAAAGGTGCGGAAGCGGCCTCAGGGTGACGCTTCCCGGGGGAGGATTCTCAGGAACCACACTGCGCGCAAGGAGATCTGGTGCCGACGAGACCCACAGCTCATCACACAAATCGATCGTCTGCATCACCGACCGTATCTCGTGATAGCCGTCCTCTCGGCGCCCCAGTACCTCCAGCGTCCAGTTAATCTTCGCCGGTGCGACGGTTCGCATCCTCATTCGTTGCTTACCCGTTCCGAATTGTAGGGACGGCTCACCGCGAGGTGAGCCAGGTCTTTAGACCCGCCCGACGCTTTGCCTGTAGGCAAAATACACCTCTCGCCAGTTGCCCAGACTCAGGTTCGCCGGGCGCTGGTCGCCGTCTACCTGTGCCTCAGCCAAGATCGCAGCGGCCTCAGTCGCAGTGATTCGCAATCCCACCGCCAGCGAGTTGCGCAATCGCTTGCGCGGCGCAGCGAATCCTGCCCGCACCAGGCTCAAGAACGCATCGCGGTCGTCCACCTCAACTTCCGCTGGCTCCAGCAGATCGAGCCGAACGACGGCAGAGCGAACCTTCGGCGGCGGGTTGAAGGCGCGCGGCGCGAGGCGAAACAAGACCTTCGCCATCGCGAGGGTCTGCACCTCGACGCCGAGATAGCTCATTCTTCCGGGGGGTGCCGTCATGCTCTCCGCCACTTCCGCCTGAAGCGTCACAACAAGCCGGCGTGGACGCACTGTTGCTTCCAGGAATTGCCGGACGATCGCCGTTCCGATGAAGTACGGCAGGTTGCCCACGACTACGTAAGGCATGCTTCCGCCGCCAGCCGTCAGCAGCTCCCCCGGGGAAATCTCCAGAACATCGGAGGCAAGAACCGCAACGTTGTCGCACCCCGCGAACCTCTCTCCGAGCCGGGAAGCGAGGCGCTCATCGAGCTCTACGGCGATCAGCCGCGTCGCGCGCTCCGCCAGCAGTCCAGTCAGCAGGCCCGTCCCCGCGCCGATCTCGATGACTGTCTCGTCGTCGCGGATCTCCATCGAATCCACGATCCGCCTCAGGGCTGCCCGGTCGGTCAGCCAATGCTGTCCGAGGCTTTTCCGCGGTCGTGCACGCGCACGCGCTCTCATGCGTGCATGATACGAAACGTTTGCCCCGGTTGTTGCTTTCAACCGAGAGTGGACTCTTGAGCTGAAAGCCAGGGCTGACGGCTGACGGCTACAAGATACAAATATCGACCCACCGCGTTCGCCAGTCTTTAAGGTCGTCCGCGGCGTAGCCCAAGTCGATATGATTGCCGACGATGTCACCACCTGTGTCCGCGGCAATCCCATAGCCGTATCCCGGGATGTACATTCGCGTTCCAAGCGGAATCACCCGTGGATCGACCGCCACAATCCCTCTGTAGACGCCGGTTCCGGTCTTGGTTACCCCGCTGCCGGCGGCGCTCGCTGCCGTATACCAGGTCGCATAAACATGCATCGACCCAGAGCAGCCCGGCTGCGCCGGCACATCTACCGCTGGCGCCGGCGCCGGCGCTGCCGCCGGATTCACGTGCGTGCCAACGCTCACCACCTCATCAGTCGGCGGAACGATCTCCTCATTGACAAGCTCTCTCCAGATCTCCCGGCCGTTTATCAGTCGCACCCGGTACTCTTTTCGGTACGACCCATTTTCGCCCCACTGCGTGACCACCCGCTGGCCGTTCGCTATTTCGGCGTCGTATCGAATGATACTCGCGTACTCGACCGGTTCCTCGCTGACCTCGGTCATGTCACGTACGGTCGTTACGCTGATTGCCATATCCGCGCGCACGGAGCTGCTCGCGCTCGGTGCTACGTAGTCCTCGGACTGAAGCGAAACCCCGGCCTGAGCCAGCACGTCACCGACGGTCCGGCCGTGCGTCCTCACCTTCTGAACTTCCCCAGCGACGACCAGATTCACGGGTACCGCGTGGCTGACGTATACGTGCGCTCCTGGACTCAATATCTCGTTCCCTGCGGGCGAGACAAAGTCACCGTCTTGGATATGCACGCCCTCGCTGGCCAGCGCCTGCCCCACGGTTGTCTGCATGGACGAGTAAGTAGCTGAGTAGCCGTCCTCATGGACAGTAAAGGAGACGGCCCGCTCGCGTGTCATTATCAGCGCTGGCTGCGTCCCCGGAGAAGCGAACGGGCTTCCCGCAGCCAGCCGGGCCGCGGCCGATAGGAGCGGCTGCGGGAAAAGCCCGCTGCCCAGCGGCGGCCGGACGCTTTCCGCCGTTGTACCCCCTTCTGCGCCCGCTCGACTCGGTAAGTTCATCACCGCCGAAGCCGGCTGCGCAGACGCGTGCTGCTTCGCTTGCGTACGGGTGATCGGAATGATCACCGCGATCAAAGACGACGTGGCGAGGGCTAATGCCACTGCGAGATGAAGGTGGCTGTTCGAGGAGCTCCGTCTTTTTCGGCGCCTGTCGGGCGCCACCGGTGGCCGGTACAGTACCGGACGCCTGGCGTTGGCTCTCAGCAACACCTTATCCAGTTTGGGCCCAAATTAGCCTGGGCCAGTGGCTTTGGCCGTGCACCCACTGTCGATCCGGACCGCAGACTTGCCGCCAGCCGGCAGCTCCAACCCGGTTTATCTGCGGCGCCCGAAACTAACCACTTACCGCTGCTCCCTTCCGGGCCTGACGGGGTTCGCAGCGTCTCGCCGCGCAGGGCCAGGCCATCGACGCTGACATGCTGACAGCAGTCTCCGCGGACCCTGGACCTCGAGCGGGACTTCAACCCCGCTATAGCGGATTGCGGGTACAGGGCACCGCTAGCTCCCCGTCTAGCACGACCGCGCAAATACTATCACGATTATGTTCGGCTCTGTCAAGCTGCACATAACTGCAGCGAATTCGGGCGATAGTTGCGGCGAACAAACTGTTATGTGCCTGTAACCGTCCCGGACAACCCTTTGCCCGATTCGCGTGTTGCTCGGCGAGCCGCGTTCAGCACCTCTCCTTGTCGCCCCTTCGCACCTGAGATAGACTACGCTCGCAACAACGCCATGAACTTTCGCGCCGCCGTATGAACGTCCGCAAGGCCGTCATCCTCGCCGCGGGCTACGGCACACGGCTTCTCCCGGCCACCAAGGCCGTCCCCAAGGAGATGCTCCCTCTGGTCGATCGTCCCGTCATCCACTACATCGTAGAAGAAGCGCTTGCAGCCGGGCTTGACCAGATCATCATGGTTACCAACGCCTCCAAGACCGCTATCGAGGGCTACTTCGACCGTGACTTCGAACTCGAAAGCGTGTTGGAATTAGCGCAGAAGCACACCCTTCTCGCTGCCGTAAAGAAGCCGGCCGAGGTCTCCATAGCTTATGTTCACCAAAAAGAGCGTCTCGGTAACGGCCATGCCGTCACAATCACCCGAGACCTGGTGGGCGAGGAACCGTTCGCGGTCTTCTTTCCGGATGACGTCATCTTCCACGACGTCCCCGCAATCGGCCAGCTCATCGACGTCTTCGACCGTTTCGGCCACACCGTCCTCGCCGTCCAGCAGGTGCCGCGCGAAGAAGTCGTGCAGTACGGAGTGATCGATCCTCGGCCCCTCGGACCGCGCCTTCATGAGGTTCGCGGCGTCGTCGAGAAACCGCCGGTTGCCGAAGCACCTTCCAATCTGGCTACCGTTGGCCGTTTCGTGGTCACATCGGACATCTTTGATGTCCTCGCAGAGACGCCACCCGGACGCTCCGGTGAGATCTGGCTTATGGACGCCTTCGACCGCCTCATCGCTCGCCAGCCTGTCTACGCCTTTGAATACGAAGGCCTTCGCTTCGACACCGGGCGCCCGCTCGGCCTTCTTCAGGCGTCTATTCACGTGGCTCTGCAACGCGAGGATTTAGGCCAGGACCTCCGGGCCTACCTCAGATCACTCAACCTGGGTTGACCATCATGCGCACCCTCGTCATCGGCATTCCTCTGCCGCGCGTTTCCTTCGATAACTATTCCTTCGTTTCGGCCCCCGCCTTCAGCGACTACGCCCGGCTAATCGTCGACGCGGCCGCGGTTTCGAGGGCCGTCGAAGAAGTCGTCTCCGGCGAGGCGGAACACAGGAATTTCGCTGGACATCCCGTCACAAACGGCCCGAGCACTGCGCACGCCTTTAGCCTCCAGCAACTCCTAGAGATGCGCCGGCGTGAGAGCGAATGGTTTCTCGCTCGCGGCGGCGTCATCGCCTGCCTGGCCCATCCGGATGTCGCGCACCCGGGCGTAGCGGAGAGTTACGGCTGGCGGCGCTACGCCTGGCTTCCCGCGCCGCCCGGCTTCCGCTACCAGGAGCACCTCCTGCCCGGGTTCGGGAATCCTGGCGCCGAGCTGACCGACCAGGATCATCCCTTCGCCCCTTACATCACCGAGCTTTCCTCTCGCCTTGCTTACCGCACGACACTGGACGAGGCCGCACCTAATTTTAGCGACTACGCGCGTGTCTTTGCCCGCAGTCGCGGCGGTGGTGCCGTCGCCGTCGAGCTCACGGTTGATCGCGGCCGGATCGTCCTCCTTCCACCGCCCCTCAACCCCGAATCCGATCGCGCCTTGATCGCCCAGACGCTCCACGGCTGCTTCGAGCGCTGGTCGATAGCGGGTGATCGCGATTGAAATCTGTGCTGGGTCGTGCGTGCGTAGCTCCGCGGCTACACACGCGGACATTTGCGACGTGATCGACCGGAGCCTAACCCTTCGGCCGCTCCCGGGGCCCATCTCCTCCGCTCTCCTCCTGCCCCTCACCTTCCAGAAGCTCCCGCAGGATGTCCTCACCCTTACGCCGACGCCGCTCGCCTGCTTCTCGCAGCATATCGATCACGTCCGCCAGTCCTTCCAGCTCGCCCGCAAGCTCCGGGTACGACTCGAGCTGCTCGCGCAGGTTTGCCTTACCTGTAATCACGTCCTCGAGGTTCGCCGCCCTCAGCCGTCGCGGCTGCGGGGGCGGTTCCTCGTGGGTCTCCGGCTCCAGGGTCGGGGCGGCATCCGTCGTCCTGAGCGCCTGTATTGCCAGCTTTAGCCAGCGTTGCTCGCCGAGCGAAAGCGAGGACACCCGGCGGAAAAGCGATTCGTCAACGTCGCGCGCCCCGGCCATTCTGTCGACATCTTACGTCAACACCTGCGCCGGTGGACTACAGAAATTACCGCAGCCCGAGAACTTCTTCGGTGCCCCGTATTTCTTAGTGGACCTGTTCCTCGTTGAGCGGCACTAGCCCCTTGGTTAACGCCACCCGCACGAGGTCCGTCCGCCTCTCCACCCGCAACTTCGACATGATGTGGCTGACATGCGCCTTGACGGTCCCCTGTGAAAGGAACGTCTCCTGGGCGATCTCCTTGTTCGAGGCGCCTTGCGCGATCATCGTTAGCACCTCTATCTCCCGCTCCGTCAGCGTTTCCGTCTGTGTCTCCGTATAGCTCGCCCAGTGCATCAGCCGCACCAGGATCCGCTTGATCACGTCCGCCTCGCAGACGAAAGTACCCTGCGCCACCAGGCGCACGGCATCGATCACTCGCGCCGTCGGCCCATCGCGGAAGATGAATCCGACCGTGTTTAGCTTCATGTACCCTGGCAGGTCGTCTGGGCTAATTACGCGCGCGTCTTCCTGGTTGCCCAGGAACAGGACCTTAAGCGCCGGTAGCCACTCGTTCAGCTGCGCCACAGTCCCCTGCGCGGCTCCTCCCAGCGCATCCACGTCCACCACGAAGACGTCCGCGTCGCGCAGCGCCGCGTTCGCGATCATGTCCCCAAGGCTCGTCGTGTCGCCGACGATTTCGATATCCGGTGAGCCTCCCAGCGTCTTCACCAGCCCCAGTCGCAGCGGCTCAAAGCCGGCGACTATGCACACCCGTATGATGTTGTCCATTTTGCGTAGCCCCTCCTCAACGGTGGCGCCAGTTTACCAGAAGCTGCACCACTCGTAAACGCATTTCTTCTTTCGTACTTAGCCCCGTACGATTCGACCTTCAGGCTTTATGCCTGCCCTCCTTCGAGTCTCTAGGCTCCTTGGCCTTTCACCCTTCTCATCTCTCATTTCTCTTTCACCTCGCACCTCCCTCCGCTATACTCCCGACGCATGTCCATCGTCGCCGTCGGCTCCATCGCTCTCGACACCATCAAGACGCCCTTCGGTCAGGCCGACGATGTTGTCGGCGGCTCCCTCACCTACTTCGCTGTCGCCGCCTCTTATTTCACCGACGTCAACCTCGTCGCCGTTGTCGGCAAGGACTTCAACGAGCAGCACATGCGGGTGTTTGAGGGCAGGCGGATTGACCTCCAGGGCGTCGAGCACGCTCGCGGCAAGACCTTTCGCTGGGGCGGCGAGTATAGCTACAACCTCAACAGCCGCGAGACGCTCTTCACCGACCTCAATGTGTTCGAGCAATTCCAGCCCAGCCTGCCCGACTCGTATAGAGAGGCAGACATCGTCTTCCTCGGTAACATGCACCCCTCGCTCCAGCTCAGCGTGCTCGACCAGGTAACCTCGAAGCGCATCGTCGGCATGGACTCGATGAACCTCTGGATCGAGACGACGCCCCAGCATCTACGCGATGTCCTCAAGCGCGCGGACATTCTCAAAGTCGACGATGCGGAGGCCCGTCAGCTCTCGGGCGAATACAACCTTCGCAAGGCAGCCGCCGCCATCCAGAAGATGGGCCCGAGGATGCTCGTCGCGACCCGCGGCTCGCACGGCTCGATGCTCTTCAACGAGGACGATATCTTTGCCGTGACCGCCTATCCCTTAGAGGACGAAGTCGACCCCACCGGCGCCGGCGACAGCTTCGCCGGCGGCTTCTTCGGCTACCTCGCCCAAAAGCCGGAGCTAGACCAGGCCACCCTTCGCCGCGCCGTCATCTTCGGCAGCGTCATGGGCTCTTTCTGCGTCGAGGACTTCGGCACCCGCCGCCTCGAACGCCTCTCCTTCGACGAGATCCTCGACCGCTACCGCCGCATCAAGCAGCTCACGCACTTCGAGGACATTTAAGCTCGTCCCTCCTCCCTCGTCTCTCGTACATCCACCTTTCGTGCTCGTCACTCCGTCGCAAGCTTCTCTCCCGTCTGCTGGCCCGACAGTTGCCCCGCCGCCGACACGAACCGCCAGTCCGCAGCCAGATGCAGCAACCGGTGGATCATCACCAGTAACTCGTCATCGCCGCCCGCCAACGGATACTCATCACCGCACCGGGAGCATTCATACGTAGAGGCTTGAGCGAGCTTCTGTCGGCCTGCCGCCATCATCGAACTCCTCCTTCGCAGGTATAATCTCGCCCCAACGCCTCCCTTCCAGCCATGAAGACGACCGCTCTTGCCCGGCACCTGCGCCGCTTCGGTTGTGGGTTCGTTAAGCCGAAACCGGCGGGCCGCTTGCATGCCAAGTGGGTTCGATTCCGCCTCAGCCGGGTCCGCATGAGGAGCGTCAACAACCAGCCGCCGCCTTTCCACAAACGAACGTTGATAGAGGCTGGCGCTACCGGGGCAAGCAGCGCTTACTGGAAGAAGGAGAACGACGCTAGAGTCCGCGGAAAAGGAGGCAAGTGGAGTGATACATCGGGGAGTGGAGTGGTTTCTCGGTCTTTTCCGCTGGTTCGCCTGGCCGTTCCTGGTGCTGGTCATGCTTGAGCAACCGGCGGTGATGTTCGACCTCCTCTAGCAGCGCGAGCGACACCGGCCGGCGACCGTATCGAAGCGACACTTAGCGACCTCCTTCCCGACCATTGGGGCCGAGCGCCTGGGGCGGCGCCCGGCCCCCCGGGCCGGCCTCGGCAGTCCCTTTTTCGCTTCGGCCACCTTCCTTAACCACGTCAACCCCACTAAGGCAGCGGCTCCTAGAACTCGCCATCCAGGTCAAAACCAGTCGAGCACATCCTGCCGCAGCCGCTCCCGGTCCCTCTCGTCCTCGAGGAGGGGGGAGCACGGGCGTTTGCGCGAACACACCATGCTTAATCGCGTTCCGTCGCGCCCACTGCTTTCCGTCCGGCGTCCCAGGGCGGCCGCCGCGTTTCTTATTCCGTTCCACCGCCACGTCATCCTCCTCCCATTGCCTTAGCCCGATCAATGAGCGCTGAATTCGTTTTGCAAAAAAAGGGTTTTTTGCGGCCGTTCGTTCGCCGCCTTGCGCTCCCGGGGCCTCATCAGCTCCTGCCCCCTTCCGCCGCCACGTCATCATCCTCCCTCCACTCACCTCTACCCTAACCGAAGCGGAAAGCGATCTCCAAGAGGCAATGTCACTGCGACCAGCTCGCCTGGCCCTAACAGACCTGCGCGGGGATAATCGCAGCGGAGGTACGGATCGTATGCAGAACTACAACCGGGGGATCATTGAAGAGTTTCGAATGAACGAGGGCAGAGTGGGGGGACCGTTCGCGGGCGCACCGATGGTGCTGGTGACCTCGACGGGCGCGAAGAGCGGGCGGCCGCACACGACGCCGCTGGTCTACCTGCGTGAAGACGGCGCTTCCGGCGGGCCAGGCGACCGCATCTACGTCTTCGGTTCGATGGGCGGCGCGCCGAAGCACCCTGCCTGGTACCACAGCTTGAAAGCACATCCGGACGCGACTGTCGAAGTGGGCACGGACCGCTATCCGGTGAGAGCCACGATCATGACCGGCGAGGAACGCGATAGGCTCTTCGAGAAACAGGCATCGTTGCGCCCTCAGTTCGCGGAGTACCAGCAACGGACGACGCGAAAGATACCCGTGATAGCGCTGGAGCGCCTCTGAGGCGCGGTCACCCGTTTGCCTTAGTCGTTATCTTCGAGGCCCATGGTCAAGCGGAACGGCCCCAGATGCATAAAGAACAAGAGGTGAGTCCAGTCGAAGCCCGGGTCCAGGTCAGCATCGAACCATAACCCGATGCCCCAGCGCCACCAGTCCCACTCTGGACGGAAGATCTTGTGGGAGTCCCGTAGCTCGCGGTACAGCGTCGCCAAAAGGCCGACAACACGCTTCATTTCGGTGCTGCCTGTTCGTTCGCGGGCCGGTTGTTGATACTCGGATTATAGCCCCTACGAGCTGGTCCTCCCAGCGGCTGGCCCCATCTGCGCGGCCGTGGCATGATTTGCCGTGAGGACGGTCATGAAGTGCAGCCTCGTCTCCTTTGGACAGATCGAGATCGATGGCCGGCGCTTCGACCACGATGTCGTCATCGAGAAGGGTCGCATCCGGCGGCGTAAGAAGGGGCCATCGAAGAAGCAACGGGCGGCGTACGGACATACCCCGCTCACCCCCGACGAGGCGGTCCCCTGGTCGGCGCCGCTGCTTATCGTCGGTACCGGCGCCAGCGGCCAGCTACCGATTACCGACGAGCTCTACCGCGCCGCCGCCAAACGGCGGGTAGAGGTCGTCGCTCGGCCTACCGCCGAGGCCTGCGAGCTTCTCGCCGCGGCCGATCGCAAGTCAGTGGCAGCCATCCTCCACGTGACCTGCTGAAAGGGCTTCCGGCGAGAACCTGCCCTGAGGGTTGGGTGGACACGAAGGGATGACAGCGGGTGCGCCAGCACCCGTTGTGCCAAACAAACTCGCCGAGCGAGCACTTCAAGCCGTCTTCCCGAGGTCGTCGGGCGGCTCAAGGTTGGGCGATCCGTAGCGTGGTCATCTCATCTCTCGCACTACTGACATCCGGGTGTCACCTCAATCGCGGATAATCGTTCCTGGAGCAACCGGATGAATCCTCACGTAGACCTCGGTGCTGCGGCCGATTTCATCTGGCGGAACGCTCGTGTACTCGAACGCCACGTCTTCGCGGCGCTCTTCCTAGGGGGCGACATGATGCGTGCTTTGGAAGCGCTGCGCCCCTACCAGAACAAGGACGGCGGCTTTGGCAACGGGCTCGAGCCGGACATTCGTGGGCCGGTAAGTCAGCCGGTGCCGACGGAGTTCGCCTTCAGGACGCTCGATCAGGTCGGCGCGATCGAAGAAACAATGATCGGGCGAGCGTGTGACTATCTACAGACCATCACAACAGACGAGGGTGGGGTTCCTTGGGTTCTACCGTCCGTTCGAGATTACCCGAGGGCGCCCTGGTGGGAGACCAGCGACAACCCGCCTGCCTCGCTCAATCCGACCGCCGCGGTAGCGGGACTTCTCCAAAAGTGGAAGATCGAGCACCCATGGCGAGATCCGGCAACCGCCTTCTGCTGGCGAAAAATCGATGAGCAGGCGGAACTCGGCGGATACGAGGTGAGATCGGTCCTGACGTTCCTCGAGTACGTTTCCGACCGGGCGCGGGCAGCGAGCGTGTTCGAAGAGTTTGGGAAGCGGATGCTGCAACTGGGCGACCTCTCGCTTGACCCGGATGAGCCGCGGGAGGTCTTCAAGCCGTTGGATTTCGCGCCAACGCCGTCGAGCATCGCCCGTAGCCTTTTTGCTGAAGAGGTAATCGATGCGCATCTGGACGCACTGGCAAGGCTTCAACAGCCGGACGGCGGATGGCCCATCACATACTTCGTCTGGACGCCGGCGACAGAGCTGGAAGGCCGCTCCTGGCGGACAATCGAGGCGCTATGCATTCTGCGCTCCTACGGTCGGCTCGGGAATTAACCCCGCGCAGGGCCGAGGGTCGCCGAAGGCGGGGTGAGGGCCATTTCTTCCAACAAACTCGCCCGTTACGCGTCGGCAACGCGATTTTGCCAAACAAACTCCGCCGCAGGCGGTCCTTCGTACCTCGTACTTCGTATCTGGTACTTTCACCGCGGCCCTGGCCGGGGCTCAGCCCCTTCGCGGCCGTGGCATCGATCCGCCGCTCCTCCGGCCGATTCCTTGAACCGTGAGGTCTTCGGGTACATGCGCCGCGGCAGACTGCGCGGCGGCGAAGTTGCGGCCCTCGAGGCTCGCTCGAAACGCCCGCGCGGCCTCGGACTTTACCTCCTCGCTCAGGTCGTCCCTGAACAGCACCTGTCCGGCGTCCTCGACGAGGTCTTGTATCACCCGCTCGTAGCGATAGTAGGTAAGCAGAGTCCAATCGATCTCCGTCTCGCCGTATCCCTGAAAGAATGGAGAACCGTATTCGCGCGATGCGTGAGCTGTCTCTCCGACAAAAATGAAGTCTCGCTCTCTGGGAGCCAGCATCACGTCGTCCCAATCGACGACGAATACATTGCCGGCCCGGTCACGCAGCAGGTTGCCCGGATGCAGGTCTGCGTGACAGATGACGTGTGGCCGGAATTGTGTCCGGAGCACGCTTGCGAGCTTGTCCATAGAGGTGAGCAGCGCGTAAATCGTCGATCGGTGTTTTGTCCACGAGCGGCGGAGAGCCTGTTCCGACTTTCGACCCCCGACTCCCAAAGTTTCCAGGTGTGTGTCGAGGTTCTCGATTGAGCGGGCGTATCCTGACGGGTCGAAGGTTTCCCTTCGCACGCCGTCAAAGCCCGCAGGCGGCAGCGCGACCTCGTGGACCCGTCTGAAGATGGCGCCTGTGGTCTTCCAATGCTCTTCGGACATCTCCGCCCAGCCCGTGTCCCCTTCGAGGTAGGGGTACACGAGCACGGTCCATTCTCCAGCCCGCGCCCACAAACCGTTTGTCGTTGTTCGCAGCGCGGCGACCACAGATTCGATGCCCTCATCGGAGAGGTACCGCGGAACGATGCAGCTCGCTGCGTAGAATTCCCCGGACTTGACCTTGAGCAAGTAAGGAGCTCCCTTCTCGCTCAAGACGCGATAAACGCCCGCATTCATGTCCCTTCCAATCGGAAGGAAATCGATCGTCGCTGGGACCAGCCCAAACTCTTTTTGCAGACAGGCTCGGAGCGTCTCGCGTGGGATCCTCGGTTCTTCGCGTATCGATTTGGCGATCAATGCATGGCTACTATACGGCCGCGGACACGGGTCGTGAGCGTCTTGAATATCCGCCCGGCCGTTATCAGCGTTTCTCGATCCGTTTCAATTCTGCATCGACCAGCCGAACGGCTTCTGCATCCGGTGAGACGAATACATGAACGAGGCCGTAGAACTGGTCGCCTGTCGCGGGGTCTGTGAAATCGATCGGCTGTTGGGTGAAAACAAGGGTATCCGAATCACCAAGACCAGTGAGCTCCGTCTGCTGGACCACGTTAAGGCATGCCTGGAGCAGGGCGGCTATGAAGCGTTTCGCTTCTTCGCTTGTTAGGGCCATTCCGTAATTCTCCCTTCGTCGAACTATGCGCCTTCACGGCTGAAGCAGTCGGGCGGCCGCAGGCCCATGCCATTTCTGCGACCTGTCCGCGCTGGCAACCCCGCCCTCCGCCCGCCGCGAGGATCTCGGTCCTCCGCACCGTCGTAGGTCTTAGTGATATATACCAATCCCACCTTCTTAGCATGGAGGCAGCCTTATGCGCAGGCGACATATCTCTGTTCTCGCCCCAATATCAGCGCTGGTCGCTGTGTCGATGGGGCTTTCTGCCTGTGGCGGCGGCAGCAACGAAGCCACACCTTCTCCGTCTCTGTCCGCCGTAACAACGGCGAGGCCTTCGGCCGCCGTAACAACGGTGAGGCCCTCGCCCACCGGACCGGCCGCGACAGCATCACCCGCCGCTGGTTCCACGACCGGCAGCTTCACGGTCCAGGCTTCCAACAACGCCACCCTTGGCAAAACGATCCTGGTGGATGCGCAAGGGATCACTCTCTACCGATACGATAAAGACAGCACCGGAACGAGCAACTGCACCGGATCGTGCGCCACCGTCTGGCCGCCGCTGGCCGCCGCAGGCGGCACGCTAACCGGGGGCTCGGGCGTCACCGGCACGCTCGCGACGATATCGCGAGCAGATGGCAGCAAGCAAGTCACCTACAACGGGATGCCACTCTACACCTTCCAGCAGGATGCCAAGCCCGGAGACGCGACTGGTGACGGGGTGAATAGCTTCCATGTTGTCACACCGTGATCGGCGCAGCGCTCGCAGCGCGCGGTTCTGGGAGGCCCGCTCTCTCCACAAATCCGGCGCGTAGCCGTTGCATGACAGTAACGCTGGTTAGTACGGGTCCGGAAATGTCATACCGGTGGCTCGCGTGCTGCGTCCGAGCACCCCATTTCTAACTCCCCTCTCCCGCGCACGGGAGAGGGGGCCGGGGGGTGAGGGCCGCTACTTGCCAATCCGCAGCAGCGACATGAACGCCTCCTGCGGGATGTCCACGTTCCCCACCCGCTTCATCCGCCGCTTGCCCTCCCTCTGCTTCTCCAGCAGCTTGCGCTTGCGCGTCACGTCCCCGCCGTAGCACTTCGCCAGCACGTTCTTGCGCAGCGCCCGCACGGTCTCCCGCGCGACGATCCGCCCGCCGACCGCCGCCTGGATCGGCACTTCGAACAGCTGGCGCGGGATCAGCGAGCGCAGCTTCTCGACGATCGCCCGGCCGTGCGGCGTCGCCTTGTCCGCGTCGATCAGCACGCTCAGGGCATCCACCGGCACGCCGTTCACGAGCACTTCCAGCTTCACCAGGCGCTCGCCGGAGTAGTGCGAGACTGCGTAGTCCATCGAGGCGTAGCCCTGCGTTCGCGACTTCAGCTGGTCATAGAAGTCGACGAGCATCTCGGATAGCGGCATCTTGAACTCGAGCAGGACGCGCCTTCCTTCGAGGGCCTCAGGACGAACGGAGGCCGAGGCGGCCGGGGCGTGGTCGAGGTACTCCATCCGGACGAAGACGCCGCGGCGGCCTGTCACCAGCTCCATCACCGGCCCGTAGTAGCGGTCGGGCGCAACGATCGAGATGTTCATCCAGGGCTCGCGCACCTCCGCGATGCGGGTGGGTTCGGGCAGCTCGGCGGGGGAGTCGACCGCGATTTCGCCGCCGTCGGTGAGCAGCACGCGGTATTCGACCGACGGCGCTGTCGCGAGCAGGTCGAGGTCGTACTCGCGTTCGAGCCGCTCCTGGACGATGTCGAGGTGCAAGAGGCCGAGGAACCCGGCCCGGAAGCCGAAGCCGAGAGCTTGCGAGTTCTCCGGCTCGT
>Ga0209803_1000940_pt1 | contig 19435 bp, 15 predicted proteins | sample GraSoiAngelo_138_FD_185895 | JGI IMG/M metagenome (GOLD analysis project Ga0209803, IMG submission 185895) | Grasslands soil microbial communities from the Angelo Coastal Reserve, California, USA - 14_0929_09_40cm (SPAdes) (version 2) | ecosystem: Environmental > Terrestrial > Soil > Grasslands ...
CGGCGTCCAACTCGAAATTGCGCGAGTAAATGCGCGAGCTCGTGTCGTAGCGTGCGATCGATTTCTTCGATACCGTGATCGCGGAGCAGCGGATTCAGTGAAATTAGTCTTTCGCGATAATCAGCGCGGCCGGCGGCAGATTTCATGCGCGGATTCCATTCCACGCGAACATCGCGCGCAAGTTTCGCGGCGCCGAGTTGGCGCAGCAGCGTTCTCGATTTTTCTTCGAGCGCGTGATCGCGTCCGCTGTAGCCGCGGCGCTCTGTCGCCGCGAAAGCGCCCCGACGGAGCGGGGCGGGTACAACAATAGGCAGGCGGAGCGCCTGCCCTACGATCAGAAATTCAAGCTGTTTAAACACGCGTATCATTGCTCTTCTGTTTACTGCGCGTCCGGTGCTTTCATTAACACCTCACTTTAGTGAGGTGACCGAAGCGATCACGCGTCTACAAAACCGTTTAAACGGTTTTGCTTGGAGGTCAGCACCCGTACACCGCGCTAAAGCGGCGGTGTTAATGACAGCGAATGAAGATCGTGCCAATCCGGCTCGAGCTTTAAGCAACCGCATGCGCACTCTTGCGTTTACTTAAGCGTTCGACAATTTCGGCCACCACTTTTCCGGCGGCTTCGATTTCGTCAGCCGTTGTTTGTTTGCCCAAGGAAAAGCGAACGGCTGAGCGCGCGCGTTCGACCGGCAAGCCCATCGCGAGCAAAACGTGCGACGCCGAGACCGAGCCGACCATGCAGGCGGAGCCGCTCGACGCGCAAACGCCTTTCAGATCGAGCGCGATGAGAAGCATTTCGGAATCGAGACCGAGCAAACTGACATTGAGCGTATTCGCGAGGCGAGGCGCATCTTCGCCGTTAAGCTTTGCGCCCGGAACATTTTGCGAAATCAAATTCCAGAACTCGTCGCGCAACTTCGATTGTCGATCTTGTTCCGCCTGACGATTCGTCAGGGCAAACTCGGCGGCGGCGGCCATTCCGGCGATGGCCGGGACATTTTCGGTTCCCGGCCGGCGCTGGTTTTCATGCGCGCCGCCGAAGAGGACCGGCTGGAGTGACAATCCGCTCCGGAGAAAAAGAAATCCGCCGCCTTTCGGTCCATAAAATTTGTGAGCGGCGAAACTGGCGGCATCGACGAGGGAAGTGTCGACGTCGATCTTTCCGAACGATTGGACCATGTCGCTGTGCAGCAGCACGCCGTGCTCACGACAAATTTTCGAAATCTCCTTCATCGGTTGAATGACGCCGGTTTCGTTGTTCGCGGTCATGATCGAAACCAGTCGCGTTTCGGGGCGAATGGACTTGGCCAGTTGATCAAGATCGACCATTCCGTCGTTGGAAGTGTCGAGCCAGGTCACTTCGAAACTCTCGTGCCTCTCCAAATGCTCGACTGCGTGCAGGACCGCATGATGCTCGGTCTTGTTTGAGATGACGTGGCCGCCCCTTTCCATTCCGCGGCGCGCGAGCCCGAGCACGGCCAGATTGCACGATTCGGTCCCGCCGCTGGTGAAAATGATTTCGTTCGGCTTAGCGCGAAGAAGCGCGGCGATTTTATCGCGCGAATTGTCGACGGCCGCGCGCGCATTCCGTCCGGAGCGGTGAATACTGGACGGATTCCCGAAATGCTGGCTGAAATACGGAAGCATCGCTTCGCGCGCAGGGTCGCAAAGCGGAGTAGTCGCGTTGTAATCCAAATAAATCATTAGCTCTTCCGCTTACTCTTAATCTTGCTCTTACTTATACTTATTATCCAGAAAAGTCCGCGACGAGAAACCGCTGAAGCGGTTCTGTCGCGCAGGAGCACTTCCGTACACCTCGCTGAAGCGAGGTGTTAATGAGACCCACGCGACGATAGAGGGTCAATGCTGCAATCTAACCAGCGACTTTTTATTCGCTGAATTCTTCGCGGCTGCTGGTGGGCTTGTGTTTTCGCTTCGGCACAATCCGGAGCTGTTTCTCCTCATAATAAACCAGCGAATCGGCCGGCACGCTTTGCACCAGAAAAACGTTGCCGCCGATGGTCGATCGTGCGCCGATCACGGTTTGGCCGCCGAGAATGGTCGAGCCCGGATAAATTATCACGTCGTCTTCCACGGTCGGATGACGTTTGCCGCCTTTCTTGATTTTGCCGTGCTCGTCCTTTTGAAAGCTGCGCGCGCCGAGGGTGACGCTGTGATAAAGCTTCACCCGCGAACCGATCTCGGAAGTTTCGCCAATAACAACTCCGGTGCCGTGATCGATGAAAAAATGCGAACCGATTTTTGCGCCCGGGTGAATGTCGATCCCAGTCCGGCTGTGCGCCCACTCGGTCATGATTCGTGGAATCAGCGGCAAGTTCATTGCGTAAAGAACGTGCGCCATTCGCTGAATCGCAATCGCCTCGAGAGACGGGTAGGCAAGAATGATTTCTTCGTAGCTTCTCGCCGCCGGATCGCCTTCAAACGCTGCGTCGATGTCGGTCCAAAGGAGGCGACGAACATTTGGAAGCTCGGCGAAGAAATCGGACAGAAATTTGTCGGCTTGTGTTTCGGTCGCTTCGTTCGGCGGAATTTTTCCCAGGCTCCGGCAAATTTCGGTTTTCAGTCGCGCCCGCAAGTTCCGCACGCGCACGCGCGTGATCTCGGCCAAATCTTCCGAGCTCACGACCTGTTCGCTGCGGAAGCCGGGAAACATCAGGCTCATCAAATCGGTGCAGGCGGTTTCGATGGAAAGGCGCGAGGGAAGCGTGGCGGCGGCATCGAGGTAATTGATGCCGCCAGTCTCGCCGTAAGTTTGCAGCAGCTCATCGACCGCGCCGTCCTCACTTTTTTCCATTACGTTGAGTATGCGCCGCGTCGCGTGTCGAAGCAATTGTAGCCACGGCCCTGTGGGCCGTTAACGTGCCGTAGGCGCGTGGCTACAACGGATTGAAAAGCCACGTGCGAACTCTAAGTTGAAGTTGCATGAAACCTTTCGCCGTCGCCGGGTTGCCGCCGGATGAGCTGAACAGTTTTCTTTCCGGCACCCATTCCGATCCGTTCCGCATCTTGGGTCCGCACCGGATGGGGGACGATCTTGCCATTCGCGCGTTTCGGCCGGACGCGCGCAAGATCGACATCGTGCAAAACGGTCAGGCGCCGGTCGAGGCGGAGAAGATCCATCGCGATGGTTTCTTTCAGGCGAAAATTCCAAACGCGACCCGCGATCTCGATTACCATCTGCGCGTCACCAACTGGGACGGGTCGCAATACGCGATGCGCGATCCGTATCAATACGGCCCGATCATGGGCGAGGTCGATCTGCACTTGTTCAGCGAAGGCCAGCATTGGCAGCTCTACGAAAAGTTCGGCGCGCATTTGCGAAAAATCGGTGATGCAGCCGGTGTTTATTTCGCGGTTTGGGCGCCGAACGCGCAGCGCGTGAGCGTGGTCGGCGATTTCAACGGCTGGGACGGACGTGTCAATCCGATGCGAAAACTTCTTGGCAGCGGGGTGTGGGAATTATTTTTGCCGGGCGTCAAAGAAGGTGCCCATTACAAATTCGAAATTCGCGCGCAATCCGGCGCGCTTTTGCTCAAGAGCGATCCGTTCGCATTTTTTAATCAGCACGGAACATCGACATCGTCGCTGGTTTACAATTTGGAGCGATATCAGTGGAGCGATGCGGATTGGATGCAGCACCGCCGCTCAAGGGAATGGCCGAAGAGTCCAATCAGTATTTACGAAGTGCACCTCGGTTCGTGGCAGCGGAAGGCGGAAGAAGGAAACCGGCCGCTAAGTTATCTCGAGCTCGCCGAGACACTGCTGCCCTACGTGCTCGAGATGGGTTATACGCACATCGAGTTGCTCCCGATCGCAGAGCATCCGTTTGAAGGCTCCTGGGGGTATCAGGTCACAAATTATTATGCGCCGACCAGCCGCCATGGAGACCCGGACGAACTGCGCCACTTCATCGACAAATGTCATCAGGCGGGAATCGCAGTCATCATGGACTGGGTGCCGGCGCATTTTCCGAAAGATGCGCACGCGCTGGCCGAGTTCGATGGGACCGATCTTTACGAACACATGGATCCGCGCCAGGGCGAACATCAGGATTGGGGCACGCTCATTTTTAATTATGGACGCAGCGAGGTGCGCAATTTCCTGATCGCGAACGCGCTTTTCTGGCTCGACAAATATCACATTGACGGGCTGCGGGTGGATGCGGTCGCGTCCATGCTTTATCTCGATTATTCGCGCAAAGAAGGGCAGTGGATCCCGAATGTTTTCGGCGGCCGTGAAAATCTCGATGCGATTTATTTTCTGAAGCGGTGTAACGAAGTTTGTTACGAGCGCTTTCCAGGAATCGTTACCATCGCGGAAGAATCAACCGCCTGGCCCGGCGTCTCGCGGCCGGTTTATCTGGGCGGACTCGGTTTCGGATTCAAATGGAACATGGGTTGGATGCACGATTTTCTGGAATACATGTCGCTCGATCCTATTTTCCGGCGTTTTCATCACGGCAACATCACGTTCTCGTTGCTCTACGCGTTCACCGAACATTTCGTTTTGGTGTTGAGTCACGATGAAGTCGTGCACGGCAAACGTTCGTTGCTATCGAAGATGCCGGGCGACGAATGGCAGAAGTTCGCGAACTTGCGATTGTTTTACGCGTGGATGTACGGCCATCCCGGCAAGAAATTACTTTTCATGGGCGGCGAATTCGGCCAGTGGCGCGAATGGAACCACGACACGAGTCTCGACTGGAACTTGCTCGATCTTCCGAAACACGACGGTTTACGGCGACTGGTCCAGCATTTGAATTATATATATAAGAGCGAACCAGCTCTCTGGCAGCAGGACGATTCTTACGACGGATTCGAGTGGATCGATTTTCACGATGCGGACAATAGTGTCGTGTCATTCGTTAGGAAATCGCGCGAAGGCGAAATGATCGTGTTCATCGTGAACGCCACGCCGATTGTTCGCCACAATTATCGTCTCGGCGTCCCGCGCGCCGGCTTCTATCGCGAGGTCATTAACACCGACGCCGAAACTTACGGCGGCAGCAACATCGGCAATCTTGGCGGCGTGCGCAGCGAGGATCGACAATGGATGGGCCGCGAACACTCGGTCCTGATCCAACTACCTCCGCTGGCGACAGTGGCGTTCAAGTTGGAGCGGTAACTTTCTTTTCCGGGGAGCGCACGCCGCTCGGTGACAGTTTCCAAACCTATCGTCGCCGTCCCGGAGCCAACGACTTTGGCAATGGTGGCCCTGGGGGCGGGTCTGCTCGTCGGCGTGCCGCGGTTCCGCCGAAAACTGCGCTAAGTTACTCAGCGGACGGTGGTTAAGATCCAGGGTGTCTGCTTTTTGGGCGGCGAGGAGTTGTTTTAGCGCCCGCCTGTAATGAACTATTTACGTAACGACCATTAATCTCGCTTGACTATCGCCCCGATTTTTTATAAAACGTTAGTTACTATGAATAAAAAGACCCCCTCCGCCTTCACCCTGATCGAACTACTCGTCGTCATCGCGATCATTGCCACTCTCGCCGCCTTCGCGGTGCCGGCTTTGACCAGCGCGCTGACGCGCGGCCAAATGACAGGGACGTTGAATAACATGCATCAATTCCATCTTGCCGCGCAACAAATGGCGATCGATGGCGCAAGTAATTCGGATCCGACGTTGGGATGGCCGGGAGATATGAACCCAGCGCCCACCGCACTTTCGGCCTATTGCGATGCGCTGATCTCAAACAATTATCTCCAAGCTGGAGATGTCAAAAAAATCCTTAGTGCGCCTGGCGCGAACTGCGTGTTTAGTGGCGGCACATACAGTGGCTCCACCTACACGGCAATCAGCGGCTTGAGTTCTCCCGCGTTGAAGGTCTATCTGGTCAACGGCAGTAACCCCTCGAATACAATTTTCTGTGAGACTGCCAATTATACCTATAATACCGCACTTCCATCTGCCGGCGTACCCTACTCAGACAAAGGTTTCATTGTGCAGCGAAGAGGCGGTGATGCTGTTCTTCTACGAAAAGCGCAAGCTGTGGCCGGAGGCAATGGAACTACATTCCAGACAACTGTTGGTCGTGTTCCCGGTGATACGGATGGCGTACCCGGAGCCGAAACCGGTGTCGTTTTAACCAGCAACTAGCCGGTTAGCACGAACAAACGACCGCCTCGAAGTCCGCCGAAAGAGACGCAGACGGATTAACCGTAACGGTTAAATGGAGGGACGATCTGTGCGTCGTCCCTCCATTTTGATTTAATCGACGACTCGGTTTCCTTCACTTTCATCGTGCCAGGCCGGCCGGGATCACCGATCCCGGCTACAGAGTCTCCGGTCAAACTCGCCGCCGCTGATGCGCTTTGTCATTCCGAGGAGAGTGGGGAATGTCACATTCTAAGAGATGCGTCACACAAGTTAAATTATGTGAACCAAATCTGTGAGAGATTCTTCTCCCGCGACGGCGGGATCAGGGTGACAGAGAAGGGCGCTGCTACGATACTTCAGAACCAGATTCTCCATCAGTGACACGTGTCTTGATTCTCATTTTCTGCCTTACCTTCGCGACGCTGCGGATGATCTCGCCACGCTCTGTCGCCTTGTAGAGGCGTTTGTGTCAAACGCCTGTTCCCTTAAATTCGGCGCTTGGCACAAGCGCCGCTACAACAAGCCCCTTAGAATGCTTCCAGTGCTACAAGTTCACCTTGCCACGGCCAATCCTCGCAATCACTGACGAAGCCCGTCCGCACCGGGTTTTTCTGCACGTACTTCCATTTTTCGGAATAACTTTCGGAATGACGGACCAAGTGGTCGAGAAAAATCCCTTTTGCCAATGTAGCGGAGCGCCCACGATTCCCTCTGAAAGATGTCGCTTGAGCAGTCGAACCCACTGCGAAAGCAGAACATTAGAACTATTCCGCACAAAAACATGGATGTGATCTGGCATGATCACAAAACGACCAACCGCGATGCCACGTGGCTTGCCCTTTCGAGCGAACTGAACGAATTGCCGGTGAACTCTTGCATTGGCGAGCAATCGTTTCCGGCGATGGGTGTTAAACGTCACAAAGTACAGAGGTGGATCGTATTTCTGGAAAACGAGGTGCAGGCGCGGAGGAGCATTGGGCATAAAGGCAAGCGTGACGTTGCAGAGGCGCTTGTGCCAAGCGCCTATTTACGATTCGGCGTTTGACACAAACGCCGCTACAACGCTTCTGAGCTAAATTCCCCGTCAGCCACGCGTGTCTTGATTCTCATTTTCGGCCTGACCTTCGCGACGCTGCGGATGATCTCGCCATGCTCTGTCGTGGTGATGCTGTAGCCGCGGCGCAACGTGGCCTCGGGGCCGAGCACGCGCAGAATTCCTTCGATCCGCTGAAAACGGTGCCGTGCGTTTTCCAAAGCGCGGGGCGGCAACTCGGCGAAGCGGCGGTCCAGATCTCCGAAACGATTTCGCCGCAACATCAGTTCGCGCAGAGGGCTGCGTGCCTGCAGCGTGGCTAGAGCTTGCGTAAGTCCGCGGCGGTAATTGTCGACCCTGTGCGCGAGACAGCGGCGCAACGAATCGCGCGCATGGTCCAGTCGTTGTTGCGCATCGCGCACCCGATTGAGCAATTCACGGCCGACTCCGCGCGCGCAGGCGTCGATGTGCCGGCGAAGATCGACAATGTCCGGGACAATCAACTCGGCGGCGGCGCTCGGAGTGGGCGCTCGCAAGTCGGCCACAAAATCGGCGATGGTGAAATCGATCTCGTGGCCAATCGCGGAAACGATCGGCACCGTCACGTCAGCAATTGTTCGCGCCACGATCTCTTCATTGAACTCCCACAAATCTTCCATGCTTCCGCCGCCGCGGGTGAGGACGATGAGATCGACCGGCGCGAAATTTTCGTTGGGGTTCGCCAGCTCGCGAATTGCAACCGCGATTTCCTGGGCCGCGCCCGTTCCCTGGACGCGCACGGGGTTGATTAAGATCTGCAGCCACGGCGCGCGGCGGCGAAGTACATTCAGAATGTCGCGGATCGCCGCGCCACTCGGCGATGTGACGATCCCGATTCGCTTCGGAAATTTTGGGAGTGCGCGTTTTCGCGCCGGATCGAAAAGTCCTTCGGTGTCGAGTTTGCGCTTAAGCGCTTCGAATTTCGCCTGCAGAACGCCGAGGCCACGCGGCTGAATAATTTGAACGCTGAGCTGGTACTGCCCACGCGCTTCGAAGACCGACACATTTGCATAAACCTGCACCTGCGCGCCATCGGAGAGCGGTTGCCGCAGCGGCGCCATCGTGTTTCGAAAAATCACGCAAGCGATCTGGGCCCGCGCATCTTTGAGGGTGAAGTATTGATGACCGCTCGGGTGAAGTTTGTAGTTCGACACTTCGCCCTGCACCCAAACCGCGCCGAATTTCGTTTCGAGCGTACCGCGAATGCTGCGCGTCAGCTCGGAAACCGAAAGAACTTTTGATGTTTGCTGGAAGAGATCGGCAGTTATCGGCATGGAGCGTGCGTCTTTGTCATTCCGAGCGCAGTCGAGGAATCTCTTACTATTTCAGAACTATTTAGAGATGTCTCCACTTCGGTCGACATGACACATCGAGAGAGCGCCGCTACAAAAGTTCCCCCTGCATTCCGGCGGGTGGTTTTAGCCCGAGCTTTTTGTAAGCGTTCGCGGTCGCAACCCGGCCTTGCGGCGTGCGCTTGATGTAGCCTTCCATGATCAAGTAGGGCTCGTTCACTTCTTCGAGCGTGCCGGCTTCCTCGCCCACCGCGACGGCGAGCGAATTAAGGCCCACTGGTCCGCCGTTGAATTTGTGGATCAATGTTTCGATGATGCGCTTGTCCCATTGATCGAACCCGTCGCGATCGATCTCGAGCATGGCGAGCGCTTTATCAGCCAGGTCGCCGGTGATTTTTCCCTGCGCCTTGACTTGAACGTAATCCCGGACCCATCGAAGCAAATTATTCGCGGTGCGCGGCGTCCCGCGCGCGCGGGCGGCGATTTCGGCCGCGCCGGCCCCGTCGATTTCGACTCCGAGGAGACGCGCACTGCGCGTGATGATTTTTTGCATCTCATCGGCGGCGTAATAATCGAGGCGCGCTGTCATCCCGAAACGTGAGCGCAGTGGCGCGCTCACCATCCCGGCCCGCGTCGTTGCGCCGACCAGCGTGAACTTCGGCAGTTGCAATCGCAGACTCCGGGCTTGTGGGCCCTGATCGATAATGATGTCGAGGCGGTAATCTTCCATCGCCGGATAAAGATATTCTTCGATCGTCGGTTGCAGCCGATGGATCTCGTCGATGAAAAGAACGTCGCCTTTTTCCAGGCTCGTAAGCAATCCCGCCAGCTCGCCCGCTTTTTCGATGACCGGCCCGCTCGTGTTTTTAACATTCACGCCCATCGCGTTCGCGATGATGTAGGCGAGGGTGGTTTTGCCGAGGCCGGATGGACCGCTCAACAAAATGTGTTCGAGGACATCGCGGCGCTTTTTCGCCGCTTCCACCATCAATTCCAAACGCTCCCGCACTTTCACCTGACCGGTGAACTCGCTGAACATCGGCGGCCGCAGCGAGATCTCGAAAGCGGCGTCTGGTTCCGGCGGCTTCATTTTGGTGGCATTCATTTCTACTCCAGATTTTTCGTAAGCACGAGCTCGGTCCCTCGCGGTTTCAAAATGTAATCGACCTTATCGAACGCGTTGCGAATTAAATGCAAGCCGAGACCGCCGGGCTTCACTTGATTGTGCGCGCGTCCCCGCATTTGGTCCGTCGGAGTTTTCTCGCCGTAATCGCGCAGCCGCATTCGCACACAAGTGCTTAGCGCCTCGACCGAGAGCGCGATCGGCTGATCGTCGCGCAAATCGTAGGCGTAACGAATGACGTTCGTGCAAGCTTCATCGACCCCAAGAACCATCAGGGTTCGCTGTTTTTCCGAGAAAGGATGGCGCGACAGAAATTTACGGACAAAGTTCCGCATCAACGCGAGGTTGGCGGTGTGGCTGGTGAACTCGAGCTTTCCTCTTTTCATTGGCCCAAACAAACGCAGAGCACACCTCAGCGCTCAATCAAGTGCCGATCCGAAACTGATTGGACATTGCGCGAAAGCGGTTGTTCAGTCTCGCGCATGTGGAGAACATTGGCCGCGCTCGCGCTTTTCGTCACACCGGCTTTGGCTCAGGAACGCTTGACCGCTTATGACGCCCTTCGTGTCGTGGGCGTGCACATTAACCGTGACGCGGTGAATCATGTCATCTCCATCACCGGGACGCACGGCGATCCGCAACCCGAAACGTGGAGAGTTCTGATCGACGATCGACGAGGCAACGGCGGCGTCCGCGAAATCCAAGTGAGAAATGGGCAAGTTGCCTCCGAACGGCCGAGCTCGGTTGTTGGTTCAAGCGAAGGCGCGACCATTAAGACTGCGCGGTTGAATCTTGATTCGAGCGGCGCGTTTCAAGTGGCTAGTCATATTGCCGAAAAATCGGGAACGCGCTTCGACAGCGCGAGCTACACTTTGCGGACCGATCAACATGGCGATCCGGTCTGGATCGTGACGCTGCACGCGGCGAATGGCCGGCCCGTTGGCACAATCCACATCGGCGCGAATCGCGGAAACGTGACTCGGACCGAAGGAATGTTTGCCGGCGCGACGATGGCAGACGTGCAAACAGAGCCCGAAGTATCGCGCGAGCGTCGCCACGACGAACGCGAGGAAGAAGTCAGCGACGAAGGCGACGGCGAACACGGACCGTTGTACGGAGTGCGACACCGGATGCGGGGCTATTTTCGGCGCGCGCAGGATGAGGCGAGCGGAATGTTCGACCGCGTGCGGCGTTCGTTTTCTGATTACATCAGCCGTTAGTCCAACAAAGATCGCCCGCCTACGCTAGCTGCGGCGTGACAAGCAATGGCAAGATGGGCATATTTGAGCAATGAAATCGGACACATCCGCTGACGTTTGGTCGGAGCTGAATTATGCGGATTGGAAAGAAACCTGCGCCACGCTCCACATGTGGACGCAAATTGTCGGCAAGATTCGACTGACTCTCACGCCGTGGACCAACCATTCCTGGCACGTCACGCTTTACGTCACTTCCCGCGGTTTGACCACTTCGCCGATTCCGCACGGAACTGACACTTTCGAGATCCGTTTCGATTTCATCGATCACCAGCTTCGGATTCTGAAAAGCGACGGCGGGCAGCGATCGGTTGAACTGAAACCGCGCAGCGTGGCGGATTTCTACAAGGCGGTCATGGGCGCGCTGAACGAACTCGATCTCGCCGTCAAGATCGACATACTGCCGAACGAGATTCCGAATCCGATTCCGTTCGATCGCGACGAGCAGCATCGCTCTTACGACCCGAAATATGCCAATCGATTCTGGCGCGTTCTGGTCCAGACCGACCGCGTCTTCAAAGAATTTCGATCGCGCTTCTGCGGGAAATGCAGTCCGGTCCATTTTTTCTGGGGCGCGCCGGATCTCGCCGTCACGCGTTTTTCGGGCCGGAGCGCGCCGAAGCATCCCGGGGGCATTCCGCATTTGCCGGATGCGATCACGCGGGAAGCGTATTCGCAGGAAGTGAGCAGCCTCGGCTTTTGGCCCGGCGCCGGTGCAATGCCGATGGCGATCTTTTATTCCTACGCTTATCCGGAGCCGACGGGATTTTCGGAAGCGAAGGTGAAACCGGACGCGGCCTCCTATAATGCGCAGTTCCGCGAGTTCGTTTTGCCCTACGACGCAGTGCGCACTGCAAAATCTCCCGACGATGCGATTCTCGATTTTGCTCAAAGCACGTATGATGCGGCCTCGCAGCTGGGTAACTGGGACCGGGCGACCTTGGAGGAAAAGAAACCTTCCTTGCATTCCGCGCGGCAACATTCGTAATTTGGACACGATGAGTTCTCAATGCGCTGCCGAACAGGACGCCTGGCGCGAAGTGAAAGACGGTTGGCGTCCGCTTTACGGCGATGTCGATTCGATGGGCGTGGCCGTCGAATGGCACGATTTTCGGACGGCGCGCAATTTCAACTGGGGCCGCACCTTTCATCCGCGCAGCCTCGAATTTTGTTTAAATCTTCAAGGTCACGGGGAAGTGGGCGGCCCGCGGAAAACCGATTATGCGCCGGGAAACTCAGGCTATTACGCGATTGGGGACGAACCGCTTCCAGCCTCCCGCCGCGCGCACGATCATCACCAATTCGTGACGCTCGAATTTTCGCGAAAACATTTGCAAAAGCAGTTCGTCCAAAACGAAGCCGATCTCGTGCCGCAGATCCGGCGTGTGATTTTTGGCGACAAAGACGAGGCGGTCGTCGCGCCGACCCAGCCGATGTCGATTCAACAGCGCGCGGTCGTGAGTAGCCTGGGCGAGCCACCGGTTTCCAAAGCGGCGCAAATTCTTTGGTATCAGAGCAAAGCGTTCGAATTGATGGCGCACTTTCTTTTCGAACCGAAGGATCCCGAATTTTTCTGCATGCGACAAAAACGGGTGGCGCGTGAGCGGGTCGAGCGCGCGAAAGAACTGCTGTCGCGCAGTTTGGCAAATCCACTTACGCTCGAAGCGCTCGGTCAGGAGGTTGGTTGCAGTCCGTTTTATCTCAGCCGGATTTTTTCGCGCGAAATGGGCCTGACCATTCCGCAATATTTGCGCAAGCTACGGATGGAACGCGCGGCCGAGTTGTTGCGCACGGGTCGCTACAACGTGACCGAAGCCGCAACCGAAGTCGGTTATTCTAGTCTGAGTCATTTCAGCAAAGCATTTTGCGAAACGATCGGCTGCTGTCCGGTGTTGTATCCGGCGGCCAAGAACGTGATTCTCGACCGTTAAGGATTTAAACCACGGATGACACGGATTTAACGGATGGCTTTCCGGACCAGGCTGAGGCAGCCATTCAAAATCTTATCAGTGTTATCCGTGTAATCCGCGGTTAATTCTGTTTTTTAATGAAAATCACCCGCGCGCTCATTTCCGTCTCCGACAAGAGCGGGATCGCCAAATTCGCGCGCGCGCTCGAGCGGCAGGGGGTCGACATCATTTCCACCGGCGGAACGGCGGATCTGTTGCGAAAGGAGAAAATTCCGGGCCGCGACATCTCCAGTTTCACCGCTTTTCCCGAGGTCTTGGAAGGCCGGGTCAAAACTTTGCATCCGCGCGTCCACGGCGGCCTGCTTTACAAACGCGGCAACGCCAAACACGAAGCCGAAGCGCGGGAATGCGGCTTCGAGCCGATCGACCTGGTGGTGGTGAATCTTTATCCGTTCGAGAAGACGATCCAAAAACCTGATGTGACCCTCGCTGAAGCGATCGAGAACATCGACATCGGTGGGCCGTCGATGATTCGGAGCGCGGCCAAAAATTACGAATCGGTCACAGTCGTGATCGATCCGGCCGATTACGACACCGTCTTGGAAAACATGCGCGAGAACGATGGCGAAACCACCCTGAAACTGCGCGAGCGTCTCGCGATCAAAGCTTTCATCAAAACTTCAGATTACGATCGCACGATCGCAAATTATCTGAATCGCGAGCAAATCACGGACGCGTCGTTCTCTCTTTCACTGCCGCTGGTGACGAAATTGCGTTACGGCGAAAATCCGCATCAGAACGCCGCTCTTTACGGCGATTTTGATCGCCATTTCGAAAAGCTCCATGGCAAGGAGCTTTCCTTTAACAACATTCTCGACATCAGCGCAGCTACGACCTTGATCGCGGAATTTTCGCAGCCCACGGTCGCAATCCTAAAACACACCAATCCGTGCGGTGTCGGTTCCGATGTCGATCTTCGTAAGGCCTGGGAGAAAGCATTCGCGACCGACAAGCAGGCGCCTTTCGGAGGAATCATTGTTTGCAATCGCTCGATCGACGAGCCGTTTGCGAAAGCTATCAGCGAGATCTTTTCGGAAGTGATCATCGCGCCTGATTTTGAGACGGAGGCGCGCGGACTGTTACAAAAGAAAAAGAATCTGCGCTTGATCAGGCTCGTGAGCTCCGCGGTCGATGCGAGACCGGCCATCGACCTTCGCTCGGTTTACGGCGGGCTTCTCGTCCAGGATTCCGACAACGTGAGCGAAACTCCTGAGCAAGTCGTGACTCAACGCCGGCCGACGAAAAACGAAATCGCCGCCATGCTCTTTGGCTGGCGCGTGGTCAAACACGTGAAGTCGAACGCAATCGTTTATGCCGCGGCTGATCGCACCCTCGGCATCGGCGCCGGGCAGATGTCGCGGGTCGATTCCTCGCGGATCGCGATTTGGAAAGCGGAGGAAGCGGGGCTTTCGTTGAAAGGCAGCGCGGTCGCGAGCGATGCGTTTTTTCCTTTTCCGGACGGTTTAATCGCCGCGGCGGATGCAGGCGCGACTTGCGCGATTCAACCGGGCGGTTCCGTGCGGGACAAGGAAGTGATTGCTGCCGCCGACGAACGCAAAATGGCGATGATCTTCACCGGTGTTCGGCATTTCAGACATTGAAATGCCGGAAGCTTCACATTCCCAAGCACCAGGCTCCAAAGAAATTCCAAGGTCCAACATTCAAGTTCTCCCGAGGTGATTGGAGTTTGATGATTGAAGATTCCCTGGGATTTGGAGTTTGGGGTTTCCGCCGCGATGCAGCGGTCACGGCTGGAAGGTGACCGGTACCATCACGGTCCATTCGTGGGCGCCAGGTTCTGCTCTCCAGAGGCGAAGCGCATCAATGGCAGCTGAGTCGAGAAGCCCCTGTCCGGTAGATTCGATGGTCTGGACGTTCTTTACTTGTCCATTCGCGTCGAACGTAACCCGAAACTTTCCCGAGCCGGTGGTCGGGCCGGAACGAAGCAATCGGGCCTGGTAGGGATATCGTGGGGCGGGATTGTAAAGAACTCGCGGATTGCGCGCGAACTTCGGCGTCGGCGTCGGCGTTGGTGAAACCGTCGGCGATTCAACCGGGGCCGCGGCCCAACGTCCGGTCCTCGCTGATCTTGCCTGTGTCAAGAGCGGGTCGAGCTGACCAGATGGCCGCAAACCATCTTTGGCGGCGGAGGTCACGATTCCCACAACTTCGCCCTCTGCATCGACAACCGGCGCGCCGGCAGCGTCGTTCGGAATCGATCCACTAATTTGAAATCCGTCTTTTTTTGGATCGGCTCCGAGGGAAGTGATGGTGCCGGCGGCGATGGGCTGCTCTTTGTGTTGGAGCGAACTGCCAATGACCACCGCCCAGGCATTCACCGCAATTGATTCGGAATTTTTAGCGAGCGAAAGTGTCGGCACGCCGACCTTCGTTTCGGCTCGAAGGATGGCGAGATCGCTTTGCTGGTCGGATGCAAGCACCCCGGTCACGTTGCGAATCTTTCCATCGGGAGATTTGGCGACGCCGTAGGCTGCGTCCGCAACGATTGTCCAACTCGTTACGAGCAGACCTTCGCGCGAAACAAAGAAAGCGTTGCCGGTCCGCAGAAGCTGTCCTTTGGTGTCGAAAACGGTGATTTCAATAATCGCCGGCGCAGCTGTCTGCGCGACTTTCCGAAATTCCGGTGGCGGCGTTTGCGTCGGTGGGGTTGCTGTGACTTGCGCTACTGAAACGGAAGGACTCGCCGCGCCCTGCGGAGTAGCCCTCACTGCAACCGGCGGCTGCGGGGTCGGTGTCGCCGGCAACCCAGTGACTGGCGGCGAAGGATTTCGCCCACACCACGAATAAGCCAGGACAATAAAGAGGATCAGTCCACAAATTAACGCGAGAGTGGATTGTCTCATTGGAGACGCGTCACCATCAATTCGATGGACGTGGCCTTAATGGTCTTATGATCGCGCGGACGACAATCGCCACATCCAAACGCTTAATCCGCCGGCCACAACGACCGCGACCCAGCTTCCCCAAATTGGGAGTTGATGCGAACCGATTTGCACCGTGAAGTGTGCCATCAATACCCGCCAGATATGGACAAGACACACGAGACCGAAAATGAGGCTGGCAACCCGAAGCCCAGTTCTTTGTGAGTTCATGCCGACATTTCACATGTCGATCTTCGCTTTGTCAGCAAAAATACTTGCAGGACGGCCTCCGTGTCGCTCAAATGAAAAACGCCGAGATCGTTAGGCCGCCGTTCTTCCCCGAAACGCCGCGGCTTGCACTACGATTCCGACCACGGCGAGACCAACAAACAAAATCGTCGAGCCGGTCTGCGGCAAGACGATTGTCTGTTGAATCAAATACGCCCCGACCACACCGGAGAGAACAATCAGTGTCCAGTCGAATAACGCCAGCAGCAGGATTGCGCCGATAATGCCGCCGACGATGAATGTGACGCCTGGATAATTCGAGCCGTGGACGAGGAATGCGGTGGCAAGCGCGAGCGCCAATTTGCCGCCAGCCAGAAAACCGGCAACGGCGATCGCGACTTTCTGCAGAAAAAGCGCCAGCAAGGCGCCGATAAATCCGAAAACGATCGCCACGCTCAGTGAAAGAATAGCTGACGGGTCGTGGACAAGATGCGGCGCGACTTCCACGCCGGCCGCGAATCCAACCGCGGCCACGCAGAGCCAGAACAGTTTGCGCCCAAAAAACAAAATGATCGCGCCGATCAGCACGCTTAGAATTGGAATGGGGAGGTTCATAGACTTGTCATGTCGAGCGGAGTCCGAGACATCTCTAAATATTTCCGAAAACGGTGTCGGCTCATTCAAGAGGAAAGGCCTCCTCTCCCTTCCCTAAGGGAGAGGATTGAGGTGAGGGATTCCTAAGCTTTCTTGCCATACCAGCCAGATAAGTCGTGCCCTAAGAGCTTCTCCAGCTCTTTGATGTCGAAATAGAAGATGTCGATCAAGCGCGATCTCAACTGATTGTCGATCTTGATAGAATAGTCCTGTTCGAACACGCTCGCCTCCGGCGGAACGAACGAACTGTCTAGGCCGAGAAATTCGAAAACGCGGCGCAGCGTCTTGTTATGCTCATTGCGAAGTTCTTCGCTTAAAAGAATCAGGCAATTGCCTGTTCCGAAAATGTTGAACAAACGCCGAACCTGGTGCGCGTAAAAGCCGCGATCGATGTAGGAATAGACCCGATGCTGCAACGGCAGCGCTTCGCGGCAGCGTTCCGGCTCTTTCTCGATCGCTTCTGCGAAAGATAATTTCTCTTTGCCGCGGTTCGTTTCCATGTTCCAAGCCGAAAACGCGCGCTCGACTGGATTTCTCAAAGCGAGAATCCATTTCATCTTCGGATTGTATTTCCAGATCCGACCGGGGGCGGTTTCCCAATACATGTAGATCGGGCTCGCTTCGCCGATCGCGCGATGTAGCGGCTTCGGCTTAAAATTCGCGTGATACTTTTTGTAATCGGTGTTCTCCTCCTCGCGATCGAAGAAGTGCAGCTCCTTGCACGTGGTCGGCATGCAGATTTCCGGGTGCTGCCGCAAAAACGAATCCAGCGCCGACGTCCCGCCCTTCTGCGTCCCGCCAATTACAAAATCAACGCGCATAGTTCGGCCACAGATTGACACAGATTTTCACAGATTCTGCAACACTGACAGCGCATCCTCTTCTGTCATTCCGACCGAAGTGGAGGAATCTCTAACTATTTCTGTCAATCTTGGCTGGTGACCACTGAAACATCTAGAGATGTCTCGACTCCGCTCGACATGACAACGGCGGCGAGCGCCTCTACGATCATCGTGCGAATGGCCATATTGCTCTACCGACCTGGGGAGGTGTGAATGTGATCGGTATCTTTGCTTTCGTTGGGCCTGGCCGAAAACGCCATTTACGGAAAGCGCTGGTAACTGAATTGTCTAACTCGACATGACCGGTGCTCTTGAAAGTTTCGACCGACTGCACCGTACCATCTGGACGAATATGCAGTAGAAAAACGCCCGTACCTCCAACCCGCCGTGATCGGAGTTCGTAAGAATACTCGGGTTTTGGAAAACTAATGGCATAAGCAGAAAGATCCTTAGCAGCTCTAACGACTATGGCCGGAGTCGGCGTTTGGGCATGGCCTGACGCAATGAACGCAAAACATGCCGCGGCAACAGTGGCGTAGCGTCGCATCAGTTTTAGTTAAAATAGATCAAACCTGTCGAATCTGGCCATTCACTTCTTCAGCATCGCGTCCCGCTTCGCTTTGAATTCAACTCCCGGTTTCCATCCCGGAAATTTGTCGGCGTTGGCAACCTGGTAGCCGACTTCGAATAGAAGATCGACATCTTGCACTGCGCCGGAGAGGTCCCAGTCGGGATACACTTGATCGGTGACTTGATGATAGTCTTTTGAATCGAATTCGTCGGAGCGAAGCGGCCCATTCTCGGGTCGCGACATCAGATGTTCGCCTTTGCCGATGTAAAGCGACGGCACACCGGCTTTGGAAAATTCAAAATTGTCGGCCCGATAAATCGCGCCTTTCTCGAGACGACTATTCGGGATCGCGGTGCGGCTCTGCCGTTTCGCCGCCGCTGCTAGCAAATCATCCATGGTCGAAAAACCGTAGCTGACGTCTTCGATGTCGCGCGCTTTCCCCCAGACGTTCATGCTGTCGATGTTGATATCGGCCAGCGTTTTCTCGAGCGGATAAAGCGGATGCTCGGCGTAAAACTTCGCGCCGAGCAGTCCGGCTTCCTCTGCTGTGGTGCACATGAAAAGAATCGAACGTTTGGGAGCCGGATCAGCTTTCGGGAACGCGCTCGCCAATGCGATCACGGCTGCGTCGCCGGAAGCGTTGTCGACTGCACCATTGAAAATCTGATCGCCTTGTAATTCCGGATGACGCCCGAGATGGTCCCAGTGCGCGGTGTAAATGATGTATTCATCTTTCAAATTCGGATCCACGCCTTCAAATTTTCCGACCACGTTGTGCGACTTGAACGAGCGCAGCGCTTGCTTGATGTCGATGTTGACTTTCGCGTTCAGCGCCACCGGCCGGAATTCTTTCGTGGTCGCGGATTTCTTGAGTGCGTCGAAATCCTGGCCGCAATCCGAAAATAATTTCTTAGCAACATCGAGCGTGATCCACGAACGCGCCGAGATCGCGTCCATGTTCTTGTTTGGATTATCGAGCTCGAAGTTTTCCTTCGCCCAGCTCGATCTCACGACTTGCCACGGATATGCCGCCGGTTCGGTTTCGTGGATGATGATCGCCGCAGCTGCGCCCTTTTGCGCCGCGATCTCGTATTTGTAAGTCCAGCGACCGTAATAGGTCATCGCTTTCCCCTTGAACATTTTCTCGTCGAGCTTTGACGGATCTTTCGGATCGGGCACCGCCGGGTCGTTGATCAACATCAGGATGGTTTTGCCGCGAACATCGACGCCTTTGTATTCGTCCCAGCCATATTCCGGCGCGACTACGCCGTACCCGACAAAGACGAGATCGGAATTGTCGACCTTGATCTCAGGCTGTAACCGCGCCGATGACGCGACGAAATCGCCAGGATATTTCAATTCCATCGGTGGCTTGCCGGCGACTGCCAGAACCATCTTCGGGTCGCTCTTGATTCCAGCGAG
>Ga0209803_1000955_pt1 | contig 19317 bp, 19 predicted proteins | sample GraSoiAngelo_138_FD_185895 | JGI IMG/M metagenome (GOLD analysis project Ga0209803, IMG submission 185895) | Grasslands soil microbial communities from the Angelo Coastal Reserve, California, USA - 14_0929_09_40cm (SPAdes) (version 2) | ecosystem: Environmental > Terrestrial > Soil > Grasslands ...
GCTCGAGTTGTCCCGTTATCTCGAGACCCAGCAGAACTGGGAGCGCGCCGCGGTGGAGTACGAGAAGCTCGCGGAGGGCTACCCCAGCGACCGCGCCTCGCTCTCGGCGCTTATCTCTGCCGCCCGTATCAACTTGAAGAAGCTGAATCGCCGGGAGGAAGCCGTGCGGCTCTATCGCCAGGCCGATGCCTCGCCCATTCCACACCTTGATTGGGACGCCGCCATCCAAGCTGGCCTGAAGGAAGCCACCGCGCCGGGTCTGGCTTCGCCTTCTGCTTCTGCGCCACTCGATAAAGCGCCCGTTTCAAAACTCTAGCTTGCGTGTCGAGCGTCTTGCTGCAACCCAGGGTTGCGCGCACGCTCGTTAACACGCCACGGCGCTGTCCACACGCCCGAATAATGCTACTGTATCCGTTGTGACGCGCGCGGAATGGAAAGAAAGCCTCGACGTGGCGCTGGCGACGATTGGCAGCCAGAAGCTGCGCTCTTTCCTCACCATGTTGGGTGTGGTGATCGGGATCGCCAGCGTGATCAGCGTGGCCGCGATCATCCACGGCCTGAACCAGCACATCACCGACAAGGTGCGCGAGATCGGCACGCAGTCGTTCTTTGTCACGCGCTTCAAAGCTTTCACTTTTGGGCGCTTTACCGACGAAATCCAGCGCCGCAAGTACCTGACCTATGACGACGCGGTGGCCATCCGCGAGCAGTGCCCGTCCGCTCGCAGGGCGTCGCCGCTGCTCACGCGCGCGTTGTTCTTCGGCCAGGAGAATGAGATCCGCTTCCAGAACAGCCGCGTCGATAACCCCTTCGTTCGCGGCAGCGAGGCCGACCTGGTGGATGTTTTGCCGGTCTATCAGGTGAAGGAGGGCCGCTTCTTCACTGCGGAGGAAAACCTGCACGCTGAACGTCTGTGCCTCTTGGGCGCGTCCATTGCCGATTCTCTGTTTGGCTCGCTCGATCCCATCGACCGTGAAGTTCGCGTCAACGGCCTGCCCTTCAAGGTGATTGGGGTTTTCGAGCCGCACCAGGGCTTGTTTGGCGGACCCGGCGTGGACCAGTTTGTGATCATTCCCTATCGTACTTTTGCGAAGCTCTATCCGGAGATCGAGGAGGTCATCATTGTCGTGAGCGTGGAGGATCCCTCGCTGTTGGGGAAAGCCCAGGACGAAGTCATCGACGTGCTCCGCCGCCGGCGCCACGTTCCCTCGAAGGGCAAGAACGATTTCGAGATCAGTTCGCCTGACGTCGTCACCGACCTCTGGAAGCAGCTTACCGGCGCCATCGTCGTCTTGACGCTGATCGTTGCCTCGATTGGCCTGGTCGTTGGCGGCATCGGGGTGATGAACATCATGCTGGTCAGCGTGACCGAACGCACCGCTGAGATCGGCGTGCGCAAGGCTGTCGGGGCTCGCCGGAAAGATATCCGGGCGCAATTTCTGCTCGAGGCTATCACGCTGACCGGCGTCGGCGGGATTATTGGCATCACTATCGGAGTGCTCTTAAGCGTCTCCGTAGCAGCCTTCTTCCCTTCCCTGCCGGCTCGCGTGTCGCTGTTCTGGACGGCTATGGGCATGATCATTTCAATTGGTGTCGGCTTGTTTTTTGGGATTTATCCTGCCGTGAAGGCCTCGAACCTCGATCCCGTCCGCTGCCTGCGGTACGAGTAGGAAAAGCCTTCGGTTGTCAGCTCTTTCGGTGATCGCTTGGAAGCGATTTCAATTCGTGGATGTCCAGAAATGCCATGCCAAAGCGAGGATCTCGACCTAAGGAATTTCACTGGCTTTGCAAAGGAGGAGGCTAAGGTGCGAGGAGGGACTACCCCTGATTCGCGGCGCGGATTGGAATGGTAAGGGGCTTGGCAGCCTCAGAGGAGGTTAGCATGTGGCACCGGCCGTCGAAAATACCGCCTGGTTCGATGACCAAACAAGGTGTGTGAATCTCGCCCGTCACCACCCCCTTGGCCTGGATCTCAACTCGACCCTTGGCAAAAATCACCCCATCGAATCGCCCGGAGATGACCACGTGATTGCCCTCAATTTGGCCCTCGACTCTGGCCGCCTCGCCGAGAATCAAACTGTGCTCGGAGAGGATGTTTCCCTTTATCTGGCCGTCTACACGGAACGTGCCAGCTAACTCGAGCGTCCCCTCCAGACGGACGCCCTTCTCCAGGAACCCGGTCCATTCGTCAGCGTGATGGTCGTCACCACGCCCAGGCCATTTCCAAGCCAAGGTTCACCCCGGGATAGCTCGTGTATTATTACTCTAACGCCCGGAGTTTGCGAGTTCAAGGGAGAAAAGTCGGGGTGTTCTACGTCTGACGTACTACGTAAATAGTAGTTATTTCATGAGGCGATCGTACAGACCGACCAATTGGGCATCGTCGTAGTATTCCAAGATGAGCTGCCCGGGGTGCGTTTTTGTGCGAGGACGCAAAGTAACGCGCGTCCCCAGGTGGCGTTGGAGTTCCTCAAGTGCTGCGCGCGTGTTCGCGTCGGGTGCCGGTGGAGGTGGTGGCACCGATCGGCCAGACTTACGGGCGGCAACCCTCTCGATCTGCCGCACCGTGAGGCCGCCGCGAGCAGCGCGGTGTGCTAGCGACTGTCGTAATCCTGCGTCGGGGATTGCCAGCAAGGCACGGCCGTGCCCGGCAGTGAGGCGGCCGTCCTCGATGAGGTCTTGGAGGGGTTTCTCTAGCTTGAGCAGGCGGACGGCGTTTGCCACTGTGGTACGGTCCTTCCCCGTGCGCTCGGCAACGTTCTCTTGCGTCAGGTGGAAGTCCACGATCAGGCGTTCAAAAGCCCGCGCTTGTTCTATCGGGTTGAGGTCCTCTCGCTGGATGTTCTCAACCAGGGTGATCTCGAGGGCCATCTCCTCAGGTACTTCGCGGACAATGGCCGGGACGCGAGTCAACCCTGCCCGTTGCGCGGCCCGCCATCGGCGCTCCCCGGCGATCAGTTGGTAGCGTGAGCCGTGCGTACGCAGAATCAGCGGCTGGATGATTCCGCTCGAGCGAATCGAGCGTGCTAGTTCCTCAAGGGGTTCTTCCCGAAAGCGAGTGCGCGGCTGGTAGGGGCTGGGGTCGATTAAGTCAATGTCGATTTGCTGCGGTTCCCCGGCGGTTGCCGAGGGCAGAGTCGCTGGGGGACTAACCTGCTGTGGCGGCTCGGGCTCCCGGATCAGGGCACTCAGGCCCCGTCCCAGCGCGTTTCTGGTCATTGGCAATGACCTCCTTGGCAAGCTGGACGTAGCTCTCGGCTCCTCTGCTGTGTATATCGTAGAAAATGATTGGTTTCCCGTGGCTGGGTGCCTCTGCCAGGCGGACATTCCTTGGTATTACGGTGGAGAAGACTTGTGCTCCAAAGAAGCTGCGCAGGTCCGAGGCGACTTGGTGGGAAAGGGTCGTGCGTTCGTCGTACATGGTCAATAGGATGCCCTCGACGGCCAAGTCCGGATTTAGTGTCTTGCGGATCCTCATCAGTGTGTCGAGGAGTTCAGAAACGCCTTCGAGTGCCAGGTACTCGCACTGGATAGGAATCAAGACGGAGTCGCTAGCCACCAAGGCATTGAGCGTCACCAGGTCCAGCGCGGGCGGGCAGTCCAGTATGACGAAGCGATAGCTGGTTTTGATGCTCTCGATGGCTTTGCGGAGGAAATACTCGCGGCCTTCCAGAGAGACGAGCTCGACGCCAGCGCCCACTAGGTTCTTGTCTGCTGGGATTAGATCGAGACCATCCACTTGCGTGCTGAGAACAACCCTCTCAATCGGTTCGTTTAGGATGAGAGAGTGATAGAGCGTTCTGCGCGCGGGGTCTTTTGGAAAACCAAGGCCACTCGTTGTATTTCCTTGAGAGTCGCAATCAACGATGAGTGTACGTTGTTCTTCGGCAGCAAGCGAGGCCGCAAGATTGATTGCTGTCGTAGTCTTACCGACACCGCCTTTTTGATTGGCAATAGCGATGACGCGACCCAAGATCTCTCCTTGGCGAACGCGAGAAAACTTACCAGAAGAATGCGAAACGATGCAAGATGTTTCACGTGGAACAAGAATCTAACTCACCGCCGTTCCACGTGAAACAATTGATGCCTATCAAGGCGCGGGTTTCTGGCCAGCCAACAGCACGCGTCGACGCGATCTCGGAATTGGAACAGGCGCTGTCCAGTTCCATTCTCTAACGCGCAATAAGTTCTCCGCATCCTGGGCACCGAGCCACAGAACGACTTGTCCCGCTGGAGAGAGAGAACCGCTGGCCCACTCAAGCAATTTCTGCAGCCTCCCCACAGCCCTGGCCGCGATGAAGTCAGCTTGAATCGCTCCCAGAGGCAGATCCTCATATCTCGCCCGCAACACGTCCACTTCATTCAGGCCCAAATCGCGAACTACCTCAGCAAGAAAGGCAGACTTCTTTGCATTCGCCTCAATCAACGTGACATGGAGTTCGGGACGAATGATCTTCAGAGCTAGCCCGGGGAAACCAGCCCCGGAGCCAACGTCGGCCAGCCGACCATTCAAAATCGAGAGTCTTGCTGCCGCAAACATGCTTTCCCCGAAGTGGCGGTCGAGGATCTCGCCAGGGTCGACGATAGATGTCAAGCTAACCTTATGATTCCAAAGTAGTAATAAATCCATGTACTTGCGAATAGCCTCAACCTGGGCTTCGGAGACGACAACCTGATAGGACTCTAGCGTGGCGCGCACAAGGCCGTCCGGCAGGAGTGATTTGCTGTTAGTTAAGTTTGACTTAGCTTGATTATCTCTTTGTGAAGACGACCCGCTCACTGCTCCTCCCCTGACCCGGTGGTGTCGATTGCTGCGACCGAAGCCTTTGGCGCTGCACCTCCACTCGGCGTGAGGAGGCGCGGCGCCGCCAGGCCCGCCACCAAGTCGCGAGCAGATGCGCAGCTATTGGCGGAGCGAGACTTCCGGTCAATATGCGCGCCGCGGCGAATACGCAGCCCATGAGAGACGTAGAAATCAGGCCACGGCGCCCCTGATACAGGTGGGCCAATCCAAACAGGACAGACGAACCGACAGTGGCAATGAGCAATGATCCACCGGCCGCGCGCTCGAGCGCAGCAAAGACGAAGCCGCGATAGAGAAACTCTTCGCAGGGCGCGACCGTGAAGGCCAGCGCGATGAAAACAAGTGCCTCGACGAAATTGTGTGGCATCACCTTCTCGGCCATCTCGTAGAGGAAACTACGGCCTTGCGCGGGAAGGCGGGCTAGCCGTCGCAGGCCGAAGAATTGATTGGCAGCCAACACTAAGGAAAGCGCCACCGCTATCACGGTGGTCAGAACGGGCTGAGGGAACGCGACGCCGAGGCGTTGCGCGCTCAACCCACGCGCGTAGCATCGCCATGCCACCACAGCGACGGCAAGCCATTGAAACACAATTGTGGAGACATAGAGCATAAGACGATCTGCAGTTTCCAGAGACGGCCGGGCAAGAAGCTTTCTCATGCGAACCGCGCCGCGCCAGGGCACCACGACGCCCAGCGCGAATAGGATTAGGGCAAAGTCCCACGGCATAGGGCCGACCTCATACAACTGAGGATGAGACCACTTTCGAGCGGCGGAGAGCAAGGGCGCGAAGCAATTTCATGAATCGTGATCCTTCCACGCGCTATGCAAGGTGCAGGTAGGGGAAACTGGTTAGTGCAAGGCTGCGACGCCGAGGTGTATAATTATCTGTAGTATGAATTACTCTAAATATGAATAGGGCTACGAAGAAAAAAACAGAAAAGGGTGCCGGGAGTGCATGCCTCGACGCAGCGAGTCAGTTTGCAGCGTGCCGGAATGCTACTTTAGTGTGGGCGTCAGAGCGCGTCAACGCCGGGCGGTTGACTCTTGGGCAATCTCCTACTATCGTTGCAACTGGATGAAGATCCTCGTCATCGGCGGCGGCGGGCGCGAACACGCGCTGGTGTGGAAACTGCGGCAGAGCCCGCGCGTCAGCAAGCTTTGGTGCGCGCCGGGTAATGGAGGGATTGCGCGGGACGCCGAATGTTTACCGGTCAACCCGCAGGACGTCGCTGCGCTAGCCGCGCTGGCCGAGCAACTCGCGGCCGATTTGACCGTAGTCGGTCCGGAACTACCGCTAGTGCTTGGTGTCGCGGACGAGTTCTCTCGCCGCGGCCTGCGGATAGCCGGGCCCTCGAAGCTGGCGGGAGAACTCGAGGGCAGTAAAGTCTACGCCAAGCAGTTTGCAGAACGCCACGGCATCCCTACCGCTGGGGTGTACGGCGTGCATGACTCGCCCGGCGGCGCCTATAGCGCCCTGTGCGCAGTGGACTGGCCAGTGGCGATAAAGGCCGATGGCTTGTGTGCCGGCAAGGGTGTGTTGGTGACTGCTTCTCCTGATGAGGCGACGGCGTTTATCGAACGGCTGATGGAGAAGCGCGAGTTTGGGGAGGCGGGCTGCCGCGTACTGTTGGAGGAAGCACTTGAGGGCGAAGAGCTCTCTTATATCGTTCTTACCGATGGGCAAGACATCCTGCCGCTCGCGCCTGCGCGCGACCATAAGCGTGCTTTTGACGGTAACCAGGGACCTAACACCGGTGGCATGGGCGCCTATTCGAGCCATGACCTACTTGCCCCCGATCTGGAGCAGACGATCTTGGAGACGATTGTGCGGCCTGCGGTCCGCGGGATGGCTGGGGAAGGGCGCCCATACAAAGGATTCTTATACTTCGGCCTTATGTTGACCGTGGACGGACCCAAGTTGCTGGAGTTCAACTGCCGCATGGGTGACCCGGAGGCGCAGGCCATCCTCGCACAGATGGATTTTGACCTTGCCGAGGCGCTGGAGGCCGTAGCGTCAGGGAGTCTGGCGAAAATCAGAGCTGCACGGAACCATGGAGCTAGCGTGTGCATCGTTATGGCCTCCAAGGGTTACCCGAGCAATTTCGAGACTGGCCGGCGGATAGAAGGATTGTCGGCTGCGGAATCACTGGAGGGCGTGAGAGTGTTCCACGCTGGCACGAAGCGGGAAGGGGAGAATTACTACACAAGTAGTGGTAGAGTTTTGGGGATCACAGCATCTGCCGAGAGTCTCGACGCCGCTGTACACAGGGCCTATGAGGCTGTAGAGAAGATTTGGTTTGAGGGTGCTCATTTTCGAAACGACATCGGCCGGCAAGGCGTTGCGGGGATCCGCGCGGCAGGGGACTGAGCGCTTGCCTTTCGTGGCAGAAGTTCTACGACTGTTCGTTTCCATGATCCACCGGCAGCCGATGCGCGAGGTGGAGGAAACTGTGGCGATTGAAAATAGGGGACTTCAGGGGTGCACCCATGGCCGGGCAGGGAGCGGGCGGCAGGTTCTCTTAATGGAGGCTGAGACGCTGGAGGAATTGGGACTCCGACCTGGCGTCGTGAAGGAGAACATCACAACGCGGGGGCTTGCTCTTCGTGGGTTGAAGGTGGGGCAACGACTTCGAGTGGGGGAGGCAATGCTGGAGGTTGCGTGCCCCTGCGAACCTTGCCGTCTCATGGACGAGATCCGAAGAGGTTTGCAGGACGAGTTGCGTGGGCGTCGGGGAATGCTGTGTCGGGTGGTTCAGGGGGGACGGATCCGGCGTGGCGACGGCATTGAGGTTGTGGACTTAATGAGAGTCGGGAGCTGAAGGAGAGGAGCCTTGTTGCGTGAGTAAGAATGAGCATCCGCCATTGGTGGGAATCATCATGGGATCGGACACGGATCTGCCGGTGATGAGCGAAACGGCGAAGATGCTGGATAAATTCGAAATCTCCTATGAGATTGAAGTAATCTCCGCGCACCGCTCCCCCGCACGGATGCACGAGTACGCTTCCACGGCGATCAGCAGGGGATTGAAAACCATCATCGTGGCAGCGGGTGGTGCTGCGCATTTGGCCGGCGTGGTCGCCGCGCTGACCACGCTCCCGGTCATCGCGGTCCCCATGGCCACGACCGTGCTCAGCGGGGTTGACGCGCTACTCTCCAGTGTTCAAATGCCCGCTGGCGTCCCGGTCGCGGCGATGGCGATTGATAAGCCGGGGGCGATCAACGCTGCGATCTACGCCGCGGAAATCATCTCCACGTTCGACCCGGAAATCGAGCGGCGGCTCGCGGCCTATAAGGAGGAGCTAGCGCGGTCGGTGGCGGAGAAGAGCGCCCGGGTGAAGCAGCAGTACGCAAACAAAGCGCGTTAGTTCGTCTGTTGGCAGCGCCGGCGCGCTTATTTGAGCCGATAATTTGGTTCCACTCTCGCAACCTGACCGGGATAGCGTTCAACCCGCGCTTCCGTGCTGAAGAGGATGCGGCTTCTCGCTGCTGTAGCGTTCGCCTACCTCTTGATTTTGCTAATCTTCCGCGTCTTTGAGCACCGTTTGATATTTTTCCCTGATTATCCCAACCGCTTGGGGGGTGACTGGCAGCCGAAGGGCCTACCGGTGGAGGAGGTGTGGCTCCGAGCCACGGACGGGATAAAGCTTCATTGCTGGTGGATCGCGGGTGAGGGGGCCGAATTCACCTTTGTGGCCTTTCACGGCAATGCTTCCAACATGGCCGCTCGCGCAGACGTGTATCGTTTCCTGCGCGCACTTCCAGCCAATGTCCTCGCGGTAGAATACCGAGGCTACGGCCACAGCGAAGGCTCCCCCAGCGAGAAGGGTATCTACGTTGACGCGCAAGCAGCCTACGATTATCTGACCCGGCAGCGAGGCATTCGACCCAGCCGTCTCATCTCCTACGGTCAGTCGCTCGGGACGGCGGTGGCGGTGGACCTGGCCGCGAATCGAGACGTGGCCGGCGTCGTCCTTGAAGCACCGTTCCCCTCGGCACGAGCGGTGGCGCGGCGGGTGTATCCGTTCTTGCCGGGCCTCAGCCTAGTGGTGCGGTCGAAGTTCGATACTGTCCGGAAGCTTGCAAGTATTCGGACGCCAATCCTAATCGTGCACTGCGCGCGCGACCCTGTGCTGGCGTTCTCACTTGGGGAGCAGGTGTTTGCCCAGGCCCGCGATCCCAAATTCTTCTGGCGGGTCGAAAGTGAATGCCACGAGGAAGCATCGCTTGTTGCCCCGGGGGAATATCGCGCGCGATTGCTTGCCTTTCTGAACCGTATCAAGGGGCAAAACTGAATTGGCGTGCGTCCTGGCGTTACGCTAATTGTTCCGTTTGACCTTAATTTGAAGCTGGCCTAGCTGAGCTAGGAGTACACAGTATTCATCGCATTGAGCGGGTGACATCTGTCCTGAAGGGTGTTCGCCCGCCCCGTTTGTCGCACAGCCTGACAAACCTCTCAGGGTTTTTCTCCCCGGTACCTGACGGCCACTTCCTTGAAATAAACAACGTCCTTGTCACTGTGATTTTGTAGCCCAATGTAGCCGTTGTCAGGCCGAGGGCCACGGTCTGGTTCCCAGGGCTTTTGTTTGGGCGGGACTGCCTGGCCATTGGTGTAGTCGGTGACCTTCACCCCGTTGAGAAATACAACTGTCCGGGGACCTTCCAAAGTGATTTCAAGTGTATTCCATTGGCCGGTCTTGCCGGGCCGCGCCAAAGCCTTGGTCAACGAATAAAGGACGCCGCTGACATGATAGTCGTCCTCGGAATCGTCGATCTGCACCTCATAGCCGCGGTTGACCGGCATCCAGGGTTCGGTTGGTTTTTCAGGGATACGGAGGAAGACGCCCGAATTGTCAGTTTTCTTCACTGTCTTGTAGACAACGCGCAGCACCGCATTTCCGATTTTCTCTGGTGTGTACCAGAGCAGACCCATCCCACCTTCGGTCTTTAACAATCCGTCTTCGACCACGAACCTTCCTGGACCGACGTGTTCCCAGCCGGCCAGGTTCCTGCCGTTGAAGAGCTGATTCCATTCGCCGGACTGGCCTCTGGCCGATAGCGCTCCCAGCACAAGGAGAATACAAACGAAAACGCATCGCCGCGCCATGACTCACCTCAGAGCTGATTAGCCAGCATTCTGCTCACCGAATCCCGTGCCGCTTTTTGGACTGCGGATTGGAAGAACTGCAGCCACGATCAGAATTTCAACTCCTTCAGGTAATCGAAGCTGATCTTGATGCTATCGAACGGAGAACCCGGACATTCGTCCTGTTCGACGAAGTAGTGCTTCACCCCGGCCGCGGTTGCCTGCGCAAAGATCCGCTTGAAGTCAATGGTCCCCCGTCCAACCTCGGTAAAAAAGTGCCTCGGCGTGCTGTCCATGTCCTTCACGTGGACCAGAGGGAATCGCCCCGGATACAGTGCAAAGTACTTGAGAGGATCCTGCCCGCCTTTCGTTATCCAATACAGATCCATCTCCAGTTGCACCAGCGCCGAATCGGTTTTCGCCAGTAAGATATCGTAGGGTAGCTGCCCGTTGACCTGAGCGAACTCGAAGTCGTGGTTGTGGTACGCGAACTGAATGCCTGCCCGCCTGCTTGCTTCACCCACCCGATCAAAGAGTTCGCCGGCGCGTTTCCAATCGTCGAGAGTCCGGCGTGCTTCGGGAGGAACCGAGGCGCATACCAAGAACCGATGCCCTATTAGGTGCGCGCTGTCGAGCACGGCCTGCCAGCCCTCGCGGAGGCTCGCGAATGGAATGTGCGCCGAGGGCGCCGCGAGCCCGTGGCCATCAAGAATTGCTTTCACCTCCCGGGGAGCGTGACTGAAGTAACCGGCGAACTCAAGCTCCTCGTAGCCGATAGCGGCGAGTTTCACGAGCGTCCCCTCAAAATCCTTTTCCAGCTCACGGCGGACGGTGTAGAGCTCGAGGCCGATCTTCCCGAGCCGTCGCCCGCCACTCTGAGCCACACTGAAGCCTTGGCTCAGAACTGCGCCGGTAAGCGTCACCAAGAAAGAGCGGCGGTTCATTGCGCTACAGTGCCCCCCGTTTCATCTGCTCGACGGCGTAGTAGCAGGCCCGTGAGGTGAGCGCCATGTACGTGAGGGAAGGATTCTGGTTCCCGGACGAGGTCATACACGCGCCGTCGGTCACAAAAAGATTCTTTGCATCGTGTGCCTGGCAGTAACCATTCAGGACTGACGTTTTCGGATCATTCCCCATGCGTGCAGTGCCCATTTCATGGATGGTGAGGCCCGGCGGATTGTTTTCGACGAAGGGCTCGATGTCGCGCGCGCCCGCTGCGGCGAGCATCTCTGCAGCCGTAATGGCCATGTCCTTCAACATCGCCCGCTCGTTTTCTCCCCACGAGCAATGAATTTTCAGGACGGGAACGCCCCAGGCATCGACCCTCTCCTTGTCGATCTCGACGTAATTGTCGCGCCGCGGCAGGCACTCGCCGAACCCATAAAAGGTGAACCGCCAGGGGCCGGGATCCCTCAACATGTGCTTAAAGTCCGCGCCGAAGCCCGACATTTCGATGCCTCGCCTCCAATTCGTGTGCACAGCGCCGCCCTGGAATCCATAGCCGCGTAGAAAACCGGAATGCTTGCTCTTCACATTGCGGAAGCGCGGCACATAGATGCCGTTGGGGCGGTTGCCAATGGCCCGGCGCTCTTCGAGGCCAAGGAGAGTGCCACTTGCGCCGCCGCCCATGGTGTGGTCCATAAGGTTGCGGCCGAGCTCGCCGCTGGAATTAGCCAGTCCGTTAGGGAATTCCGGTGTGGCCGAGTTTAGAAGAATGCGCGTGGATTCCAGCGCCGATGCGCACAGGAAAACCACTTTGGCGCGAAACTCAAGCGCGCGAAGCGTCTGCCCGTCGATTATACGGACCCCGCTTATTCTGCGTTTTTTTGCGTCAAAGATCAGGTTTTGGACAACACTGTAAGGGCGGAGAGTGAGCCGGCCCGTTGCCTCGGCGGCGGGGAGTGTTGCGTTCAGGCTGCTGAAGTACGAGCGGGTCATGCATCCCCGATGGCACGGGCCGCAGTAGTGGCAGGCGAGCCGGCCCCTGTGTTTTGCGGTCAGCACGGCGGCGCGGCCGATAGTCAGCAGCCGCTCGCCGGGGAAATGTCTGGCGATGGCCTGCTTCACCAATTCCTCAGCGCAATTCAGTGGCATCGGGGGCAGAAACTTTCCGTCCGGGAGATGGGCAAGTCCTTCGGCCTGCCCGCTCACGCCGATAAAGTCCTCGACGTAGTCATACCAGGGCGCCAAATCGCGATAACCGATGGGCCAGTCGACTGCGATGCCCTCGCGCGCGTTTGCCTGCAAATCCAACTCGCTTAAGCGGTAGCTCTGGCGCCCCCATGTGATCGAGCGCCCCCCCACCTGCCGCCCGCGAATCCACAAGAAGGGCTTGTCCGGTTCCGTCGTGTAAGGGTTCTCCTTGTCGCTTACGAAGAATTTGTTGGCCCACTCGTCGCAGCCTCCGCCAAGCCGTTGGATCGGCTGCTCCTCCGCCAGCCGCTTGCGATCCCGGAGGCCGCGAAAGCGCACCTGCCAGACTGGCACCATTTCGATGTAATCCACATCTGGTGTGATCGATCTTCCGGCTTCGAGGACCAGTGTGTTCAGCCCCTTCTCGGTCAATTCCTTGGCTGCCCAACCGCCTGTAATCCCTGAGCCGACGACGATCGCATCATAAATCTTTTCAGGCATCGTCCACCCTCTACGAAGCCTTTGGCTCCCCATGCAGCGGGGCACATGGACGGTAAAGATCCAGGAACTGGTGGCGCTCTTCCGACGGGGTGCCGATCTCAGAAGTGAAATAGCCGATCAAGGTCAGGTGCTTCAGTATATGGAAGAAGTGCTTTTGCGACGGCGTGGGGGGCGGTGTTTTCGACGAAAGATCACTGGGTTTCTCGGATTCGCGTAGCCGGCTGACCTCTGCATCGAGCGCCGTCAGAATGGCCACCTGGTCGCGCTCGTCGCAGTTCACGAAGTTCTTCCCGTAGGCCACGCGGCTGCGCGCGTCGACATCCGCCAGGCCCGCGAGGAAGCGGGCGCGGTCCTCGTCGGGGTACCACTCGGCAAGCATCAGATCGATGAACTCATTGACGCGCGCCGCCTTTGCGCCCGGCGTGTCCGTCGTGGGGATAATGAGTTCGGCCATCGCCGTGACCGTGGCGTCTTGGTCGGCGTTCAGTACCCGGAGTGCAGCGCTTGGGGCCAACTGTGCGTGAACGCCCCGGCAGAGGGTTACGAGCTTCTGAGGGAAAACCGGCAGGATTGCCGCCGTGGCGAGAAGTCGGATTGCCTCACGTCTTTCCATAAGCGAACTCCGAAGCTGAGGAGCGTTTTTCTTCCGATGGCTTCTGGCGTCCGCTGCGATCGCCAGGACCATGGAATCACCACAGCCGCCTCCGGGCCGTTGGGGGCGCAGGCTACACCTCCAAGGCGGCCCGGTCAACGGGAACCTGATAGCACGAGCGCGTAGTGTAAGGAAGCCGAGGAGGCCACGGCTCCCGAATCCTGCTCACTGGTTAACGCCGCTGGCAAGGAACCCGCCGTCGACCACCAACACTGAGCCGGTGACAAAGGTTGCCGCGTCGGAAGCGAGGAAGACGGCGGCTCCCGCCAACTCTTCCGGTTGCCCGAACCGCTTCATAGGCGTGCGCATGAGGAACTCACGCCCGCGAGGAGTATCATCGAGAAGCTTTTGGTTTAGCGCAGTGCGAAACACGCCTGGCGCGATCGCGTTCACGCACACCCCGTACGGTGCCCACTCGATGGCCAGCGACTTGGTTAGCGAGGCGACCCCCGCCTTGCTTGCCGAATAGCAGCCTACTTCATAGAGCGCGACGAAAGACGCAAGCGAGGCAATGTTAATGATCCGGCCATACCGCCGTTCCAGCATATGGCGACCGAAAATTTGGCACGCCCGCAGCACGCCGGTGAGATTCGTCTCCAGAATCTCGTTCCAATCTGCCTCCTCGAACTCCAGAGTTGGTGCGCGCTTGGTGCGACCGGCCGAATTGACGAGAATATCGACTTTTTTGAATCCTTGGATGGTTAAATCCAGCAGCCGCTGCAAAGAGGCGCGACTGCTCACATCAGAAGCAATGCGCAGAGAACGGCGATTTCGCGCCTCCACTTCACGAGCGGCCGTCTCAACCTGCTCGATGCGTCGCGAGGTGGGCACGACGTCTGCACCGGCTTCAGCTAGTCCGAGCGCGATGGCTCGCCCAATACCGGATGTTCCGCCGATCACGACGGCTACTTTGTCTTTCAACTCTAGGCGACTGTAGCCCATAATCACTGTAGGCAGGCTTGAGTCCTACATTAGTTGCCACATGGTGCGCAGGACCGTTGGCCTACCAGTTGAACATGGTTCCATCCAACTTCCGATTCACTGGCAAATAGGCGCGTTCGTAAGGGAATCTGGCGGCCCGCTTCTCATCAAAATCGACACCGATGCCTGGGGCGTCGCCAGGATGCAGATAGCCATTTTTGAAGTAATAGGAATGTGGAAAAACTTCATCGGTTTCCCTGGTGTGCCGCATGTACTCCTGTATTCCAAAGTTGTGAACGGAAATGTCGAAGTGGAGCGCCGCTCCCATCGATACAGGCGAGAGGTCCGTCGCCCCGTGGCAGCCGGTCTGAACATGGTAGATCTCGGCAAACCCAGCGATCTTTCTCAAGTGAGTGATACCACCTCCATGGACGACCGTCATCCTCAAATAATCGATCAACTGTTCGGAGATCAGAATGTGCGCGTCCCAGACTGAGTTGAAGACTTCTCCGACGGCGAGCGGTGTTGTGGTGTGTTGACGAACAATGCGAAAACCTTCCTGCAATTCGGCGGTAACGGCATCTTCCAACCAGAACAGGTGGTACGGTTCCAAACTCTTCCCTAGCCTTGCCGCCTCGATCGGCGTCAGCCGGTGATGAACGTCGTGGAGCAGATGAATCTCATCGCCGTATTTCAGGCGCAGCGCCTCAAATAGCCTGGGGGCGTGGAGAAGATATTTCTCTGTCGACCAAACGTTTTCGGGCGGCAGGCCTTTTTCGGCGGGCTCATAAAAGAGCTTGTCCTTAGCGACACCATAAGTGGATGGCAAACCTGGTATTCCAGTTTGGGCACGAACGGCGAGGTAGCCCATAGCAATGTATTTCCCGACCTCATCGGCGGTTTCCTCAATATTTCGTCCGTTCGCATGCCCATAAACCAGCACCCCAGTTCTACTTTTACCGCCCAGCAGATTGTAAACGGGAGTGTTCAGCGCCTTGCCTTTTATATCCCACAAGGCCATGTCCACCGCGGCAATCGAAGTCATGGTTACTGGCCCTCTACGCCAGTACGCCCCCCGATACAAGTACTGCCAGATGTCCTCGGTTTGAAAAGGATCTCTGCCGATGAGGCAGGGAATTATGTGATCCTGGAGATAGCAGACAACAGCAAGCTCGCGGCCATTGAGAGTGCCATCCCCGAGCCCATAAACACCCTCATCCGTATAGATTTTTAGGGTGACGAAGTTTCTGCCGGGACACGAGACAAAAACCTTAGCATCGCTTATCTTCATGTCCTCTCCGGAATATCTCCGCTAGCTCGGCAGCTAACTGGCGTACGCTCTCCCGTGCGGCATGCTGCATAGATGGCTTCCACAAGCGCGAGGCTGCGCCGCGCCTCGCGGCCGTCGCATGCGGGCCGGAGATTTTTCTTGATGGCGCGGATAAAGTCCTCAAGAACGGCTTGATGTCCTCGCGCATCGCTGATGACCGGCGACGATGCGCTTTCGTTCTGATCGCTATTCCCGCTCCCGACCAGATCGGGGTGGGGGTTCTGCAAATGAGCCGCCACGAGTTTATCCTGCTCCAGAATCACGGTGCCTTGGGAGCCTGTGAGCTCCAGCCGTCGGGGGTACCCGGGGTACGTCGATGTCGCCGTCTGAAGGACTCCGAGAGCGCCGTTGGAGAACTCGAGAAGGGCCAGGAGTGTGTCCTCCGCCTCAATGGCATGCAGCGCCGTAACCATTCGAGCCTGCACACGCACTACATTCCCGAACAGCCACAGCAGCAGATCAACTGTGTGCACGCCCTGGTTTATTAATGCGCCGCCCCCGTCGAGCGCCCAGGTGCCGCGCCAGCGCGATTTCGCATAATACTCGGGCGGACGATACCACTTGACGCGGGCATCCGCCAGGATCGGTGTTCCCAGCACCCCGGAGTCGACCAGCCGCTGCAAGCGGCAGATATCCGGCTTGAAACGATCCTGGAAGAAAACCCCGAGCTTGACCCCGGCTTTTTCCGTTTCGGCAATCAGGGCATCGGCCCGTTCAGTCACGATATCGATCGGTTTTTCCACTAGCACGTGCAGCCCGCGCCGAGCGGCCGCAATGCCATGGCTTGCGTGCAGCCCGGACGGGCTTCCGATTGCCACCAGATCCATCGGGCGATGCGCCAGGAACGCCTCAAAGTCGGCGTAAGGGGTCCCTCCGTGCTCCTGGCAGAGGTGCCTAACCTTGTCTGTATTTGTTCCGTAGATTGCCGCAATGTCGACCGCAGGAATCGCCCGAGCAGCACGTGCGTGCGTATCCGTTATGTTTCCGCCGCCGATCAGCCCGATGTGGATAGTCATGAGTTGCCGGGCACAACCCCGGCGAGACATGCGCCCGCCGGCTCCAGGGAAGTTCGCCGTGGGGTGCCCACCGTGGACATGGGCGTTCTTCCGCTGCGTTTATGACAACGCTCCAGCTTTCCGGAGCTGCTCTTTCATCCCCGCCATGCTCTGCCGCGTCGACTCTTCCGCTGTGCCGGCGCCGCGCCAGTGCGTTTCCAGGCTGATTGCGTTGTGGTAGTCGTCGCGCTTTAGAGCGCGGAATTGCCCAACCCAATCAATCAAACCCCGTCCCATTGCCGCCCACTCATTTCCGGTGCCATCCGGCTTGCGGGCCACGTCTTTGCAGTGCACGTGGCCGATGCGATCCTTCGGCAAGCGGTCGTAACCGTCCGGGTAGGGCGTCTCACCGTGCATGGCGGCGTTGCCCGGGTCCCAGTTCAACTTAAAAGAAGGCGAGCGGACGGCATTCAGTGTCCGGACACCCTCGACGCCGGTCGCGGTGTTGCAATCGTGCTCATTCTCGAGGAGCAAGATCATACCCTTGTTGCCGGCCTTGGTGGCTGCTTGGAGCAGTTTCGTGTCCATGGCCGCGCGGTACGGGGCCGGGTCGTCCAGGCGCCAGAAATCGAAGCAACGCAGCCGATCGGTGCGAAACACGCGCGCGAGTTCAAGGCCGCGTTCCAGCACCTCGTCCTGCTGCTCAAAGGTAAAGTCGGCGCCGAACTGGTCGCGGCGCTGCGGGCTGAACTTCGAACGCGGTGCACCCGGCCAGTCCACCTTGAACAGCGGGCTGGCGAGATCAGATACACGCAAGCGGTAGCGTTCCAATAACCGCCGCGCCTCCTCAATCTCCTTCGCGTCCAGGCGCATGAGGTTCTTGTTCCACATGCCACGCAACTCGACCCAGTCGAGGCCGAAATCGAGGGAAGCGATCTCGAGCGCACGACCGAAATCCTGCGTGAGCTCGTCGGTGATGACCGAAACTCTGAAAGGAGAGTTCATATGGCATATCCGAGCTTTTCTTGGAGATACCTCTTGCTGAGAATCGCGGAGTCTTTTGGTGTCCCGGCTTTATCGGGCACGCTGTCCAGTTCAACGATCGCCCAGCCGCGAAAACCGACTTGGTGGAGCGCCTTGAATATACCGGGCAGATCCACTTGGCCGCGGCCGAGTTCCACGAAACGGTATGAGCGCTTCGCGTCGGCCGCGTCCGATGATGGCGACCGCTCGACATCTTTGAGGTGCAGAAACAGCAGCCGGTCGTGGTAGCGCTCAATCGCTTTTACGGGATTGCCGCCGCCCTGAAAGTAGTGGGCCACGTCGAGTTCCAGCTTTGCGTAGCGCGGATCGGCCGCTTCGAGGATCCAATCCACCTCCTCGGGGCGCTCGCCGAGCGCGTTCATGTGGTTGTGATATCCAAGCGAGATACCTAGATCAGCGCTGCGTTTGCCGATCTCGGTGAGCAGCCGGCCGAGCCGCCTGTAATCGTCCCGCGTTACCGCTGGCCCCTTTGGTCGCTCATCGATGACCTGCAGGTACAGCCCGCCCACGTCATGCACAAACTTGGCGTGTCGCGTGTGCTTGGCCAGCTCCTCGGATTCAATCGCCGGATCGATACGCACGTTCCCGCTTGACAGGGCAACCATCGTGAGCCGGTGCTTTTCGAGCAGCTCGCGCAGCGCGCCAGGTTGATCCCCAAACTCCCGCAAAACGTTCGAGCGCAACTGGATTCCCCGGAAGCCCACGGCGGCAATGTCTTCGATCGCCTGCCGGTCATCGCCGCCCCAGGTTATCGCGGCATAGCCAAAGCGGATCTCGGCTGGCGCCGGGCTGATCGGGTTTTCGAAGTACGAGAGGTCGACTGGCGGGTACAGTGGCTCGAAGTGTGCAAGCGTCTGGTCCGGCAGGAAAGACGCCGCGACCACCGCGCCCAAGCCGGTAACAAATTCTCGACGCGATAACCGAGACAACATGCTGAGCTCCTCGTTTTAGCTTCACCTAATTAGGCGGACGTCCGCACTTGCTCCGCCCGATCGTTCGATGGAGTTAACCCGCAGACTCCCGCAATCTTGGCTAGCGGCCATCCCCTACTGAGGTTGCGGCGCGCGCCCCTTTGAGTTCGCTCCGCGCTTCTTTTACAACCTCGACGAATTGGCGGGCGCGCTGAGTTATCAGACGATCCCCTACGTCCCGCAATGCCTTGGTGTCAACCAGATCGGTGCCGACGCCAAGCGCGATCGCCCCTGCCAAGATGAAATCAGCAGCCGTTTTCAGTGAAACGCCGCCCGTCGGTACCAACTGAATGTGAGGCAATGGCGCCTTCAGCGCTTTGATATAGCTTGGTCCTCCGAGCGCTCCAGCTGGAAACACTTTCACCCAATCGGCGCCAGCGGACGACGCGGTGACGACTTCGGTGGGAGTCATCGCCCCGGGTATGACCACGATCCCGTATCGATGGCAGCAGGAAATGGTATGGAGATTGAGCGCCGGACTGACGATGAATTGCGCCCCTGCCAGGATGCACTGGCGCGCGGTGACTTCGTCGAGCACGGTTCCAGCGCCGACTACGGCTTTCGACCCAAGCTTTTGCGCCACTTCTTCGATAATGCGGATTGCTCCTGGAACCGTCATCGTAATCTCCAGGACGGAGATGCCACCTGCCTGGATCGCGTCAATGGCCCGCAGCGCGATGTCAGCCGATTCGGCGCGCACAACCGGGATCACGCCGATTTCCGCGATGTGTTGCATGATTTCGGATTTGTTCATAGCTCGCCCCCGCTCTCCTTGAGCGATTGGGACTCAACGCGCAACGCGCGCGCTGGCGCCTTTCATTACTTTTTCGACCTCCGCCAAGGTAGCCATGGTGGTGTCGCCTGGCGTAGTCATTGCCAGC
>Ga0209803_1000963_pt1 | contig 19231 bp, 15 predicted proteins | sample GraSoiAngelo_138_FD_185895 | JGI IMG/M metagenome (GOLD analysis project Ga0209803, IMG submission 185895) | Grasslands soil microbial communities from the Angelo Coastal Reserve, California, USA - 14_0929_09_40cm (SPAdes) (version 2) | ecosystem: Environmental > Terrestrial > Soil > Grasslands ...
CATAGAAGCCATGGGCATGGGAATTGCTCATTAGATGTGACGCGAAACTTTAACAGGAGAGTGGGAACGGGGAAAAAGAAGTAAGCGGCACTTAAGGATGAGGCCCAGTCCTCATCCCGATAAAGGCAAACCCGCCGCGAGGCGGGGACGCAAAGCCACGGGACTGACCCCAGCGAGGGCTCCAGTTAGCCGGGTTGCCGAAGGAGGAGGACGTTTTCATGTTCAGTCGAGTGCGGGCGTCTTGGAGTGTGGTCTTCATAGTGGTCACGGTGGCGTTGAACGCGCTGCCGGTCGCGGCGCGGTCCGCCAATACCACGGTCACCATCTCGGTTTCCCCAGTCCAGCAGGTAGAAGGCTCCACGTCACTCATCGTGTCCGCCGGTGGTCCCCTCCAGCAGGGCAGGTTGGTCGTGAAGAGCAACACCGCCTGGGTGCTGGTGGCACACACATCCGAGCCCGGTGCGGTGGTCGCCTGGAAGATCACAAGCGGCACGATCTGGCAGCGGCTCGGCGCTGCGACTCCGGTCCTGACAGGCCTCAAGGGCGTGCACCAGGTGGAGTACGAGGTGCAGCTGGACGGCCACACCGCGCAGCCCGGCCTGCCGATCACGGTAACCTTCTCCGTCGAACCGACTGCCGCGCACTGAGGATGGCCGCATTTTGGCATGGTTCCTGCTTTATAGTCGTGCAGGACAGCAACGGCGATGTGTGTGGTGATCTGACGATGTCGGCGAGGCTTAAGCTTGAAGAGGTGCACTGCGCGTCGGACGGGCATGTTACCGTAGCCCGCGTCCGGCTCAGCCATCATGAGCGTTCCGGGTCGGGGACCGCCAGTGCCCGGACGAGCGATGGGATCTGGCGCCACGTCGTCGCGGAAGCCACCCTGAGTGCGCTGCGCGAGATCATCGACGGCAACCTGGACGTAACGCTGGATACTGTGGCCGAGGTCGGCTCCGGGCGGTATCCGATCATCGTCGTCACGATGGCGATGGGCCGGGGTCGAAGCGAGATCTTTCTCTCGGGCACCGCGTCACTGGCGGGGGATCGTTTTTCGGCCGCGGCCAAGGCGGTGCTGCACGGCTTGAACCGGTGGATAGAACCCTTCTTGGCGATCACCGCGTCGAGTGCACCGGCCGCCCCGCGACCCGCGGGACCGCTGCCTCGCGTCCGCTCGAACTAATCCCGGTACGGGTCTAATCCTGCGCGGGGCGTTCGACCATCCCGAGGAAGACCTGCACGACCACCGGGTCAAAATGCTTCCCGGCCTGCTCTCTGATATAGTTCAGGGCTCGTTCCTGCGGCCAGGCAGGACGGTAGGGACGGTCCGACCGCAGTGCATCCCACACGTCTGCGACAGCGAAGATGCGGGCCGCCATTGGAATCTGTTCTCCCCGCAGCCCCCGCGGATACCCCGTGCCGTCCCACTTTTCGTGATGGTCATAGGGAATCTCCAGGGCCGGCCGGAGATGCGCGATGGGCGAGAGCAGCTCAAAGGCGTATGCGGGGTGCTTCTTCATGATCGCCCATTCGTCATCCGTGAGCGGACCCGGCTTCAGCAGGATGCTGTCGGGAATCCTCATCTTGCCGATGTCGTGGAGCAGCGCGCCGCGGCGCAGGTGTGCCATCTCTTCCTCCCGCAGCCCCATGGCGCGCGCCAGGCGCACGGTCAGGTCGGTGACCCGCTGGGTATGTCCCTCGGTTTCCTTGTCGCGGAGGTCGAGCGCTCTGGACCACCCTTCCAGCGTCGTGTCATAGGCCAGCGTCAGGTCAACGTTTGCCCGCTGCAGCCTCTGGAACAGTTCCGCGTTGTCGATCGCGATGGCGGCCTGCCCGGCCAGCGTCTCCAGAAACTCGAGCCACTCCGCCGTCGGCTGGAATGGGCGGCGCTGGAAGATCTCCAGCACGCCGACGATCTGCCCTTTGGCGACCAGCGGCGTCATGAACGCGGCCACAAATCCTTCCTCTTCAACCAGGTGCCGGCGGGAAAAATCCGCCGCGGCCTGAAGATCTTCGATACTAACCGTCCGCCGATCGAGCACGGCCCGCCCGGCATATCCTTCCCCGAGGCGCAACCGGTGCGCGATGATGGTGTTCCCACGAAATCCTCGCCCGGCACCGTAAAACAGTTCCTGGGAATGGGGGTCGATCAGCAACACATCTGCCGCGTCCGCGTGGAGTTCGCCGACGACCTGGTCCAGGACGACAGCGAGCGTTAGGCGGAGGTCCAGGCTTCCGGTGATGGCCTGGTCCACCGCGCGCAGCGCCTGCGTGTGCCGCAGCTGGCGTTCCGCGCGTTCACGCTCCTGGCGCTCGGCTTCCCGCGCCTGCTCCAGTTGCGTTTGGCGACTCTGCAGGGCGGCAGCCATGCTGTCGAATGTAATCGCCAGCCGTCCGAATTCTCCTGTGTCGTGGGGCAGGCCGCTGCGGACGCTCAATTCCCCGCGGCCGAGCCGCTCGGCGGCCGTGATGAGCCGATTCACAGGCTCGAAGACGAAATGGTTACCCCCAGCCCATGCGGCCAGAAGCGCAAGGGTACCGAAGATGGTGACGGCTAAGGCATTCCGCGCCAGATCGCGGGTCGCTTCCTGCAGCGCGGCAGCCTTCGGAATCCCGACGCTGAGGAAGAGAGCGCTCCCGCCCCGTCCGGTCTGAAGCGGGACGAAGCCATACAATCGGGCCACGCCGTCCAGGCCAGCCGCCTCGACCGTTCCTTCCCCACCTGAGATGGTCGCGGCCACGATGGGAGCCTCGGGTTCACTCTTGCCCACCCAGGCATCTGAATCGGGGAAGCGCGCCAGGATCGTCCCTTTGCGATCGAGGACGGTAACGCTTGACCCGGGCGGGAGATTGGCGTTGGCGGCAAAGTCGTTCAGCCACGCCAGGTCGAGTGCAGCGTAGACCACTTGCCCCACGCGGCCCCGGGCGTCCAGCATGGGATACCCGAAGTTAATGGTTCCTTTGCCGGTGACCCGGCCAACCTGGTACTCACCAATGGCAAAATCGCCCGACGCGACTGCCCGCCAGAAATACGGCCGGTCGGCGATGTTCACCCGGCCGTTAGTGGGGAGGGCGCTGCAGATCAGGTTGCCGTCGATGTCGGCGACGCCGATGTTAGCATAGTACAAAAATTCGTCCATCCGCGCCCGCAGAATCTTCGGGCAGTCGGTGCCGATGGGCTGGCGCAGCGCCGGCAGCTGAGCCAATCCGGTCAGCACACTCTGCGTCTGGAGGATCAGCCGCTCGTAACTGCTCGTGGCCGTGTGGGCCAGCTGTAGCGCCGTGTCCTTCGCCTGTTCGGTCGCGTGGTGCCGCTGGTCGGCAAAGGTAAACAGTGTGAGCCCGATCGCGGGAACAAAAGCCAGCAGGACAAAGACCAGCAGCCGGATGCGCAGGAAGATGAATGGCTTCATCATCGTAGGTGACGACCATCCATACGCATTCCCAGCCGAGCGCATGGGATAGTCACGCTCATAGATAAATGCTTACTGGGTTTCTGGCAGTGCCGCGGGCGTCTCGAGGAACCGGCGACTTATGGGGAACCAGCGAGCGCGAACTCAATTTCCTCCCGAACTGGCGGATTGCTTTCGCGTGCTAGCCTAGCACGCAACACGCCGGCGGCCTGGGGATCGGCGATCCGCCCCAGAGCCCAGGCGGCGTGCCCCCGGATGAGGGGGTCGTCATCATCCAGTGCCCTGGCCAGTGAGGGAACCGCGCGCGCGTCGCGGAGGTTGCCCAGGGCCACCGCGGCGTTGCGGCGCAGGCCCTGCCGTTTGGCACGCTTGATGGCGCTGTGGCGGAATCGTTCCTGATAGGTGACCTCATCGATATGCAGCAGCTCGACGAGGTCAGGAAATGCCACATCCTTGCGAGGCGCGAACTCCTGATGAATGCCCTGGCGGACCAGCCCGTTATGCGGGCAGACGTCCTGGCACACGTCGCAGCCAAAGACCCAGGTCTGCATCAATGGCCGCAGCTCGCGGGGGATCCACCCGCGCAGCTCGATGGTGAGGTAGGAGATGCACCGCCGGGCGTCCACGACAAACGGCGCCACGATGGCGCCGGTGGGGCATTGGTCCAGGCAGAGCCGGCAGCGGCCGCACGACCCCTCGGCCGGCTGGTCCGGCTGCAGCTCCAGGTCGGTGAGCACTTCGCCCAGGAAGACGTATGATCCATAGCCGGCCTTGGTAATCAGCATCGTGTTCTTCCCAAACCATCCCAACCCGGCGCGGTGCGCGACGGCGCGGTCGAGGAGCGGGCCCGTGTCCACGTAATACCGTGCCAGCCCGGCGCCGCGCCCGATCAAGAACCTCGAGAGGTCCGCCAGCTTTCGCTCCATCACCGCATGGTAGTCGGTTCCCCTGGCATAGGAGGAAATGCGTCCCCGCAGGCTGCCGGAAGGAGGCTCAGATGCGTCCCAGTGATACGCCAGCCCGACCACGACGATCGACCGCGCGCCCGCGGCGACATGAGCCGGATGCGCCGCCGTCGGCATGTGGCGCGACATGTAGTCCATCTCGCCGTGCATGCCGGCGGCGACCCACTGCGCCATGCGCGCGCCGTCCTCGGGCAGGGGATCCGCGGTCGTGATGCCGACCAGGTCGAACCCGAGGCCGCGCGCGCAGGCTTTGACGTCGAGCGAGAGTTGGCGGTCCATCAGCGTTAATCTATCAGGTCTGCATGCGTGGGTCGAGCAGGTCCCGCAGGCCATCTCCCAGCAGATTGAAGCCCATCACCGTGAGGAAAATCGCCAGGCCGGGATAGATGGAGAGCCATGGAGCCTGCCGCAGATAGTCGCGTCCGGTGCTGAGCATCGAGCCCCACGAGGGTGTGGGAGGCTGCGCGCCCAGGCCAAGGAACGACAGGCTGGCTTCGGCCAGGATCGCGCTGCCGATGCCGAGCGTGACCAACACGATGGCCGCTGCCGCCACGTTGGGAAGGATGTGCCGGACGATGATCCGGGCGTTGCTGGCGCCCAGCGCGCGCGCCGCGTCCACGTACTCCTGATGCTTGATGGTCAGCACCTGGCCCCGGACCAATCTGGCCAGCGCGGTCCAGCTGACGAGTCCCAGCGCCAGGAACACGTTGTACAGGCTTGGGCCGATCACGGCCATGATCGCAATCGCGAATAGCAGCCCGGGGAAGGCGAAGATGATCTCCGCCAGCCGCATGATGAGGTTGTCCACCCAGCCGCCGTAGAATCCCGAGAGCAGTCCCAGGGCGAGCCCCAGAGTGAGGGCGGAGGCCTGCACCGCCGCGCCGATCCCCAGCGAGACACGCGCGCCGTAGACGATCCGGCTGAACACATCCCGGCCGAAGAGGTCGGCGCCCATGAGGTAGCGACCGCCAGGCGGATGCAGGTAGTTGTTGAGGTCGGCGTCGCGGATAGGGTCCCGGGGGGCAATCCACGGTGCGAGGAGGGCCACAGCGATCAGCGCGGCGACGATGGCGCCGCCGATGGTGAGGTTCCGCAGCTTCCGGGCGCGCCGCCACCCTGAGCGGCCGTGAGTGATCGGTGCGGGCTGCGTCTTCATTCGTACTTGATGCGGGGGTCGAGCACGACGTAGGAGAGGTCGACGCACAGGTTGAGCCCGATGAAGACGGTGGCAATGAACAGCACGCATCCCTGCACCATCGGCAGATCGCGCACCGCGATAGAGTCGACCAGGAGCCGGCCGATGCCCGGCCAGGAAAATACCCGTTCGGTGATCACGGTACCGCTCAGCAGCCCGCTCAGCTGCACGCCGATCACCGTGATGATCGGGATGGCGGCATTCCGCAGGGCGTGGGCCAGCAAGACACGCCGGTCGGCCAGCCCCTTGGCGCGGGCCGTGCGGATGTAGTCCGCCCGGATGACGTCCAGCATCGACGATCGGGTCAGGCGGGCAATCACCGCCGACAGGGCCGTCCCGAGCGTGATCGCCGGCATGATCAGGTAGGGATAGGCGGGACCATACCCCGAGGGCGGCAGCCAGCGCCACTGCACGGCCAGGAGATAGATCAACAGCAGTCCGAGCCAGAAGTTCGGAATGGACACGCCAATCGTGGCGAAGATGATGCTTGCCGAGTCAAACATCGTATTCTGGCGCAGCGCGGCGATGATTCCTGTTGCGACGCCGATGAGGATCGCCAGGCCCAACGCGGCCACGGCCAGGGTGGCGGTGGCCGGCACGCGCTCGAGGATTGACGCCAGCACGCTGCGATCGGTGCGGTAGGAGATTCCGAGGTCGCCCCGGACGGCGTTGCGGAGGAACTTCAGATACTGGAGGGGGACCGGATCGTCCAGCCCCCACTTCGCGCGTATGATGCGTGCCGCGTCCGGGTCGACTGATGCGACTTTCTCTTCCATCAGCAGCGCCACCGGGTCGCCCGGGACGATCTGCATCAGCACAAACGTCACCAGGGTGACTCCCACGAAGACCGGCACCGCCAGCAGGAGCCGCCGGGCGATGAACCCGAGTATGCCCATCAATTCAGCGCCGCGGCTGGATCCAGACCTTGTGCATTTGAAGCCAGTCCAGCTCCAGAGGATTCCCCACGATCCCGTGCACGTTGGGCTGGTGCACCAGCGCAGCCTTGTTGTAGTTCCAGAAGAACCACGGGGCATCCGCGACGATCAGCCGTTCTGCCTCCCGGCACAACTGAATCTGCCGGGTGGCATCGAAGGTACGCTCCGCGTCGTCCATCAGCGCGTCTACCCGCTCATTCCGATAGAACATGCGATTGCCGGCGATGCCGAAGTTGCGCGATCGAAACGGCCCCAGGTAGTTCACACAGTTCGAGCCGCCGCCGTGGGATAACACGTAGGCCATGAGCTCCCCCTTGCCGGCGCGATCCAGCATCACGCCGAAATCCTGCTGGACGAGGCGCGCCCGGATGCCGACGTCGGCCAGGTACCGTTGCAACACCTCCAGCCACCGGCCGGCCACGGGCGAGCTCGAGCCGTTCAGGTCCATCTCAAACCCGGTGGGGACTCCCGCCTGGGCGAGGAGTTCCCGCGCCCGCTGGGGATTGTACTCATACCCGCGCAGGGTGGGGTCGGACGCAGCGAGGCTGGGCGGGAAGACGCCGGTGGCCACGAACGCCTTGTCCTGCAGCACGGTGCGCACGGTCGTCGCCTTGTCGATGGCATAGTTGATGGCCTGGCGGACGCGAACGTCGTTCAACGGCGGCTTGGTCGTATTCAGCCCCATGTGGCGGGTGAAGAGTTCCGCGACCTCCACGACGTAGGGTTTCCACGCGGGATCGTCCGCGTAGCGGCGGTACGTGGGGTCTTCCAGCAGAATGAAGTCCAGCCGTCCGGTTTCGAATTCTGCCTGCAGCGTCGCGGGGTCGGGGATGATCCGGAACTCCAGCGCGCTGATGTACGGCCGGCCCTCCCAGTAGCTGGGATTCTCCTTCAGCAGCACGGAGCTGTCGCGGCTCCACGAGACAAAAATGAATGGACCCGACCCGACGGGACGCTGCCCGAAGTCGCGGCCCAGCCGCTCGGCTTCGTCCCGGGGCACGATGAACAGCCCGGTGAACGTCAGGGGGAAGGTGCTGTCCACGACAGAGTTGGTGATCTGGATCGTGTACCGGTCCAGGATCTTGATGCCGCTGACCTCCCGCGCCTGCCCGTTGGTGAACTCTTTCGCGCCCACGAGCCGGTCGAAGGCGCGGATGAACGGTGAGCCCATCTCCGGGGTGAGGATGCGCTCGATCGTGTACCTCACGTCGTCGGACGTCATCTCACGGCCGTGATGGAACCGGATCCCGCGGTGCAGCCGGAATGTCAGGATCTTCCCGTCGCTGCTGACAGACCACGACTCGGCGGCGCCCGGCTCGATGGCGAGCGTCTTCGGATTCTGGCGGAGCAACGAGTCGAAGATGGTCATCTTGACCGCGATCGCGCGCGAGGTGTTGGTCAGCGCGGGGTCAAGGTTGGCGGGGTCGCTGCTCAGCGCGCGGCGGAAGTGTCCCCCGGAGACGGGCGTTTGGGCGGTGGCGGACCCGATCACCCCGGCCGACAGCAGCGCGCCCAGACACACGGCCGCCAGCACCGTTCGTCGGTTCCACGTGGACGTGTTCATGGCTGACCTCCGCGCTCCACCTGCCTCCTTTCGCTGCCTCCCCCGCACCGGCCCTCTCCACCTTTCCCCGGCGCCGCAGCGAAGTAGAATGGAGCGTGGGTATGGGTACGGCAGTCCACGACCTCATCGGTCAGCGGTTTGTCGTCGACTTCTCAGGTCCCGAAGTCACGGCCGACCTGGAACGCCTCATCCGCGAAGGCCGCGTGGCCGGTGTGATCCTGTTCGTCAAGAACATCCGGTCGGTCTCCCAGGTGCGCGGGCTTACGGCCGATCTCCAGCGGCTGGCGGCGGACGCAGGCCTGCCGCCCCTGCTGATCACCATCGACCAGGAAGGCGGCCTGGTCAACCGGCTAATCGACGGGTTCACCATCTTCCCCAGTGCGATGGCCCTCGGTGCCTCAGGCCGGGCGGAGGACGCCGCGACGGCGGGCCGGATCACGTCGATGGAGCTGCGCGCGCTCGGAGTGAATACGAATCATGCCCCCGTGTTGGACGTCAACAGTAATATGGAGAACCCCATCATCGGGATTCGCTCGTTCGGCGACGATCCGGCGCAGGTCGCTCGTCTGGGCATCGCGTACATTCGGGCCGCACAGGCTGCGGGGATCCTGACGACGGCCAAGCATTTCCCCGGGCACGGGGCCACGCCCGTGGACTCGCACCTGGACCTGCCGGTGGTCACAAAAGATCTCCAGCGCCTGCGCAGGGAAGAAGTGTTCCCGTTCGCGGAGGCCATCGGTGCCGGGGTCGATGGGATCATGTCCACCCACATTGTCTTTCCTGCGCTCGATGCCGACCGTCCCGCCTCGCTGTCGCCCCAGATCATGACCGGTCTGCTCAGAGAGGAGCTGGGTTTTGATGGCGTGTCGTTCACCGATTCGATGGCCATGAAAGCGATCGCGGACCACTGGCCGCGGGGGACTGCCGCCGTCGCCGCTCTGCAGGCCGGTGTTGATGTCGTGCTGGCGTGCGGCCGGCATGAAGCGCAGTGGGAGTCGATCACGGCCGCACGGCGCGCGGCCGAGGACGGCACGCTGGATCCTGCTGCCCTCCGCAGCGCGGCAGACCGGATCGCAAAGGTCCGGACGCGATACGCGTCCACCGGGGGTCCGGGTAACGCCATCGGCTCCGAGGAGCACCGCCGGCAGGCGCAGGAGATCGCGGATCGCGCGGTCACTCTTGTGAGCAACCGGGCACGGCGCATCCCGCTGCCGTCCGGGCGCACGGTAGTCCTCACACTGACCGGCGACGAGGGCGTGGACAGGGCGCCAGATGATCGCATGGCCTCAGCCCTGCGGCTGGGTGCTGAACTGGCGCAGCTGATGCCGGAGGTCACCATCGCCGGGGATGCCAGCCAGGTTGTGAATCACTCCTGGGACAATGTGGTTGTGGCCAGTGTGTCGTGGAGCTCCTCTCGGAGCACGCAGACCCTGCAGGCGCTGCACCAGCAGTTCGGGGAGCGGCTCGTGGTGGTGGGTGCCGGCAACCCCTACGAACTCCTGCGAATTCCAGGTCTCCACGCGTACCTGGCCGCCTACGGGCCCGACCCCGCCAGCATGCGTGCCGCTGCCAAGATCCTCAGCGGAAAGCTTGAACCAACCGGGCGCCTACCCGTCGCGTTACCCGGCCTATACCCCCGGGGCCACGGGGCATAAGACAGCCACCCCTGGATCGTGAGAATGCCTCTCCTAGGGGTCTGACCCTTTTGAAATCCTTTGTCACCCAGTTACACAACGATGGGGGAGAGGGTATGTTGACGAGAGGAGAGAAGGGCGCCGTGAATCACAAGGTGGAGGGTTTGGTGTGAAGGTGCGGCGGGTGCCAGTTATTGCTGCGATCGCGATCGTCCTAGTCGCGGCGGCGAGCGGAGCCGCCGCGCCGCAGACGACGCTCGAGTTCTGGACGATCTCGCTGCAGCCGTTCTTCACGGACTACGTGAACGGTCTCGTTGCCGGCTACCAGCGCGCGAATCCGGGCGTGCAGATCAAATGGGTCGACGTACAGTTTCAGGCGGTAGAGCAGAAGCTGCTCGCGGCTGTCGCCGGCGGCGTTCCTCCCGACGTGGTGAATCTGAACGTAGAGTTCATGACGCGGATCGCCGAACGCGGGGCGCTCGCAGACATGGATGCCCTGGTGCCGGCCGCCGATCGGACCAGCTACTTCGAGGGGCTGTGGAGCTCGGGCCGGTACAGAGGAAGAACTTACGGCATCCCGTGGTACATTGCCCCGCCCGTGCTCATCTATAACAGCGAGCTGTTCAAAAAGGCGGGACTGAACGTGCTTGTGCCGCCCGCCACCGAGGACGCGATGATCGAGGCGGCCAAGCGCGTCAAAGATCGCACGCACGTCTATGGATTCATGCCGCCTCTTGACGGCACGCGCCTGATGTACCTGTTCCTGGAGAATGGATTGCCGGTGTTGAGCGAGAACGGCAGGCTGGCCGTTTTCAACTCTCCCGCCCACGTCGCCCGGCTGCAGACGTATGTGGACCTGTTGCGGAAGGATTACTTTCCGGATGATACGCTGCGCCGCGGGTTTACAGGGGCCGTCGAGCGGTACAGTGCGGGCCAGCTCGGCATGCTGGTGGTCGGCCCGCAGTTTCTGCTGCGCATCAAGGAAAGCAACCCCGAGGTCTATGCGAAGACGTTCGTCGCTCCGTATCCGATGGGGAAAGGCAGGGTGATCCACGCCCCGCTGATGACGCTGGCAATGCCGAAGGCCAGTAGACATCAGCAGGAGGCAGCCAAGTTTGCCCTCTATGTGACGAACGACGAGAACCAGCTTGCGTTCTCGAAACTGACCGTGATCTTTCCTTCCACAAAGAAGGCGGCCGCCGATCCCTACTTCAGGCAAACGGGAGCCGGTCCGGAGTGGCAGGCGCGGACGATCGCCGTCGGGGAGCTGAAGTATGGACGCGATCTCACCGTGGTCGTCCCCAACCAGGGGGAGCTGTTCAAGATCTTCCGCGAGGCCGTGGAGAGCGCATTCTTTGGGAAGATGAGCGCGAAAGAAGCGCTGGACTGGGCCGTGCGGGAATGGAACGCCCGCCTGTGATGACGGATCCTGGATGATGGATCCTGGATCCCGGATGAAGCTGACCGCATTCTCCCTGCTTGTGCCGTTGATCGCCGGGAGTCCGGCGGTGTCGGGCGTTGCCCTGAACCCCATAGTGGTTCAGGGTCCTGCTGGCCAGACTGTTCCCGATGCGTTTCTCCCCTCACAACTACCGGTTGACCTGCTCCCTGTTCCTAAACAGGTGCTGTGGGGCAGCGGAGAGTTCTCGATTACACCGTCGACGCGGATCGTCGTCGGCAACAGCGCGACGGATGAAGATCTCTTCGCGGCCCGCCAGCTGAACGAGGAGCTGCGCGCCCGCTACGGGATGGAACTTGACGTGGTCCGGGAGCGCGATGTCGGCGATCCTACAGGGCAGATTGTGATGGGCGAACCCGGCTCCGCCGCGCTGCTCGACCGGCTGCTTCAGCAGGCGAAGATTTGGGTCACGGCGGCATCCCCGGGCCCGGAAGGCTATGTGCTGCAGGTCACGCGCCGGCAGATCGTCGTCGCAGGATTGGATCGCCCCGGCACATTTTACGCCGTGCAAACGCTCCGCCAGCTGCTGCGCCCCGTGCCGTCGCCTGCGGGGCACCAGTCTGGCCCGGTGGCCGCCGTCCGGGTGGTCACGATTCGCGACAAGCCCGATCACGCCGTCCGGGCGGTGCACGTTCTGCTGGACGCTTCATCCGGTGAGTTCCATTCCCAGCTCATCGATCGCATCCTGGCTCCGTACAAGTTCAATACGCTCATCGTGGAAGCCGAGGACGTGCAGTGGGAAAGTGGAAGGGCGCTGTGGAGCCCTGATCCCCGCGGGGCCACAAAGGCGCAGGTGCAAGAGTTGCTCGAGGTGGCACGGCAGCATCATGTCCAGGTGATTCCGCTCATCTCCACCCTCGGGCACAGCGAGTGGGTGTTCGCCGGGCTGCGCGACGAGGCGCTCTGCGCCGAGGTGGCATACATTCCCAAACAGCTGCGTGAACAGGGCAGGCCGCAGGTGACCTGCGACCGGGCGCGCGGGGTCTATCCTGCCGTATACGATCCGGAGCGCACGATCACGGTCAACGGGACAGCGACGACCCTTAACGAGGCCCTCATCTTTCCCATCCTCAAAGAGGCGATCGACCTGTTCCGGCCGGCCTATCTCCACCTCGGCCACGACGAAGTCCGGGGTCCGTCGGGGTTGCGGTATGACATGGAGCTATACCTGCGCGATATCGTCACGCTTTCGCGATTTCTCCGGGCGGCAGGGGTGCGGCCGATGGTGTGGGGGGATGTCCTCTGGGAGCGGCGGACGGAGGCCCACGCCGAGCCGCTGTTTGCGGAGCTGCCGCGTGACCTCGTGATCGTGCCCTGGAAGTACGAGGACATCCGGGAGTATCCCGAAGTCGCGTACTTCCGCCGGGCTGGCTTTCCGGTGCTGGGCGCGACGTGGTATCGCCTGTACAACAACTACTGGTTCAGCCGTGCGGCAAAGGCGGCCGGAGCGTTAGGGATGGTGCGCGCCACCTGGACCGGGCATTTTCAAAGCCAGGCCGCCCTGACCCGCGCGTATCAGCAGCTCTACACGTATCTGAGCGCAGCCGCCTACTTCTGGACCGCCGGCAGCCCCCAGCCGGACCGCGCGCCCCGGGAGGCGGAGCTGGCCCGGCGGTTTGCCGAGGCATGGAACGCGGGGAGCCAGGTATCGACTCCTATTTCTGGCACGCTGGTGGATCTTTCCGCTGTCGTCACGCAACGGCACATCGACGATGACGGCACCGGGTGGCTTGGCAAGGGGGTCGACTACGATCTGCGCGCGTTGCCGGGCGGCCGGCAGCGGTTCGGCGGCGTCCTGTTCGAGATCCTGGACCCGCGCCGGCACGGCGGCAAGAGTATCGTCATGCTGAAAGGCGAACGCGATGTGGCCGCCGCGATGCCTGAACGCGTCACGATTCCGTGGCGGGGCCGGGCCGGCTGTCTCGTCTTCTTGCACGCCACGCTGGACCGCGCCGTCAACTTTGATGACATCGTGGGACGCTACACCATGATGGTGGAAGGCGGACGGCACGAGGCGATCGACCTGCGGTACGGACGGGACATCAGCAACTGGTTGTGGGATGCGGAGCGGGGGATCGCGTCCATTGAGCAGGAAGTAGTGTGGTCCGGTGCCACACGGGCCGGGAATAATGTGCAGCTGCAGATGCTGCGCTGGAGGAACCCGTCCCCCGAGATCCCTGTTGAGTCGATCGAACTGACCAGCGCTGGCGGGCGCGCGAGCCCGGTCCTGTTTGCGATCACCGCGCTGGACCGGTGCCCGTGAAACACGCCCTGAACCCAAGCGGACCGCGTGGTTCAGGGGGGCGGCCCACGCTCGTCGCATACCTCTTCTTGCTGCCCGCGCTGGCGCTGCTGGCGGTTTTCACATTCTATCCCGTTGTCTTCGGCACGGTCCTCGGCCTGTTCGAGTACGACGTGATTAACCCACCCCGCTACGTTGGGCTGCAGCAGTTCCAGCGCCTGCTGTCAGATCGCTACTTCTGGATCGCGCTTACCAACTCCGCGAAGTACGTGCTGGTGGTGCCGGTCATCCAGCTGTGTTCTATCCTGCTGGCGGTGCTGGTGAACCGGCAGCTGCGGGGTGTGGGGGCGTTTCGCACCGCCTACTACATCCCCGTCATCACGTCCTGGCCGGTCGTTGGGATCATGTGGACCTGGATGTACGATCAGCAGGGCGTGGTGAACTGGGTGCTACGCAGCCTGGACCTTCTCGCCCGGCCCATCTCCTGGTTGAACCACCCCACGATCACGCTGTACGCGGTGATGTTCGTCACGCTGTGGAAAGGACTCGGCTGGTACATGGTGATCTACCTGTCGGGCCTGCAGGCCATCCCGGCCGAATATGAGGAAGCCGCGATGATCGACGGCGCCTCGCGCTCCCGGGTGTTCTGGCACGTCACCATCCCGCTCCTGCGGCCGTACGTCCTGCTGGCCTCGCTGATCTCCACGATGGCGGCGGTGAAGGTGTTCGAGGAGATCTACGTCATGACGCGCGGGGGGCCGTTCTACAGCACGTACACGATGTTCATGTATATCTTCGACAAGGCGTTCGAAGAACTCAACCTGGGCTACGCGGCGGCCCTGGCCCTGGTGCTGGCCGCGATTCTTTTGGTGCTGTCGGCGATCAATTTCCGCGTCTTCCGCCGTGGAGGACTTGAATGGTACTGACGGGAGCGAATGCAAGGAGCATCCGTCATTGCGAGGAGCGAAGCGACGAAGCAATCTCAGTCGAGAGCAGATTGCTTCCCTGCGCTCGCAATGACAGCAACCGGCCATGACGCGTAAGTTCGTGCTGTATCTCATCCTCGCCGCGCTGGCGGTCTTCACAGCGTTCCCATTTCTGTGGACGCTGCTCGTGTCGTTGAAGACGCGGGGGCCGATTTTCTCGATCCCACCCGATCTCAGCCTGACTGGCCTCTCACTGGCGAACTATGCCGGCGTCTGGAAGACGCTCCCGCTGCCGCGGTACGCGCTGAACAGCCTGTACATTGCGGCGATGGGCGTGGGCCTGACGCTGATCATCTGCTCCCTTGCCGCCTACCCGCTGGCGCGAATGAAGTTCTGGGGTAAGAATGTGGTCTTCTATGCGATCGTCGGCACGTTGATACTGCCGGAGCACATCGGCCTGATCGTGAATTTTATCACGATGATGCGGTTGCGGCTGGTCGACACCTATGCCTCGGTCTATCTGCCGAGCCTCGCCAGCGTGTTCGGCATCTTCCTCCTCCGCCAGGCCTACCTATCCATCCCGCAGGAACTGGAAGACGCGGCCCGGATCGACGGAGCCGGCGAGCTGGTGATCTGGTGGAGGATCATGCTGCCGCTCACGGTGCCGGCCCTGGCCACGCTGGCCATCTTTCAGTTTGTGGCGTTTTGGAACAGCTTCCTGTGGCCGATCATCATTCTCAAGACGCCGGACAAGTACCCGCTCGCCGCCGGCTTACTGTATCTGCGCGGGCTGTTCGCCTACAATACCCGGTACATCGCCGCGGGCACGGTGATCGCCACGCTGCCGGTGATCGTGGTTTTTCTCTTCACGCAGCGATACTTCATGCGCGGTCTTACAGCGGGAGCGATCAGGTAATGCATCCTGTTCTACTTTTCGTTCCCCTCGACGGCCGGCCGGTAACGATGGACATCGTGGTCGATCTCGCCCGGGCGGCCGGGGTCGATGTCCGCACGCCGGAGCGTTCGCTGCTCAGTGACCGGTTTCGCCCCGGCGAGGTTGACCGGGTGTGGGAATGGCTGGAGCGTGAGGCAGGCGGCGGGGCCACCGCTCTGATCGCCTCGATCGAAACACTGTGTTTTGGCGGCCTGGTTGCGTCGCGGAAGAGCGAAGTAGGGTTTGAGGACATCCTCCCGCGGCTCCACCGCTTCTACCAGATCGCTGCACGGATCCCGACGTATGTCTCGGCGGTCATCCCCCGCACCCCGCAGCAGCCGACAGATGAAGATGCGTCCTACTGGAAGACTGGAGACCAGGCCGCGATGCTCCGGCATCGCCGCCGCCATCTGGAGTTGAATTCCGACTTGATCTCCGCGGCATCTCGCGAGGTGTTGCGTTACCTGCTTATTGGACAAGACGACACGACCCCGGGGAGCCCGTCTGAGGCCGACCGCGCGACGCTGCAGAAGCACGCCGCGGCGGCATCCGCCTCGACCGCGCTGCTCACCAGCGGTACCGACGAGCTCAACGCGCGGCTGTTCGCGCGGTGGCTGAACGACCTGACCGGCGATGCTCCAACGTTTGAACTCCTGTACACGCACCCTGACACGACCGATCAGGTCCCGCGGTACGAGGCGTTCCCGCTTCGTCACACGGTCGAAGAACACGTGCGCAGCGCCGGAGCCCACATCACCGCGGGCGGCGACATCCTGCTGTGGGTGCATAACTTTACCGGGGGGCAACGCGAGGCGGTCCACCAGATGGGCGACCTCGATCCCGGCAGGATTGAAGTCGTCCTGAACACCGCGCAGGAGGCGGTGCGGCGGGAGCGAGTCGTGGTCCTCGCCGATGTCTGCTACGCCAACGGCGCCGACCGCGCGCTGGTCGCCAGACTGCTGGCTGAGCCTCGCTTCGCGGGAATCGTCGCCTACGCCGGCTGGAACACGTGCTCGAACAGCCTCGGCTCCACGGTGGCATATGCGACCGTGGCCTATCATCTTCGCGCCGCCACCGTACCCGGCAACGACCGGATCTACTGGCCGGCGTTCTTCACGCGCATCCTGGACGACTGGGCCTACCAGTCCCTCATCCGCCCGGAACTCACACGCTGGGTGGAGACGCGAGGCGGAAGCTCATCGGACCTCGGAGAACATGAGGCATCTCTGGAAGCCATGGCGTTGGAGAAACTGCGCGAGGAGGCCCTGCCCGCGCTGCAGCATTCCTTCGCCTACCATCCCGTGAAGCTGCAGCGTGCTGTTTTTCCCTGGCACCGGCTGTTCGAGATCGGTCTAGAGGTGGACGTTGCCAATGCCGGCCGGGGTCGGGGTATCCTCGTTGTCGAGTATGATCCACGCTGGCCTGAGATCTTTGAGAAGGACAAAGCCGCAATCCTCCGGGCACTGGGCCCGCGTGTACACGGGATTGAACATGTCGGGAGTACGGCAGTCAAGGGACTCGCGGCCAAGCCCATTGTTGACGTGCTGCTCGGCGTCGACGCAGACGACCTGGATCGCATCATCGAGCCGCTGGTGGCGATCGGGTACGAGTACAATCCCGACTGGGAGATCTCGATGCCGATGCGCCGTTATTTCCGAAGGCTCACGCCCGATGGCACGCACACGCACCACCTGCACGCCGTGCCCTACCGCGGCGAGTTCTGGAAACGCCACGTAGCGTTTCGCGACTACCTGCGAGCCCATCCGGAAAAGGCGCGCGAGTACGCGGACCTGAAAAAACAGCTTGCGAGTCAGCAACAGGGCAGCATTGACTATACGTTTGCCAAGACAGAGTTCATCCGATCGGTAGAGGCGCTATCCGCTGATTTGAGAAATGGGGCATAGGACGTGCGGAGGGGCGTAAATGAGAAAGGCACTTGTTGGTTTCTTCATATGTGTGGCAATACTGGCATTGACTCGCGTGATTCCACGTCCGGCTTCTCGTGCCGGCATGGTGTTCCTGGTAGCCGCTGACGCATCCGGCCAGGTCTACACGACTTATGGGAACTATTCGGCTGCTGAAACCTGCAATGCTTTGCTCGGGGCCACACCTGCTCCCGGGCGGGGACTTCACCTGGAGTGCCGGGATCTAGGCAGCAGGTCGATTCCTCCAAGCACGGTGATGGTGGTCACCTACGCCCTGGCCATTCTACTTGGCCCCACCCTGGAAGCGCTGGGCTCCGCCGTCACCCTTGCTATGATCGCGCTGCGCGGGCCCCTGGCTACCCATCCGGACTTCTGGAGGCTGACGCAGAGCGCAAGCTCCGTCCTCACCGGCGGCCCAACCGTGTGGGTCAGTAAGTGGCTGTTCTCATCGCTCGGATATCAACCAACGCTATTGATCGCGGTGGTCATTGGGGCTGCGTTCACGATGAGCGCCGTGCGCGGCCCGGGAAGACCTCTTGACCTGCCACGAGCAAAGGCACGGCAGACGCGCAAGGCTGGAATCTTCCCCGCCGATGTCGACTACTACGAAGTTTTGCAGGTTCATCCCACTGCCGATGTGGCCGTGATCAAGAGTGCATACCGAACCATCATGCGGGAACTTCAGGCGCACCCCGACCTGGGCGGAGACGAAGAGAAGGCCAAGGTCCTCAATGAAGCCCATCGGGTATTGACCGACCCTGATCTGCGCACAGAATACGACACCGGCCGCCCCGCTGCTGATAAGGCCATAGATAATTTTTCTCCTGGCGAATACACGATGGGTATGCGTGGCTCCATGTATGCGCCTGCCACCAACGCGGCGACTCAGCAGGCCGCCGTGCGCAATGGCTCCTGGGGATATGCCGGGCTTCCGTTCATCTATCTCATCGCTCATCGGGCTTGGCTGCACCTTCTGGCCAACGTGGTGGGGTTCGTGATTCCGGTGGTCAATATCGGCGTCTATCTATGGTATGTGTCCAATGCGAGGCAGCTCGTGCAGTCTACCAGAAAGTTCCAGAGTTTCGATCAGTACTACGCTGTCCAAGAGGCATGGGATAGGGCCGGAAAATGGGTGTTGTTTGTCGGCCTTCTTCTTGTCATCGTGAGGATATTCCACCCCTTCGGATTCATGTGAGCCTTCTCCACGCCACGAAAGCGGCCAGGAGGCCCAAGACCAACGAAGCTCCGGCTGGCACATAAGCCCCGTGCGAAAGGTGGTAGACCACAAACACAACCGCCTCGGCCGCCAGGATTGCGCCGGCCCAGCCCGCGACTGCCGCCCACCTGCGCGCGGCCGCCGGAAGCACCAGGCCTAATCCCGCCAAAGCCTCTCCAAGACCGACCAGGCGAATCAGGGCCAGCGAAAAACCCGGCATCATTTTTTCGAGCATCGGCCCCTGTCCCATCACCTTCCCCAGGCCCGCGATGACATACAGAATGGCCAGCACTATCTGCACGACCCACAGCGCAGTGTTCATGTTGCCTTTCCTCCCGAAGGGAGAGAGGATGGAGAATGATCGGAGATCATGAACGGGCCCGCCGGGAGGCGGGCGAGGCGAGTGGCTCCGCGGGTAGGATTCGAACCTACAACCCTCCGGTTAACAGCCGGACGCTCTACCATTGAGCTACCGCGGAACGAACGAAGCATTCTTATTCTATTTGTCTTTCTGTTGACATGTCAATGCAATACGCCCAAGTCATCCATCGCCTCAAGCGGTTGGCCAATCCGAAGAACGTCGCCGAAATGGCGCGCTTCGGGATCAGCCCGAAAGGCACGCTGGGGATCTCCATCCCCAACCTTCGCAGACTCGCTCGAGAGATCGGCCGCGATCACGAGCTGGCGCTGCGGTTGTGGAAATCAGGCTTTCACGAAGCCCGTATCCTGGCCGGCTTCGTGGCTGATCCTGCGACACTGACAGAAGCGCAGGCGGAACAGTGGGTGAACGACTTCGACTCCTGGGACGTGTGCGATCAGGTGGTGG
>Ga0209803_1000966_pt1 | contig 19222 bp, 10 predicted proteins | sample GraSoiAngelo_138_FD_185895 | JGI IMG/M metagenome (GOLD analysis project Ga0209803, IMG submission 185895) | Grasslands soil microbial communities from the Angelo Coastal Reserve, California, USA - 14_0929_09_40cm (SPAdes) (version 2) | ecosystem: Environmental > Terrestrial > Soil > Grasslands ...
CCTCGGCGACACGATCCTGCCCGACGCGTTCCTCGTCCTCGCGCTCGTCGTCTTGTTCTACATCGGATACAGTGCGTGGCTCAGCGCCCATCAGATGCCGGCCGAAGCGTGAGACCGTGGGTGTGAATGCGGCATACGAGCTCATCGAGGCCGACATGCGGGCCATCTGGGGAGACATGGCGCTCGCGATGCTGCGCAAGCGGGTTCGTGACGTGCGGGCGGATCTGACCAGTCTGACGGAGGCCGATCTCGAGAAGATCGTCGATCTTTTGCGAGAGCGGACTCTGCCGTCGATCATGGGAGAGGAAGGCGCCGAGGCGAAGGCGAAGCAATACCGGGCCTGGGTCGCGAACGGAAGTTGAATGCGGAATCTGGCCTCACGCGGCCGGGAAGCTGAGCGTGTGGCCCTCCGCCTGACGGCGCGTCTTCGCCGGCGCTCGGATTCGGAAGCCCATTCTCCTCGCATACCGGTGCATGATTCCGAGGATGTATCGGCCGCCGATTCGTCCCGTGGCGACCACGAGGGCTCTCGTCGGGGGCGGGAGGCGAGTGAGCTGCCAGAGGTCCTGGTCGATCTCCAGGAGCACGTGGCGCCATGCGCGGTAGGCCACGTTGAAGCGCGACTCGTCGATCATCTCGTCGATGTTGTAGAACTCCTCGCCCCGCAACACGCCGATCGGCACGAACGTGAGGGGCGCCGTGATGAAGTGGCTGTTCGGAATCTGCTCCATCCGGTCGAGGAGGTCCACCGTCATCCACGCATCCTCCGGAGTCTCCCCCGGCAGACCGAGGATGATCGTGAATGCGGGATACCAGTAGTTGCGGTTCAGGATCTGGGTGCCTTCCACGACGAGGTCCGGCCACTCTTCGGCCGTGAACGGAGCGGCCTTCCGGTGCAGCACCGCACGGGAGAGCGCGGGGCTCCCCGTCTCGATTCCGCTCTGGATGCCGACCCATTTGTCCGGGCCGGCGTGGACGATTTCCGAGATGTCCCGGATGAGCCCGGGGTTCGTGACCGCCGCGCTGACCGTCCCGTGCGTCGGATAGCAATGGGAGACGCCGGGCTGAGCCATGACGAAGCGGAAGAGGTCCTTCACCGCATCCTCGTTCGGCTCCATCGTCTTCCAGTTCTCGAGGTTGTACAGGAAGATATCGTCCGAGTGGAGCTGGATCGACGATTGCCCGACCTTCGTGTTCACCGCGATCTCGTCACCAATGTAGTCGAACGGGAAGTACCGGGGCCGGCGCAAGGTGACTTCGCAGAACTCGCAGCCGCGGCCGCATCCTCGCATGACCTCGTTCATCGCGTGCATCGTCGGGCCCAGGATTTTCGGGATTTGGTCGACCGTTGGGGCCGTCGCGTTCGTGAAGCGCATGACCGGGGGAGCCGAATCGTGGACGATGCGATCGAAAATCTCCGGGACTAAATGGTCGACCTCGCCGTGGACGATGTGGTCGATCCCGAGGGATTCTTGCATCTCCTGTCGATAATCGAAGTGCCAGGCGCCGGGCCCTCCGAGGACGACCTTGTACTTCCGGTTCGGCCGCTGCACGCGCTTGACGAGCTCGAGGAACATCGCCTTCGTGTACGGCGTGAGGACCCCGCCCATCGTGAAGGACATGCTCACGGGACCCAGGCCGAGCGGATCCATCGAATGCAGTCCGACGACCTCTGTCTCGTCATCGATGTAGCGGTTAACGTCCCGAGGGTCGGCGATGACGACATCATCGCGCCCGAACGCCCGGACGAGGGAGGCTTCCACTTTTCGGAGACCGTACGGCACGCGGATGGGTCGGCCCTGCGCGTCGAGCTTCGGCTGGTCCGCCAGGATCCGGAACACGAGGCGGGACTGCCAGTAGTCCGTGGGAATGCAGCTGAAGAACGTGGCCAGAGGGACGTTGCGGTAGTCCGTCATCAGTGTGTAGTCCGCGGCGAGCACGTACTTCGCCATTCCTTCCCCCTACCCCTAATCCCCCAATTGATGCGTTTGGTCTGGTTCAGCAATTCCTGTGGACAGGCGAGGCCCTGAATTGGTTCCATCCGTTAGATATACATTCCGTTCCGCCGCCAACGCCGCTTCGCGGAGTGTCGAAGCGAAAGGGTTATCCCCCGCGTGTCTCTCGGCGGCGCCGGTCCCCAGATGGTGGAGGTCGGCCAGCAAGCCCCAGATTTCACGGTACTGAGTGACGAAGGAAAGCCGGTCACCCTCTCGAAGGAACTCGGCAGTGGCCCCGTGATCTTGTCGTTCTACGTCTGGGACTTCACGAATGTGTGCCAAGGCCAGCTCTGCGCGATGCGCGACTCGATGGGAGACCTTCAGAAGTGGGGTGCGAAGGTGTTCGGGATCAGCACGGACAGCCACCACAGCCATCGCGTCTTCAAGGAACAGAACCGCCTCAACTATCCGTTGCTGAGCGATTGGAACAAGACGGTCAGCACCGCGTACGGGGTGCTCTACGAGCGCTTCGGCGGGTTCGGCCTCCACGGGGTGACGAAGCGATCCGTCTTCGTGCTGGATGCCGACGGGGTCATCCGGTACAAGTGGGTCACAGAAGATCCGAAAGTCCCGCCGGATCACCAGCGAATCCTCGAAGAAGTCAAGAAGCACGTGACGTGAGCCCGAGGTACGCCCGGACCTGTTCCGCCGTTCGCACCTCGGGGAGTTCCATCGGAGGGACGGCGTTGCCATCCGATGCTCCGGTGTTCACCAAGACGACACGGTCCTCCGGGGTGATCGTGCCTTCGTCATAGAAGCGCCGGAGGCCGGCAAGGGTGGCCGCGCCCTCCAGGCACGCGCTGATCCCTTCGAGGACGGCGAGGTTCAATGCCGCGAGCTTCATCGCCTCGTCTGTGACCGCCACGGCCGCACCGCGGGTCTCGCGGATCGCCCGGAGCACGATTCGGTCGGCGAGGGTCGCGGGGACGCGAAGCCCGGCCGCCTCCGTCCGAGGTTTGGGCCACGGCTCCGCGGCCTCCCGGCCCGCCTTCCAAGCCCTCACCAGCGGCGCGCATCCCTCGGCTTGGACGACCCCGAAGCGCGGCCACGTGTCGTCGTACCAACCGAGTTCGCGGAGTTCGTGAAGGGCCTTCCACATCCCTACGATTCCGGTCCCGCCTCCCGTCGGGAAGAGAATCCAGTCCGGCATGCCACCCAGCGCCTCCCAGATTTCCAAGAGCATCGTCTTCTTCCCCTCGACGCGGTACGGTTCGCGCAACGTCGCGACGCTGAACAGCTCCGTCGTGCTCGAGAGCTCGTTCACGATCCGCGCGGCGTCCGTGATGTTCTCGTCGACCCGGAGGACCTCCGCTCCGTATGTACGGGCGTCGCGGGCTTGATGCGCGGGACCGTCGCTCGCCATGAGGATGATTGCGCGCGCTCCATAGGTCGCGGCATACGCCGCCAACGCGGCCCCTGCATTCCCGGCGGTCGGGACGGCAAGGGTCGTGGCTCCCAGCGCACACGCCATCGGGACGGCGACCGCCATTCCGCGCGCCTTGAACGTCCGGGTCGGGTTGAGGCCCTCGTCCTTGACGTACAGGGCGTCGACCTTCAGGCGCGCGACGCGGCCTCCGGAGCCGATGCGCTCGAGTCGATGGAGGGGCGTTCCTCCCTCGCCACGCGATCGGATCTCCGCCGGTTCTAGAGGGAGGAGCGGCGCGTATCGCCAGAGGTCTTTCCTCGGTAGCAGGTCCTGGGTCCGGACGTCCTTCCATTCATAACGGGCGAACAGGGGGGAACCGCAGTCGCACGTGTTGAGCAACTGGACGGGATGATGCTTCGAGCAGGCGGTGCATTCGAGGAACGCGGGGCGCACGCTGCAGTCATCTCCGCGGCGGCCATTACGCTTTGTCCCGCGATGGCTTTATCCCCGATCCCGCATTCGATACAGACGATGGAGACCGCGAATCGCTCGTTCGACCTGCGGGATGCGTACGATCGCATGGTCGTCGCGATGCGCGCCCGCAGCCGGATACTCGTCGCGTTCTCCGGAGGGGTCGACAGCGGCCTTGTCGCCCGCGTGGCGCACGATGCGCTCGGGGACGACGCGCTCGCCGTCTTGGCGGACGCGGAATCTCTCGCCCGCTGGGAACTCGCAGAGGCGGTCTCAGAAGCCGCGGAGATTGGAATTCGCATCGAAACCGTCCGCGTCTCGGAGCTCGCCAACGCTCAGTACGTCGCCAACCCGACGAACCGGTGCTACTTCTGTCGCCAGGAGCTCGGCGCGGCCTTGAAGACCCTTGCGGCCGAACTCGGGTTCCACGCAATCGCGGACGGCGTGAACGTCTCGGACCTGGGGGACCACCGCCCCGGAATCCAAGCGATGAACGAAGCCGGTTTCTGGCATCCGCTGGTCGAATTCGGCTTCACGAAGTCTGATGTGCGAGGCTTGGCTCGGGAGCTGGACCTCAGTTTCTTCGACAAGCCGAGCAACGCCTGTCTGTCCTCCCGAATCGCATACGGCGAGGTGATCACCGTGGAAAAGCTGCAGCGTGTCGAGGCGGCAGAGGGAGCGATCCGGGCATTGGGCTTTCGGGTCGTGCGAGTGCGCGCCCACGATGGGGTTGCGCGGATCGAGGTGCCGAGGGCGGACATCCCGCGGATCGTCGCCCCCGAGATCGCCGAAAAGGTTGCCCGCGCGCTCCGCGAGGCCGGATTCCTTCACGTCACCATCGATCTCCTCGGATACCGCAGCGGATCGATGAACGAAGGGGCCTAGGGCGTCCCGGCGGAACGAATCGCGCGTTTCGTTGGCTTTTTTCCGTCTCCGGATTCCATTGACCGAAAGCTCAAATATTACGCCGTTATCGAAGCGATACCGCGCTGTGTCGATCGGGATTCGGAGACGTGACACGTGGCCGCCGTTGGGATCATCCCGAACCTGATCATCGGACTTCGGGAGGGCATCGAAGCCGCCTTAATCCTCGGCATCATCCTCGGATACCTGGTGAAAATCGAGCGCGGCTCGTTGAAACGCTACGTCTACTTCGGGACCGCGGGTGCGATGGGGGTCAGTGCCGGCGTTGCCGCCGTCCTGGTGCTCATGACGATCGAGTTCGAGGGGTTCGGGGAGCAGGTCTTTGAAGGCGTCGCGATGCTCGTTGCGGTCGCGGTGCTGACCTCAATGGTCCTCTGGATGATGAAAGCTTCCCGGAGCATCAAAGTCCACGTCCAGCAGCGAATCGATGCGGTGCTTCGCGGCCAACAGGCGTTCGGTCTCGTGCTGTTGTCCTTCGTCGTGATCTTGCGGGAGGGAGTCGAGACCGCGCTGTTCGTGTTCGGCGCAGGGAGGCTGACTTCGCCGTTCGAAGCGATCATCGGTGTCGCCCTGGGGCTTCTCGTGGCTGGGATTATCGGCGTCGGCCTTATTCGCGTGTCCTGGCGGATTAATCTGAAGCGTTTCTTTCAGGTTACGAGCGTTTTTCTTGTCGTCATCGCGGCCGGCCTCTTCGCCCACGCGGTGCATGAACTGCAAGAAGCGTTCCATTGGAGCCTCGGCTCGGCGACGCTCTACAACTTGACGAGTTCCTTTCCCGACGACGCGTCGAATGTTGCCGGTTATCTCTTGCGCGGCATCGTAGGCTACAGTGCGGCGCCGACTCTTCTGGAAAGCTCGGCCTACGTCGCCTACTGGATTGTGGTTGCCCTAGTCTATCTTGGAATCCGGTCGGGGAAAATCACTGCCGCCTCGGAGCCTCTCCGGCGGGCATGGCGCACCCTTCTAGGGCGGAAGACCCAACCTCAAGCCGATCTCGAGTGAACTGGCACCCGATTGTGGTCGATTTTGCCCCGACATGCGGGTCCCGGTCATGGGTTGATCTTGATGACCTTCGTCGGGCAGGCCGTCTCGCACGCCATGCAGTCGATGCAGTCCGACTCGCGGATCATGTCGGACTTGTCACACCGATACTTGTCCCACTCGTCGCCGCCTTTCTCGATGATCTTGTCGTTCCCCGTGCCTTTCTTGCCGGGGGCGAGAAGCCACTCGAAGACGTCGACGGGACAGACGTCCATGCAGACGCCGTCGGCGACGCAGCCATCGAAGTCGACGGCCACGTGGAGACCGTGGATCCCGAGTTTCGTGGGATACGGGGTTCCGTTCGCATCGGGCCGCGCGATGCCCTCGGCATAGACCTTGTGGTCGAAGTGGGTCCCGGTCTCGGGGTATTCGTCCGGCTTGTTCATGAAGTCGGGGTCGATCGGTTTCGCGGCGAAATCCACTTCACGCGACATCTGGTCGCCTCCCTAGGCGGAGTCGCCCGGCCGTGAGACAACGACCGGGCGGAGGGTTGTTATACACCCCCCCTTTTTGACCTTTCCGGTTTAACTTCGATCACGCGATGTGCGCGTCGCTTCGGCCTCGTCGGCCTTTCGTATTCTCAGGGCTTCGAAATCTATTTCGGCGAACCCACCGTGCCCGGCTCGTGGCAAAGCACCTCGGACCTCGGACACGTGCGGTCCACGGCCGCCGCGGGAAAAGGCGGGGTCCGATCGTCACGCCGATTTACGCGAGTTCGACGTGGGCTCTGGAATCCGCACGCCAAGGCGCCGAGTTTGCGACGGCCACCGCGCCGGAGGCATACTACACTCGCTGGGGCAATCCGACCCTGCGCGAACTGGAAGAGGCTCTCGCCGACCTCGAGAGTGGCGCCCGTGCCCTCGCGACCGGATCGGGGATGGGCGCGATCGCGTCGTCGATTCTGGCCTGCGTGGACTCCGGCGATCACGTCGTTGCGGGAGCGAGCCTCTATGCCGCGACGACGGAAATCTTCACACGGCTCCTGCCTCGGTTCGGCGTCTCGACGAGTTTCGTCGACCCTCGGAAGGCGGGGTCTTGGAAAGAGGCGGTCCGGAGCGACACCCGGTTGGTCTACATCGAGACCCCGGCAAACCCGACGATGATGATTACTGACATCCGAGAGGCCGTCGACGCCGCAAGATCCGTCCGTGCCACGACCCTCGCGGACAACACGTTTGCATCGCCGATCAATCAACGTCCTATCGAGCTCGGGGTCGACGCGGTCCTCCACAGCGCGACGAAGTACCTGGGTGGACACAGCGATGTCGTGGCGGGTGCCGTCGTCACGGCGAGCCCTCGCCTGTTCGACCGCATCTGGTTTGCTTACAAGATGTTGGGACCTGCGCTCGGCCCGTTCGAGGGGTTCTTGGTTCGACGCGGGCTGAAGACGCTCCCGATCCGCATGCAAGCCCAAGGCGCGAGTGCCCAGGCGCTCGCCGAGTCGCTGGAAAATCATCGGGCCGTGCGTGCGGTCCACTATCCCGGCCTTAAATCGTTCCCGCAACACGCCCTCGCGCGCAGACAGATGTCCGGCTTCGGCGCGATGCTGAGTTTCGAGCTGAAGGGAGGCCATCGCGCGGGCCGGCGGTTCGTCGAATCGGTGAAGGTGGCGACATTGGCCGTAAGCCTCGGCGGGACGGAAACTCTCGTCCAGCACCCCGCCTCCATGACCCACGGTCCCCTGACGGAGTCGGAGCGAGCGACGAGCGGGATTACCGAAGGGCTCGTGCGGGTGTGTGTGGGCCTCGAGGATACCAACGATCTGATCGAGGATTTCGACCAGGCGATCCGCAAGGCCACGCGCTGACGCCCCGCGCAATCGATATCGCGTCCGGGTCGTCTCCGACTTCCGTCACGGGTTCACACCGAGTTGGCTCGCGAGCGCGCGAAGCTCCTCCTCCTTCTTCCGGAGCTTTTCCTCGCGGTCCAACAGGTCCATCGCCTTCTTCTGGATGATTTTCACGCGGTTCTCGACATCTTTCCTCCACTCGTCCATCGCGGCGGTCGTCGGGCCTCCAGATTTCTCCGTATCCGTGAGACGGACGCGAAGTCGGTCGACCTCGGCTTGTAGCTTCCCGATCTTGGCATCGAGCGCGGCTTGGTCTGCCTCCAGCGCGCGTTCCTTCCCTTCCAGGATCTCTCCCCTCGTGTCGAGAGACTTCTCCTGCCCTTCGATCGTCGCGACGCGAGCGCGGATTTTCTCCTCCTGATCCAAGACATCGAGCGCTTTCTTCTGGAGGAACCGGAGGTTCTTGTTGACCTCCGCCTGCATCTCGTCGGCTTGAGCGCGGATCTTGTCTGCATCCCGCTTGGTCGACTCCGCCTCTTCACGGGTCGTCTTCGCGGTCCGACGGTCCTCCTCGGCGGCGCCGCGTTGGTCGTCGATTTCTTTGCGGAGCTTCTCGAGACCTCGCATGCCGTCTCTGACCTCGGCGTCTCGGGCGACGAGTGTCGCCTCGCGTGCGGTCAGGGACTTTTCGGAGGCCTTCGCGGCCTCGTCTCGGGCGCGTTGGTCATGCTCCTTCTTCGTGAGGTCTTCCATGAGGTTGTCCGCGCGCTGGAGTTCCGTGGCCAGAGCCTGCTCTTTGGTCGAAGCTTGGGCCATTTTCGCTTCGAGGGTCGCCGTCCGAGACTCCAAGTCCTTCTGGCGGGTCATGAGTTGAACCGACGACGTGGCAATGCGCGCCGCTTCTTGGTCCAGGGCTGCTTTCTTCGAGCGTAATTCCGTCTGGAGGGCACCGAGGTCTCTCTCCGATGCCGCCAGCTTCACCTGCCGCGCCTCGAGGTCCTTGAGGGCGGTGGCGATTTGCATGTCTTTCACGGCCAACTTCTGTGAGGCCTCTTGCAGCTGGGCGAGATGCCCCTGGGCGTCACGTTCGGCCTTCTCGGCCTCCGACCGACGACTCTCTAGGCGCGCTTGTTGCGCAGCGAGGTCGACGATCTGGCGTTTCGAAGCCCGCTCCGCTTCTTCCGCCACCAGAGCCCGCCGCTGGGACTCCGCGACGAGTCGCTCTGCCTGCTGGGCCTGCTGGGCGGCTGCATCCCGCGTCGCCTCGAGTTGCTTCAGCTCCTCGGTCCGGCGGGCGGACCACGAGGAGCGCTCCGATTCGAACGACTGGCGGCCCCGGAGGAGCTCGTCTTCCTTTGTCTTGAGCTCCGCAAGCCGGGCCTCCGATCGTCGCCAAGCGGCCTCCGCTTCCGCCGACTTGGCCGTCTGAGCCTTCACTTCGGCGTCGAGTTTGGATCGGTCCATCTCGAGCTGGGCGAACGCCGCCCGTTGGCTTCGGTCTCGGACCTCGAGTTCTTCGGTTTTCTTCGCCAGTTCGGTGGCGCGAGATTCCGATGTCGTGGTGAATTGCGCCTGTTGGGACCGCAAACTCGTCTGGAGCGACTCCCATTCCCCGCGCTTCTCCTTCGCCTCCGACTCGAACCGACGGACCGTCTCGTCAAGCTGGGTCCCTCGAGCGTCCAGCCCCTGCTCTCGACGGATGAGCGCCATCGCCTGCGCAGACATCTCGGTCAACTGAGCTTCTGCCTGGCGCTCTTTCGATTCGAGTTCTCGTCCGCGGGCCTCGAGCTCCTGTTCCTCGGCTCGAAGCTCTGCCTCTCTCGCCGTGAGCGACCGTTCCCGGACCGACATCTCCTTCGCTTTCGCGCCGAGGGTATCTTGGAGGGCCGACGAATCCCGTTCGATCCGTTCCCTCTCCGCGTGCAGTTCTGCCTCCTTGGCCGCGACGGATTGTCGCATGCCCTCCGCCTCGCTGCGGACGCGCGCAGCTTCCGATTCGTAGCGGTCCTTGAGCTGCGCGAGTTCGAGTTGCTGGGATTCGAGCTGCTTCGCCGTCGCTTGAACGTCCGCGCGCTCCTGCTGAAGGCGTTGATCGCTCTGGCGGAACGTTTCCTCCATCGTCGCGATTCGGCTCCCCCGCTCCGCGAGCTCGCGGGCCTTCTCATCCAGGGTTCGGGCTTTCGTCTGGAGATCCGTCTCCGTCTCCTGGAGTCGCAGGGTCTGGGCAGCTCGCTCCTTTTCGAAGTCGGCTTGTTTCGCGGTCAAATCCGATTCGAGCTGTTTCAACGCCTCCGTATGTTTCGTAAGTTCAATCGCTTCGTGCGCCGCCTCTTCGCGGAGGGCCCGCTCCCGAGACTCGATTTCGAGGAACCGTTGTTCGGCCTCTTTCGTAACACGTTCTGCGTTCGCTTTCGCCTCGGCAGCCGTCTGCCCGGCGTCTTCGACCACCTTCTCCCGACGCTTGAGGTCCTCGTCGCTTCGGGCGACCCAGTCCACGTCGGTCCGGACTTTCTCTTCCTTCTCTTCCAGGTCGACCTCCCGCGCCTCGATCCGCATCATCCGGTCCGCCCACGCGGCTCGCGCCGAAGCGGCCTCCTGCTCGAAGGCGTCCCGCTGATTCTTCAGGAGGGCCTGCTCGGACTCCAGGGTCGTCTGCCAGGTCCGTCGCTCATCCGCCGCCTTCGTCTCCTCGTCTCGGAGTCGAGCCGACTCCCCTTCGAGTTCTTTCGCGCGGCTCGCGAGGTCAGCCTTCCGAGCATCGAGGTCACCGCGGATCTTGTCCGCTTTCGCCGCCTCGATTTCCAGAGATTCGTCCTGGGCCGCCAGTTCCGCGAAGCGACGCGTGTTCTCCTCTGCCTGGGCGCGGACGGTGTCCTCCTTCTCTCGGAGGGACTGTTCGCGGGCTTCGAGCTCGATCTCCCGGGAGAGGATGGTCTGGCTTTTTTCGGTGTGCTCAGCCTCGAACGTCTCCGTCTCTTGCGCGAGGCGAAGTTGACTCTCACCCAACGTCTTCGCCTGGCTATCGAGGTCGTCACCCCGTCGACGCAATTCCTCGTCATATTGTGTTCTGCGTTCCTCGAATTCTCTCCGATCAGACTCGAACGCACCCCGCGCTTCCTGTAGGACCACGCGGTCCTCCTTGAGCGTCATCTCCCGCGCGCTCTGATCTTCCGCTTGGGCAATGAGCGCCTGTGTCCTCGTCGTCAGCCGATCCTCGTGGGCCTTCAGCTCGGCGTCTTTCTGGGCAAGTGCATCCGTTCGCTCCGCGAGTCGTGCCTCGTCGGGCGCGATGCGAGCCTCCCTCGCCGCGAGTTCCTCGGACAACTGGCCCATCGCGATCTCGCTCTGTTCCACGGTGCCGACCCGGATTTCAATGGATCGCTTGAACTCGAGCAGCTCTCTCTGTTCCACCTCGAACTTCTCACGGCCGTTGGCCAGGTCCGCCTGATCTCGGCTCAGGGCTTCCTCGCGCCGCCCGGCCTCGTCCAGCCTCCCCTGGACCGTGGCCGTCTCAGTCGCAAGGCGTTCCATCGCTTCTCGGAGGCTGGTCTCCCCCGTCACGAGCGCCTCGTCTCGCTGCCGAAGGCTCGCTTCCAGCGCGGTCACGGCCTGCTCTCGGCTCAGGACCGTTTCCGACTTCGCGCCGATCTCGGCCGACTGCTGCAGGTTTTCCTCGGTGCGTCGCTCGACGGAGGTTCGGAGCTCTTCGGTTTGCTGCGCCCGCTCATCGACCGCCTTTCGGTTTTCCACCAGGTCGTTTTCCCGTCGGATGAGGTCCTGCTCTTTCGCCTCGAGCGCTTCGGTCTCCGCGGCGATTTTCATCTGGACGGCTCGTGCCTGCTGAGTCATCGACTCGACCTCGGCGGCTCGCGTCTCGACTTCCGTCCGGCGTGACTCGAGGCCCTCCATCTTCGTCGCCACGTTGGCCTCTTGGGCCCGCGCCTCTTCGAGGCGTTGCTTGACGGAATCCTCGAACTTGTCCTGAATCTGAACGAGCATCTCTCGCGCGAATTCAACGTGCTCGAGCGTGACGGGTCCGTAGGCGAGGAGCACGACTCCCAAAGCATCCCCGCGGACCGTTTGGCCGTGGTACTTCGCGACCTTGATCGGCTTGTCGACCGCGTCCAAGATGCCCGCCTGCACCGCTTGGTCGTAGGTGACCTGGCAAGACGGGTCCAGGGTGAATTCCCTGATCATTCGACCGTTGTCGTCCACGAGGAAGGCCTTTGCGGGCCTCCAGCGCTGTCGTTGCGCGAACATTGCAACACCCAACAGGATTCCAATGGGGAAGATCGCAAGCATGTAGGAGGATTGCCACCACGGAGGCGGGATCGGGTTGTGCACCGTCACGTGCATGGCGGGGTCGGACCCGAGCATCGTGAAGACGACCTGGCCGGAACTGTTGACGGTTCCGCTTGCGAACGACGAGCCGTCTTTCGTCACCGTGTACGGAATGCCCGCGGCATTTCCACCGATCGTCCACGTGATCGTCTGGGACGATTCGCTGGAGGTATGGGTCCAGGTGTACGAGGAACCTCGGGACCACTCGCTGAACCCTGCGATGGTGACAAAGGCCGACGTATCGCTGTTCGTGATCGTGAGGTCGGTCACGTTCGCGGAGCCGTCCGTAATCGTCCCGTTGACCGTCAGGCTGTTGAATGCGATGCGGTGGCTCGTCATCGTCAGGACGTTCGGGCTTGTCACGGTCAGGGAGTCCGCGGTCAGGTCGGACCCGAGAGCGACGGTCCCGGCGATCGTCAGCGTGGCGAACCGCTGGCCCGCCCCAAGGGTGATCGAGCCGCTCCCGCCGGTGAAGGTCACCGCAGAGTCGATCGACGCGAGAGTCGCCGCCGAGGAGGTGTCCCATGATCCAGCGATGGAGAGCGTGGAGGTTCCGAGGTTGAGGACCGCAGGACCGCTTGAAGTCAGATTGCCGTCGAAAATGGACGTGGAATTCGTCAGCGTCAGCGCCCCGGACCAGGTGATGCTCGAGGCGAAGGTCGTGCTGATCCCGGGGCTCACGACGATGTCGTGCAGAGTCTGTGTGACATTGATGGAGCCGCCAGAGATGTTGACGACGACGGTCGAGGTCCCGGCCGCGAATGCGCCGGTGGCTGTGCTCAGCGACCGAACCGTCAGTATGCTCGCGTTCGCGGTGAGCGCCCCACCAACGTCCACCGTCAGGGCATTCGCGAGAATCGGGAGACTCGCGCCCGAGGTCGTCAACGTGGTCGTCCCGGGGCCACCTTGTATTACGACCGTCTGCGCCACGAGGCCGTTCGAGGCCATCGTGAACGTGGTGGTGGAGGAGCCGCTGTCAAACTCGATCGTGCCGAATTCGTTGCCGGCCAGGTTGGCTCCAGCGAACGTCATGATCTGATCCGTCGTCGCGTTGAATGTGACAACGGCCGATCCTGCGGACCACGATGCCGAGGTCGAGGCGTTCGTCCAATTCCCGGAGATGGTCCAGGTTCCCGAGCCAAAGGCGATGTAGGACGACGCCGAAGAGACGTTCACGTTTCCCGCGATGGAGACGGACCCCAACGTCGATGTGAGGTAGCCACCGGCCAACGTCACGTTCCCGTTCACCGTGAGCGAGTACGGGCCCTTGGCGAGTCCACCCGAGGAAATGGTGAGGGAGGAGACGGTCAACGGAGATGCCAACGAGAGGTTCCCTGCGATAATCAACGACGCGAGCCCTTGAGCGGGCCCGAGCGCAATCGTTCCGGAGGCGGCGGTGAGGGTCACCGTGGACGATCCGGCAGTGAAAGCCGACGATGATCCAGAGGTGTCCCATGAGCCCGACGCGGAAATCGAGCCGGTTGTCAGGGAAATGGAATTCGTCGCGGCGTCGTTCATTGTCACCCCGGAGACGACGATCGAAGACGCCGTCCCGATTAGGCTCCCGCCTCCAGAGATCGCGAGGTTGGCGCCCCCGGTGATGTTGTTTCCTGATGTGGTGAGCCTGCCCGTTACGAACAGCGTGCCGCGCACCTCGAGCGCGGTGTTCTGCGTGATCGTCCCGGAGACGACCAGATTGTTGAATCCATTGGTCGCATCGAGGGTCGCAACACTCCCCGACATGCCCGACATCGTGACCGTGCTGTTTCCTCGAGCGAACGTCGAACCGGCGCCCGAGGTATCCCACTGCCCGCTCACGGTCCAAGACCCGCTCGTGAGGGTCAGCGTACCGGAGGCTCCGCCGGTCAACATGACGTCGACCACGGCGACGCTCGATGCGTTTGCGGTGAGGATTCCCGAGTTGCCGACTGCAAGGGATCCGCCGGTCAAAGAGAGATTCGATGTCGCCAGCGTGGTCGTCGATCCCGCGGAGTCCTGGAGTAGGAGGAGGCCGCTCCAGCGCATGCCGTTCGCCGCCATCGAGAAGACGATTGTCCCACTGGCCGCGGCGGACTGGAATGTCACATCGTGGAATTCGTCGCCTGCGAGATTCGCAAAAGTCAACGTTCGCGAAGAGGGAGAATCGAAGATCACGACGCCGGTTCCTGCGACCCAGTTCGTCGAGGTGCTGTTGTTAGACCAGGAGCCTGCGAATGTCCAGGTGCCGCTTCCCATCCGGAAGTAGGCCGACGTACTCGTGATTGACGTGTCGCCGGAGATCGCGACCAGAGACGCCACGCCGGACCCGTCGAGGACTGAGGAACCCGAGAGAGTGAGCGTCCCGGTGGCCGTCAGGCCGGCATTCGAGGAGGCGCCAATCGAAATGATTCCCGCGGCATGGATAATGTTGCCGCTGACAGCGAGGTCGAACGATCCGATCGCAATCGTTCCGGTCCACCCGGTCGTGTTGAGCGAAGCTACGGCCACATTCAGATTAATCGTGGCGGATCCGCCTCCGGAGTTCGCGTCGAAGAAGACCGGATTCGAAGAGTTCGGGACAGAGCATCCATTCACCCCGCCCGACGAATCCGCCCAGTGGCCCGTCTGGGACCAGCTACCCGTCCCGCCGATCCAATATCGATTGCCCCCACAAGGGGATGTAAGGCGGACGTCGACGACCGGGTCCGAGCCGAGCATCGTGAAGATGATCTGACCGGTACCGTTCACGAGCCCATTCGTGAAGTCCACGGCGTCCTTCGTCACATTGAATCGTTGCCCGCTCGTGTTCCCTCCGATGGTGAAGGTGATTGTCGAGGTCGCAACCGTGGATGAATGGGTCCACGTGTAATCCGAGTCGATCGTCCACGCCGTGAAGATGCTGATAGCCGTGAGGCTCGTTCCGTCGCTGTTCATGACGGAGAAGTTCAGGACGGTGATCAATCCATCGACGATGCTCCCGGTCCCGTTCTCCGCCAATGTGTTGAAGGCGATGGTCTGGCCGGTCTTTGTGAGGACAGCGCCGTTGTTCACTGTCAAAGTCGCCGCCGCGGTCACCGACGAGTTGATCGAAACCGTGCCGCCGATTGTGAGATTGTAGAACATCTGGCCCGACGCGAGGGCAATTGTCTGAGAGGTCCCGGTGAAGATTACGGTCGATGTCCCGGAGTTCAGAACCGAGCCTGGGCCGGTGCTGTCCCAAGACCCGCTCACCGTCCATGCGCCGGTCAGGGTGATCGTACCCGAGACCGCTCCGGTCATCGTGACGTTGGTGAACGTGGCCGTCGAGGTGCCTGCCGCCAGGGCGCCACCGTCCGGGACGAAGAGGTTCGAACCGCCCGTGATGTTCAACCCTCCGGTCGTCAGCGTTCCGCTCACCGTCAAGGAATTAGACACATCGATGGCGGTTGACTGAGTGATGGTGCCCGAGACGGTCAGGTTGTAGAACCCGTTCGAAGCGTTGAGGATGGATACCGTCCGACCGGCTCCGGTCAAGGTGACCGTCGATATTCCCCTCGCGAATACCGAGCCCGCCCCGCTCGTGTTCCAGTTGCCGGAGACGGCCCATGAACCGGTCGTCAGCGTCAACGTGCCGCTCGCCCCTCCGGTCATCGTCAATCCGGAGACGGACACCGCGGAGGCGTTCGCAGCGAGGACTCCCGCATTGTCGACGGCGATGGCGCCTCCGGTGAGGCCGAGATTGCCCGTAGCGAGCGTCGTCGCCCCGCCCCCTCCCTGGACCGTGAGGATTCCGGACCAAGCCAAGGCGTTCGTCGTCATCGTGAATGTGACCGTCGACGCGCCGCTGTCGAAGGTCACGTTGTAGAACTCGGCTACGTTCCCCGGGAGGGCGGCGAACGTCATCGTCTGCGACGACGACGCGTTGAAGGCCACGGTCGCGGTTCCAATCGACCAACTCGCCGACGTGGAATTGTCCGTCCACGAGCCACTCACGGTCCAAGTCTCGGAGCCGAAGACGATGTAGGACGCGGCCGCGATCGATACATTGCCGGGGATGCTGACCGCACCAGACGTTGAGGTGAGCGCGCCGCCCGACATCGTGAGTCCCGCGTTGGCGGTGAGCGCGTTCGTACCCTTGGCGAAGGTGCCGCCGGACAGGGTCAGTAGTCCCGCGGTCGTGAGTTGACTCTGGAGAGTCCGGGTGCCGCCACTGACGGTGAGCGCACCGAACGAGGCGCTCCCCTCAATTCGAAGGTTCCCCGTCCCGGAGAATGTAACCGTCGAACTCGTCGCCGTGAAGGTCGTGGCCGAGGACGTATCCCAGTTCCCCGAGCTCATCGTGATCGTCGCCGATGCGAACGTGAACGTCGCGGCGCCGCTGGACGTCACGCTGTTCGTTCCGAATGCCACAGTCCCGGCGTTCGTGAAGGCGAGCGTTCCTGTCCACGTGAGAGACCCGGTGAAGGTCGTCGAGACGGCTGGACTGACCGTGAGATTGTTCACAGTCTGCGTGATGTTAATGGAGCCGCCCGATGCGTTCACGACGACGTTCGAGCCGCCGACCGTGAATGTCCCAAGGTGGGTGTCCATCGACGTGACGGTGATCGTGGACCCATTGGCCGTGAGGGCTCCTCCCGCGTTCACGACCAATGCGACCGCGTTGATCGCGAGGTTTGAACCACTCGTGTTCAGCGTCGTCGTTCCGGCGCCGCCTGAGATCGAGACCGTCCCGCCAACGTCCAGGTTGTTCGCGGCCATTGTGAAAGTGACCGTCGAGGCGCCGGAGTTGAACGTGACGTTCCCGGCAAACTCCAGGGTTGGGTTGCCGAAGGTCATCGTCCGCGAGGCCGACGAGTTGAAGGTGATCGGTGCGGCGAAGCTCCACGACGCCGATGCCGAGGAATTCGTCCACGACCCAGACGCCGTCCAAGAACCACCGGCCATCGACGTAATGTAGCCCGCGGCGTTGTTGACATTCAGGTTCCCGGCCACGGAGACGATCGACGCATTCGCGCGGAGCACCCCGCTCGCCCCGCTGACGGTGAGTCCGCCGCCAATCGTGAGGCCATAGTTCGCGGCCGTCGTGTCGAGCGTACCACTCACGGTCACGAGTCCCGACGTCGTGAGGGCCGAGGCGGCCGATACGGTGCCGCTGACGGTGAGAGCAGCGAACCCGTTCGACGCGTTCAGAATCTTGACGGTCGTGCCCGCTCCGGTCATCGTCACGGTGCTGGCTCCGCCTGTGAATGTCGAGCCTGCGCCGGATGTGTCCCAGTTGCCGGTGACGGTCCATGCGCCGGTGGTCAGCGTCAGCGTACCCGACGCACCGCCGGTCATCGTGACGTTCGATGCACTCACCGCGGATGCATTCGCCGTCAGAGTGCCCGCGTTGCCAATGGTGATTGCGCCGCCGGTGAGGGCCAGGTTGCTCGTCGCGAGGGTGGTCGCTCCGGCCCCAGCCTGGACCGACAAGGTCCCCGACCAGATGAGGCGGTTCGTCGCCATGGTGAACGTGACGGTCGACGCGCCGCTGTTGAACGCGATGTCGATGAACTCGGCAGCAGCTCCTGGGAGGACGGCGAAGGTCATCGTCTGGAAGGCCGACGAATTGAACGTGATGGGAGACGCGAAACTCCAGGACGCGGATGTGGACGCGTTCGTCCATGATCCGGAGACGGTCCACGAACCGGTGCCGCCGGACGTGATGTAGCCGCCCGCATTGTTCACGGAAACATTCCCGGCCACCGAGACGGTCGATCCGTTTGACCGGAGGACCCCCGCGGCCCCACTGACCGTCAGGCCACCGCCGACGGACAAGCCGTAGTTGGTCGCGGTCGTGTCGAAGGTGCCGCTGACCGTCAGGAGGCCTGCGAGGGTGATCGCCGATGCCGCGGAGACGGTGCCGCTGATCGTGAGTGCGCCGAAGCCGTTGGAGGCGTTCAGGATCCGGACGGTCTTCGCCGCTCCACTTATCGTGACGGTGCTCGATGCCGCCGTGAAGACGGAGCCCGCTCCGGACGTATCCCAGTTCCCTGCGACGGTCCAGGAGCCCGAGGCCGTGATCGTCCCGGAGGTCCCGCCGGTCATCGTCACGTTGGTCACGCTCACGGCGGACGTGCCCGCGGTCAAGACGGCCCCGTTGTTCACGGTGAGGTTTCCTCCCGGGCCCGTCAAGGCGAGATTCGCCGTCGAAAGGGTCGCGTTGTTGTTGAGCGTCAACGTGCCTCCCCATCGGAGTCCGTTCGTGGCCATGGTGAACGTCGCGGCGGCGGTAGGGCTGAACTGCACGTTGTTGAACTCCGAGACTCCCAAGTTGGCGCACCGAGGCTGAAGTATCCCGAGGCGGCGATGCTGACATTGCCGGTGATCGTCTTCGTGCCCGCCGCACCCCCGGTGATTCCACCCGCCATGTTCGCAGCGAGGGTGGCCACGGTCAGCGTGAAGGTGCTGCTCGCGAGGACTGAGCCGGCATTCACCGTCAAGGTCCCGGAGACGTCCACGAGGCCGGTTTGGGTGACCGTTCCCGCCGCCGAGATGACCAGGTTGTTGAAGTTGTTGCCCGCGTTCAGAATCGCGAGGTTGGCCACCCCGCTCATCGTCACCGTACTCGTGCCCTTCGTGAACACGGAGCCGGCTCCGCTCGTGTCCCAGTTGCCGGTGCTAGTGAACGAGCCCGTCGTGAGCGTGATCGTTCCGCTCGTTCCCCCGGTCATCGCCACGCTCGACACGGTGACGGTGGACGCGTTCGCAGTGAGGATGCCGCCGTTGCCGACGCTGAGTGCGCCGCCGGTCAGGCCGAGACTGGCCGTTGCGAGCGCCGTCGTGGAAGAACCGTCCGAGATTGTGAGCGTCCCGCCCCAGATGAGGGCCCTCGTCGCCATCGTGAACGTCTGGGCGGACGCCGCCGAGGAGTTGAACGAAATGTTGTTGAACTCGTTGCCCGGAAGATTCGTCCCGGCGAATGTCATCGTCCCGCCGGTCGCACTCGTGAAGGTGACCGTGCCTGTCCCGGGAGTCCATGAGGCGGACGTCGAAGCGTTTGTCCAAGTCCCCGTGACGGTCCAGCTCGACGAACCCATGACGATGTAGCCGTTCGCGGTGCTGACGTTCACGTTTCCGTTGACCACAACGGCGGACCCATTCGCCGCCAAGCTTCCGAAGGTCGCGACTGCGAGCGATCCTGCAGTGATGCCGAGGTTCGATGTCGTCAAGATGGTGGGTCCCGTCGCCCCGCCGGTCGAGTTGCGGATCGTGAGCGTCGCTCCCATCCTGAGCGCGTTGACCGCCATCGTGTACGTGATACTGGGGGTCACACTAGCATCGAGCGTGAGATTG
>Ga0209803_1000967_pt1 | contig 19211 bp, 18 predicted proteins | sample GraSoiAngelo_138_FD_185895 | JGI IMG/M metagenome (GOLD analysis project Ga0209803, IMG submission 185895) | Grasslands soil microbial communities from the Angelo Coastal Reserve, California, USA - 14_0929_09_40cm (SPAdes) (version 2) | ecosystem: Environmental > Terrestrial > Soil > Grasslands ...
TCCAGGGAATGCGGGCCGTCAAGGACGTCGTCGTGATGAACCTCTAGTCGACGACGTTCCGTCGCGGTCAACGCTAGACGAGGACCCGTCGCTCCTCCTTCACCACGTTCAGGACGACCTGCGTGTATGTGTTCTCTACGTACTCCATGGACCCGAGCCGTTTGATGAACGCGTCGAGCTCCCGAGTGTTTTTCAGGCGGACGACGACGATTGAATCCCACTCCCCTGTGACGTCATAGACGTGGGTGACTCGATCGTCCTTGGCAATTCGGCGCTGAACGTCGAGCAACTTGCCTTTGTGGATTTTCACGCCAACGACGGCGAGGACATCATACCCGAGACGGGACTCAGCTAGGATGGGCGCGTAGCCCGTGATGATGCCTTCCTCCTCCAATTTCCGGACCCGGTTCGATACCGTGCTCAAGCTGGCGTCGACCGCCTTTGCGATTTCCCGGAATGACTTCCGGGCATCCGCGTTCAGGAGCCGAAGGATCCTCACGTCGAGATCGTCAAGGAGGGCCGAAGCCATCGTTGCATCACCCTCCGGCGCCGGACGCTCGAACGGTTGCGGCGCCCGCGCGGGACAACGCGAACAATGTTTCGTCCACTATCAATATTTCGGTCATCTGTACGATTTGATTGACTCAGAGTTTATATATGTCCAGAAATCTGTCTGAGACACCAGACGGGCTTCCGCAGTCCGTCCAGGCGGGAAGGATATGGCAATCGCTCAGAGTACACCGGCGAAAGCGAAGAAGATGACCGTGGCTTCCGTGCTGAAACAGATCGAGACAGAAAAGATTCGTTGGATTGACCTCCAGTTCGTCGACGTGCTCGGAGCGCTTCAGCACATCACGATTCCCGCGACTTCGCTCGGCACCGAGGAATTCAAACTCGGGGTGGGGAAACTGGACGGCTCCTCCATCAAAGGGTTCAAAGAGATTCATGAGTCGGACATGGTGATGAATCCGGACCCGTCGACCTTCGCGGTTCTCCCTTGGTACGAGGGGGAGCACAGGACCGCGCGTTTCCTCGTCGACGTCTACGAAGGCGGGAGCCATGAGCGGTTCACTCGCGATTCCCGATACATGGCCCAGCGGGCGGTCCAGTTCGCCGCGGACCAGGGTTACGACACCACCTACTGGGGACCCGAAATCGAATTCTTCGTGTTCGACGGAATCCGCCTCCTCCCGTCCGCGGACGCCGCGCGCAACCCGTGGTCCGGCGCCGGGTATGAGATTATTTCGCGAGAGGCTCCGTGGAGCGACAGCGGTGGGAAGGAGTTCCCGATTCGTTTCAAGGAGGGCTACTATCCCGCCCCGCCCGTGGACAGCCTGCAGGATTACCGCAACGAGGCCTGCCGCATCCTGGTCGACTCCTTCGGCATGACGTTGGACGCCCACCACCACGAAGTCGCGACCGCGGGTCAGTGCGAGATCGACATGCGGTACGACGAACTCGTGCCCATGGCCGACAATGTCGTCACCTATCGATATGTGATGAAGATGGTCGCCCACAAGATGGGCATGATGGCCACGTTCATGCCGAAGCCGATCTTCGGCGACAACGCGAGCGGGATGCACGTCCACCAGAGCCTCTGGACGAAAGGCAAGAACATGATGTACGACCCGAAGGACGAGTACGCGGAGATCAGCCAGACCTGCCGCTATTACATCGGCGGACTGATGGACCATGCCCGCAGCCTTTGCGCTTTCACGAACCCGACGACCAACTCGTACCGCCGGCTCGTCCCCGGCTACGAAGCCCCGGTGTTCATCGCCTGGTCGAAACGCAACCGGAGCGCAAACATCCGCATTCCGATGTACTACAAGGGGATCGAGGCCGCGAAGCGGATCGAGTATCGCACGCCGGACCCTGCCTGCAATCCATACCTGTCGTTCGCGGCGATGCTGTGCGCTGGCCTGGACGGCGTCAAGAGGAAGATCGATCCCGGCAACCCCGTCGACGAGGACCTCTATCATCTCAGTCCGAGCAAACGGAAGGAATACGGAGTCCGCGAGTTGCCTGGCTCCCTGAAGGAGTCGATCGAGCACTTGCAGACCGACTACATGTTCCTCAAGACCGTGTTCCCGCAAGACCTCCTGGAGAAGTACGAGGAGCTGAAGCTCGACGAGCACCTGCAGACCTCGCTGCGGCCTTCGCCGTACGAGTTCTACCGGTACATGGACGTTTGAGCGACGCCAACGGCGGGGACGTTCCAACCCCTCGCCGCAATCTCCCGCCCGGCGAGACGGCCCGATCCGGACAGGAACGGCAGCAATCACTTCTTCCGGGCCGCCACCCAAGCGGTCGCGAGAACGATTCCGCCGACGAGATAGCCGAACAGGGCGATTCCCATGAGGGCCGCGATCGGGGCTGCGATCGGGTTCAGGATGTTCGCATGGACGTAGCCGACGTTCTGGCCACCGCCGCCGATGTCGGGGGTGAGGAGCGCGGCTCCCGCCTGGAAGCCTCCCCAAGCCATGAGGAGGGACGCTCCGGCCGAACCGAGGCCGCCCAGGAGGAGATGGATCCCTGCGCCGATGCTCTTCCAGCCGGCGAGGGAGGAGCCCAACCCCCCTTCGATGTGCTGGTAGAAGAGGGCCGTCAGACCCAGGCCACCGATCGCCACGAGTCCGTATGCGAGGATTCCCATCGTGAACCAGCTGCCGGCTCCGCCTCCCGCCACGATCCGAGAGGAAGCGGGACCGAGGGTGAAGTTTCCCAACCCCGCCAGCACGTTACCCAGGACGAGGATCGTCAGAATCGCCCAGGCCACTCCGCCCAGCACGAACGTCAGGCCGATGAACCGGCCCGCCCAGGGACTCCGCATCGTCTCCATGGTGGCCCCGGAGGGGCCGACGCGCCTTAATCGTACGGTATGTACGATACGCGCGAAATGAACTGGGCGCTGGTTTAAGATGGTCGGAGTCCCTCTCTTACGGCACCATGGCAGAAACGAAAGACGACATCACCGAGGAACGTCGGATCCTGAAGAAAGCGGGCGTCCTCGACGAGAAGCTCCTGGAACGGATGGACATCTACCCGGGCGATCGCGTCCGCTTTCGCTTCTACTACCCGCAGTCCGGCTTCGAGGAGATCACTGGGCACTTCCTGGGCTTCTACACCCTCTACGAAGGGCCGGAGGGCGGCGGGGACCTGAACCTCGTGCTCCGCCTCGTGAAGGACGGCCGCACGACGATCATCTACAAGGACCGGAACTACCTCGAGGAGTTCGAGGTCATGGAGCCGAACTTTGAGGTCCGGGACCTGATCAAGGACTTGGACGCTCGCCACGGCCGTCATGTCGGCCATGAGTTCGGCTAGAAGCCCGCCTTAATGCTGGGCAGAGGCTGATGCCTGCTACATTGAAGGTTCTTGTCGACCCTCAGACGATTTCTGGTCCGATAGCTGCCCGCGGGGGTCAGTACCGGTCCACGCCCTGGGCGAGCGCCTGGAGCCGCGCTATACGCTCCTCGATCGGCGGGTGCGTACTGAACATTCGAACGAACGCTCCCCCCCTGAACGGATTGACGATGAACAGGCTCTGGGACGCCGGGCTCCCGAACGCAATCGGTCGGCGCCGGTTCTCGACTTCGAGTTTCTCCAAAGCCGACGCGAGGGCCAGTGGCTGGCCGATGGCCTTCGCCCCGCTGTAGTCCGCTTTGTACTCCCGGCTCCGGGAGATCGCGAGCTGGACGAGGAGCGCGGCAATCGGGGCGACGAGCATCCCGACGAAGGCGAGGATCACTGCGAGGCCGTTGCCGTTCCGGTCGCGAGACCCTCCGAAGAGGGTGTTGTACCAGAACATCCGGGCCATGATCGAGAGCGCGCCCGCGATCGTGGCCGCCGCGGACATGACCAGGATGTCGCGGTTCCGGACGTGGGAGATTTCGTGGGCCAGGACCCCGCGGAGCTCGTCTTCGCTCAAGATCCGGAGGATGCCCTCCGTGACCGCGACGACGGCGTGCGCCGGATTCCGTCCGGTCGCAAACGCGTTCGGCGTGGGACTCGGGACGAGGGCCACTTTCGGCATTGGGAGATTCGCCTGCTGCGTGACCTGCCTCACCAGTCGGTAGACGCCGGGCGCCTCCGCCTCCGTAACGAGCTTCGCCCGATATGACCAGAGCACGATTCGGTCCGACGCGAAGTACGCGATGGCGTTCATCGCACCCGCGAGCAAGAGGAACAGCACGATGCTGCCGAGTGCGTTTCCGAGCCATACCGTGCCAATGGCCCAGCCGAATAGCACGAAGATGCCCGTCAGCAAGGCAAACAGGACGAACGTCCGAACGACCGCTCCCATGACTCCACGCCCCTTTCTCGGTATGTCGAGGACCCGCAGGTCACATATGAAGTTGATGCGGGTATGCCCGTCGCCGGGTCGCTCAGAGGCCGAGGACCTGCGCGTATCCTTCCATGTCCATGAACCCGTGCCCGCTCACGTTGAAGGCGATGACCTTCCGCTCCCGCGCCTCTTTGCATTTCATCGCCTCGTCGATCGCGCACGCGATACTGTACGCGCTCTCCGGAGCCGGCAGGAATCCCTCGGCTTGAACGAACTGCCGCGCGCGTTCGAAGACATGCCGTTCGTCCTCCGGGTACGCGATCGTGTCGATGAAGCCTCGGTGGCGGAGCAGGGAGAGGATCGGGGAACAGCCGTGGTACCGCAGGCCGTCTCCCTTGACGGGTCGCATCTCCGTCTTATGTCCGAGCGTGTACATCTTCAGGAGGGGCGTGAGCTCGGCGTGATCCGCGAAGTCGTATCGATACTCACCCTGCAGGTTCGGGGCTGCCGCGCTCTGGGCCGCGATGAACCGCATGCCCTTTCCTTTGATTGCGTCTGCAAGGAAGGGGAGCGTGAAGCCGCCGAAGTTCGAGCCGCCACCGAGACTGGAGATCATTATGTCCGGGTACGCTCCGACTTGCTCGAACTGCCGCTGCGTCTCCAGGCCGATGACCGTCTGATGCAGCAGGACATGGTTCAGGACGGATCCGAGGCAGTAGATCGCCTTCTCATCCCCCTTCGCATCTTCGAGGCCTTCCGACACCGCGATTCCGAGGGAGCCCGGATGATTCGGTTTCTTCGCGAGCAGAGCACGACCCACCTTCGTCTCCGGGCTCGGTGAGGCGTGCACGGTCGCTCCGTACATCTTCATGAGTTGTCGCCTCTGAAGCTTCCAGTCGTGGACCGCACGGACCCAGTAGATCGTCGTCTTCAGTTCCGCGAGGCTCGCCGCATAGGCAAGGGCGGTCCCCCACTGCCCTGCGCCCGTCTCGGTCGTCAGCCGCTCGTACCCCTCTTGTTTCGCGTACCAGGCTTGGGCCAGGGCCGTGTTCACCTTGTGACTGCCGGTCGGGCTGTAGAACTCCGTCTTGTAGTACAGGTGCGCCGGCGTCCCGAGCCGCTTCTCGAGGCGGCGAGCTCGGATCAGCGGTCGAGGCCGACCTGCCTGGCGGTACAACTCTTGCACCTCCGGAGGAATCTCGATCCATCGCTCGGTGGAACTCTCCTGCCGCAGGCACTCGGCGAGGAGGAGTTCGGGCAACGACTTCAGGCGAGACGGTCCGGTTTCCGGATCCTTTGGCGGAGGCAACGGTTCTGGGAGGTCCGCTTGGATGTTGTACCACTTCGTCGGCCGTTCGTCGTCCGGAAGCTGTACGACAGCGGCGTCGGCCCGCGACATCACTCCACCAAAACCCGGCCCGCGTCGGATATGGCCGGCCCGGGCTAATAGGGCTTCGGGGGGCGGTCAAGTACCACGGGCCTTGAGCTCGACACCGTGCTGCTCGACGACTTGGACCTTGCCCGGCGGCATCGCCCGAGTGATTTCCTCGATCGGAACTTCGAAGGATGCCGCGAGGCGCTTCGCAAGCTCCTCGCGGTCCTCTTTTCCTGGGGCGAGGACGACGTACCGCTTCGAGCGGGCGCCCACGGCGGCAACAGGCCCTCCCATGACCTTGCGGTGGCCCTCGATCTCGACCTCGCCGATCGCGAGCCGCACGGGGAGATCGTGGAGGTAGTTTCGTTTGCCGCGGATGACGAAGGCCCCTCGCGGGAGGAACTCACCCGATTCCGCTTGTTTCGAGACCTGCTCCGGTAGGACCCAGTAGGCGCTTCCGCTCGCGAGCCCGGCCGACCACGCCTTGCTGTACGCGAGGGCGAACTCGCATGCCTCTCGCAATGTGGTTTCCGGGGCCCTCGCGCCGTCTTTGATCACAGTCGAAGGAGCGCCGTGGATGTCGGCGTGCGCATAGCGGTCGCCTTCCTTGAGATGCTTCTTCACGAGCTGGTCGTTCGTCCGCGCATCCCGGCCGCCGAGGATCAAGAGGCCGTCCGCGGAGAACGTCCAACGGTATGCCTCGAACCACATCGCCTTCGTCGCCTTGATCCGCGGTTTCTTGGCCGCCTTGACGGCCTTCGCCTTCGCGGCGTCCATCTCCTCGCGGGTCTTCGCGATGGCTTCTTCGACCCGCTGTGCTTTCAGTTGCGCGTCTTTCCGGCGGTCGTAGAAGGCTTGCGCGTTCGCGGTCACATCCTTGTCGTAGTCGAGCGTGATCGCGTCAAAATCGCCGACCGCGACCGTGACCATGTGCGTCTTGCGGTCAATCGCTTTGATTTGGCCTTCCTCCGGAGGCGGCCGCCCTTCGCGGATTGACCGGAGGAGTTCGTCGAGGACCGCATAGTGTCCGTAGAGGAAGACGGCCTGCGCCTCGAGGAGCATCGCCTCTTCCCGCAACTTCTGCAACGTCTCCCGCTGTTGCGCGATGCGCCGCTCGAATTTCGCCGCGACGTCGTCTCGGACTTCCACCTGCGGCTCCGCAATCGTCAGGAAATGGGACAACGCCTCATTGAACGTCGGGAACTCCCTTCGTTCCATCTCGCGGTACTGCCTTAGTTCGATCGGCGTCGCGTCGATCGCTCGGCCCTCTTGGAGGACGACGGCCGGCCGCTTTTCCTGGTCGATCGCGACCGCGATGTTGTTCAGCGCCGTGTACAGCGAATCGATCTGCCCGTCCTGGAGGTCCTTGACTCGAGTCTCCTTGTCGACGCCCGCGCGCAGACACAATTCCTCTGCGTAGGTGCCTCCGAGATTCAATACAGTCGCGAGGATCCGGACCACCTGGCCCTTGGCGCCCTGCAAAGCCTTCGCGAAGCCGTCGCGGTCCAGGTCGAGCGAGTCGATGCCCGAGACAGGATACGAATACCGTTCGCCGACCTGGACGTCGCGGTCCCTGAATTTCTGGGGAAACATCACCGCGACGATCACCGCATCCCGGACGAGGACGAGATTCCCTCTGCTGAAAACTTCGAATACAATGTCGAATCGTTCGGGCCCTCTTTCGACTCGGAAGATTGCGATTCGGTCCAACCCTCGCTGCTCGACCGCGGTCACCCGCGCGTTATCCAGCAGGCGGCGGAGCGTCTGTGCGAAAGGAGGCGGAGACTCCGGCTTGTCTTCGACCTCGTGGAGGCACAGCCACTGACCTGCCTTCGAATAGAGCTCGACCTTGCCGCGGTCGGGGACATTGATCCGAAACATGACCTCGTCGTCCCGCTGATAAATCTTGTCGACATGGCCACCGAGGAGACCCTGCCATTCCGCGACGAGGACACGGAGGTCGAACGAGGTGATGGAGGCTTTCATTGTGCGCGACGTTGCGAAGACCCGTGCGTTACTTAATGATTGGTCCCTTAGACCGTGTTGCCCCGATCGCGGTCGATAATCCTAAGTAACGTCCACCCTTTGGCCGGCGTCGCTGCCGCAGTGGCTTAGGGGTATAGCGGCGCCTTGGTAAGGCGCAGATCGGGGGTTCAATTCCCCCCTGCGGCTCTACTGGCTCCTTGCGCGTTAACGGGCCGCTAAACACTGGTCGCCGATTGAGTTTGTCTCGGGTCAATCCGAAGGACTCGGCATCGAGCCAGACCATCTCGCGACACTGTGGAGTCGAAAGGCCTTGCCCGTCAACGTTCGAGATCGCCGGGCATTGCCACTCGTGCTGGGGTCGCCAGGTGCCGACGACATCGGCGTTCGCCGATTCAAAGTAGAATTTTGTGCCCTGTCGTCCGCGCGCCTTTATATTTTCAGGTCGGCGTCGCCCGCAGGGATGCGGTCGGTAGCAATCGTCGGCTGCGCGACGACGAAATTCGGCAGGAGCGACAAGGACGTCGTGGGCCTGCTCGCCGAGGCTTCCCTCGCGGCGATGGACGATGCGGGCCTGGACGGAGTTCGGTTCGACGACGTGTTCGTGGGGAACATGGCCAGCGGGGAGTTCGAGGGCATCTCAGGCCTTGCGAACCTCCTGGTGAGTGAGCTTGGGTTGGAGCCGGCTTCGGCGATGAAGGTGGAGTATGCGAGCGGAAGCGGCGGAGCGGCCTTCCGCGCGGGTTGGATGGCGGTGGCCAGCGGCCAGTCCGAGCTTGCTCTTGTGGCTGGGGGGGAAAAGATGACGTCGGTCTCGACGAAGGAGGCGACGGAGATCATCGCAAGCCTCGCGCATCCATGGGAGAAGGCGCAGGGCGTCACCATGCCCTCCCTCGCGGGATTGCTCGCACGGGCCTACATTGCGAGGTTCGGCGCTACGCGGGAGGCCCTCGCCGCGATTGCGGTAAAGAACCATTCCAACGGCGCCCTCAATCCGAACGCGCATTTCCAAAAGAGGATCACGATCGAGGACGTCCTGAATTCTCCCGTCATCAGCGATCCCCTCCGGGTCTACGACTTTTGCCCGATTACCGACGGTGCGGCCGCCCTTGTCCTAGCGCCGGTGGAGGCGCAACCTCCCGCCGAAAAGTCGGTCGTTGTCAGTGGCATCGGCGCCGCAACGGATACGCAAACCCTGCAGGAACGCGCGGACGTCCTCCGCATGGCATCCGTTCGGGTTGCGGGCGAGAGGGCCTATCGCATGGCCGGCATCGGTCCCGAGGACATCGACGTCGCCGAACTCCACGACATGGCGACGATCTTGGAGGTGGTCGAGTCGGAGGAGTTGGGGTTCTTTCCGCCGGGGAAAGGCTGGGACGCGGCGGAACGCGGAATCACGAAGCTCGACGGCCCGTTGCCGATCAACACGAGCGGCGGACTCAAGGCGAAAGGTCACCCGGTGGGAGCGACGGGCGTGGCGCAGATTGCCGAGATTGCGCAGCAACTCCAGGGGCGGTGTGGCCCGAGGCAGGTCGAGGCCGGGATCGGACTTGCGTGCAACGTCGCCGGTTTCGGCAGCGGCTCAATAGTCACGGTCCTTAGGAGGTCGGATCATGGTTAGCCTACCCGCGTACCGTTGCACAGGCTGCGGAACCGTTTCGCAGCCGCGTCGAGCTCGGTGCAGGCAGTGTGGGAGAACCGACGTTGAACAGGTCGAGCTTCGGCGCGGGAAACTGCTTACCTTCACCCGAGTCACCGCGACAAGGCCGGGCTATCCGAGCCCGATGATCCTATGCCTCGCGGAGTTCGAATACGGAGTCAAGCTTGTGGCCCAAGTCGACGATGCGTCCCCCGAACTCGAGATGGAGGTCCGGCCGAAAGTGCTCGGGGCGCGTGCAGAAAGGACCGACCAGCCTGCGGATGTCGTCCTTGTCCGGTCGCCGCCAGCGGGCGACCTCTAACATAAGCGGATGACGGCGCCTTGGTAAACCGCCGCGGGCGGCCCAAAAAGGCGCAGATCGGGGGTTCAATTCCCCCCTGCGGCTTCACGGAGGGGGCGAGAGCCGCGAAATCACACCAGACCCAAGGGCTACATGTCGAGGAGACGAGCGAGTACTGACTCGACGGAACCCGCCCCACTCAAGCCATGTTTCGGGAGCCGTTCAGCCTCGTCGCGCGGGACGGCAATCTCGCGAACAATCGAAAAGAGGTCGTCCTCAGACAGCTCCATCCGAAACGCTCTACCAGTGTGCTCCTCGATACGTCCGAATCCGGGGATTGGCCACAATCGACGATCCCAAGACGCGTTCCGTCCTATGATTGGCCAACGGCCTTCGATTAGACCCAAGTCGCCGAAAATCTCGACGAGAATGGCCATGTCAGGTGTCAAAGTCTCGACTTCGGACAGATTCGGAACGACGCTCCGTCGCGGGCCAAAGAAGTATCCAAGCGTAACGCCGCGGCCGGCTGTACGTGCCACGATTCCTACTCCGTACCCCCCGTCCCTCAGCGGCACTGCAAACCAAGTGCCCTCTTCGTATGGAAGTTTCTTGGGCTTCTTTAACCGACGCCGTGGCGCGGCTTCCTGGCGTACTGCCGGCCTCAGAAGGGACGATCGCAGCACCTCGAGCATTCCCTTCCGTGCTTCGACCGCCTCCGTTCCGGTTTCCTCCCATCGCTTAAGGTCGGCACCTTGCTCGATGACCTCGAGCGCCCTCTTCCGGATAGAATCCTCCACGGAACCTTGTTCGAGCTGCAGCGAGGCCAAAGCCAGCCAGACTTGCACGCGATCATCCATGTCCTCCAGATAATCGGCGCACTCAGCCAGAACGTGTCTTGTCGCCTCCTCAACCGTGGCTCCTCGGTGGATTGCGTCCTCGAACGTCAGTCGGACATCCACTGAGACGTCATTCTCGAAGATCCCGTATCCCCAAGTTCCCATCTCGACTCGAGGGAGTATCTCGGCGTCAACTTATGCTGAATTCGGTTCTCCAAGAACGGCGGATCATAGTAGCTGGGTAGCTCGAAAATCGAGGATTCGACGTTAGACAGCGTCGCCATGCCGGCGCCTTGGTAAGGCGCAGATCGGGGGTTCAATTCCCCCCTGCGGCTTCATTCATGGGCCCATCTACGAAGGCTGAAGTACCGGCCTCGAGTTCCGCATTGAACCGAAAGGGAAAGAAGGGAAATCGATGGCTGCGAAGCGGACCCTGGCCGCAACGTTATTCATGACCTTGGACGGTGTAGTCGAAGCGCCCGACAAGTGGAGCTTCCCGTTCTGGAGCGACGAAACGGGAAAATTCAAGTCGGACGAGCTCCGCGCCACGGACGCGCTCCTCCTCGGACGTGTGACGTACGAGGGGTTCGCGGCCGCTTGGCCGGGCCGGAAGGACGAGGAGGGTTTCGCAGACCGGTTCAACAGCATGCCCAAGTACGTCGCATCGAAGACGTTGAAGAAGCTCGAGTGGAACAACTCACACCTCATCAAGGGCGACCTGGCGGCGGAAGTCTCGAAGCTCAAACAGCAGCCGGGCCACGACATCGTCATCCACGGGAGTCCGACCCTCATCCGATCCCTCTTGCCGCACGACCTGATCGACGAGTATCGTTTGCTCGTCTATCCGATCGTACTCGGCCGGGGAAAGCGTCTCTTCGACGAAGCGAGTCAGGCGAAACTGAAGCTCGCCGAATCGGAGACGTTCAGCAAGGGCGTCGTCAAGCTGGTCTACCGTCGCAATGACAAGGAGAAAGCGGCCACGAAGGCCGGAGCCTCCGCGCGGAAGTAAGAAACCGACGGGCCCACGACGCAGAAACCTCTTGGTGGTCTCACTGGAGATTCTGGGCCAGGACTTCCATCGCGCGCGTCATGTCCTTGCGCTCAAGGAGAAAAATCGTATCCGTGTACGCCGACATCTCTTCCACGATGTTGATGCCTCGGGACGCGAGCGCCCCAGAGAGGAAGGCGAGGAGGCCCGGCGTCTTCTCGATCGTCTCTGGGCTGGTCACATCGATCTCCACGAGGCCCCGCGTCACACCGATCAGGTGTTCCGAGCGGAGTTTCTTCGTCACCCGAGGGACCGAATCGTCGTCGACGATGATCACCGTGCCCTGTGACACCTGGATCAGCCGACACACCCGATTCTCGTCCAAGAGTTCCTCGACCACGTCACCGAGTCGTTGAAGGACATCCACGCCCTCGATGACCGTAATCGTCGCCACTTTGGTCCTCGTTTGGATCCGGCTCCTTTGGAGCATACGGCGGACCGCGTCCTCGCTATACCCTCGGAGCTTTTCCACGGGATACCGGCGACAGGCCGCGAGCACGGCCTCCTTCTGGCGAATGCCCAGTTCCTTCGAGATCTTCCTCGCCAGGGCGGAGTAGTTGACGATTCCCATCTTCAGAGCGTCCGAGACGCTCGGATGCCCCGCGATGTAATCTCGCACCTCTCGCGCAATCGGAGGCATCGGTCACTAAACAACATGTCCGATATTTGACAATTTTGTTCGATAATGACACCATGATGTCAATACGTTCAAATACGCACCCATAACTGTTGCGTGAAAGATTGGTTGGGGCACGATCGCCCATGACGCGGGACAAAGTGGTTTTGGCCTATTCTGGAGGATTGGACACCTCCGTTGCGATTCGGTGGCTGCAGGACCGCGGCCTCGACGTGGTCGCGTTGACCGTCGATGTTGGACAACCCGGCTCCCTCGGAGCCATCAAGGAGAAGGCCCACCGCCTCGGGGCGAAGGCCTACGTGGTGGACGCCCGGCGCGAGTTCGCTGAGCAATACGTCCTCCCCGCCCTCGCCGCGAACGCGATGTACGAGGGGCAGTATCCCCTGAGCACCGCGCTCGCACGTCCTCTCATCGGAAAACACCTTGTCGCGGTCGCCCAACGCGAAGGAGCCTCGTTCATCGCACACGGTTGCACGGGGAAAGGGAACGACCAGGTGCGGTTCGATCTGTGCACCACCGCACTGGCCCCCGACCTCACGGTCATCGCCCCGGCGAGGGAATGGGGCATGACCCGGGAGGAAGAGATCGCGTACGCGAAGGAGCGGGGGATCCCGGTCCCCGTCGACGACGGTTCGCCTTACAGTACGGACGAAAACCTGTGGGGCCGATCGATTGAGTGCGGAGTCCTCGAGGACCCTCGGATCGAGCCGCCGGAGGAGGTCTACGCATGGACGACAAGCCCCGCGGCGGCACCGGACGAGCCCGGCAATGTGACGGTCCACTTCGAAGGCGGTAAACCGACCTCCCTTCAGGGAAAGCCCATGGACTTCGTTGATCTGATCGCCACTCTGAGCGAGCTGGCGGGCCGCCACGGGGTCGGACGGATCGACCACGTCGAATCGCGCGTCGTCGGCATCAAGTCCCGCGAGGTGTACGAGTGTCCCGCGGCGACGGTCCTCGTCAAGGCCCATCAAGCCCTCGAGGCGCTCGTCTTGCCGCGCGACGTCCTCGAGTTTCAACGGATCGTCGCGTCCCGGTATGCCGGCCTCGTGTACGACGGCCTTTGGTTCACGCCGCTGCGGGAAGCGCTCGACGCGTTCGTGTCGTCGACCCAGGACCGCGTCACGGGCGACGTCAGCGTGAAGTTGTTCAAGGGCACCGCGACTGTCGTGGGCCGCGCCTCTCCCTATTCCTTGTACGACCACGCCCTCGCGACGTACTCGCAGGGCGACCGGTTTCGACAGTCGATGGCGGAAGGCTTCATCTACGTCTGGGGACTCCCCGCTCGGACCTGGGCGGCCGCCGGTGCGAAGGCCCCCGCCTCGACGAAGCTCGTGAAAGCCGCGAAGAGGGCGAAGTGAAAATGGCGGCCACGGTTCAATCGAAGGGGTCGGGAGGCGGAGCCCCGCCGTCGTACGTGAAGACGCCGGCCTCGTGGTTCATCGTCTCCCTGCCGGTCGACCGAAGGTTGGCGCGTTACGACATCGCGGGGAGCCTCGCCCACGTCGAGATGCTCGCCGCGGTCGGCATCCTCTCGAAAGGGGAGGCGGAGCTCCTCGGGAAAGGCCTTCGAGGCGTCTACGAAGAGATCGCCTCGGGTCGCTTCGTTTGGCGGGAGGATCTCGAAGACGTTCACACGAATATCGAGGTGGCGCTCACGGAACGCCTGGGATCGCTCGGGGCGAAGCTCCACACCGCTCGGAGTCGGAACGACCAAATTGCGCTCGACGAACGCCTGTTCGTACGCGAGGCGATCGTCTCCGTGCGGCAAGGGATCTTGGGACTCGAGCTCGCCCTCCTCGACCTTGCCGAAGCACACGCGGACGCCCCCATGCCCGGCTACACCCACCTTCAGCGGGCGCAACCGGTGACGGTAGGCCACCACCTGCTCGCTCACGTCTGGCCCCTCATCCGGGACGACCTTCGTCTCGCGGATGGCTTCGGCCGCGCGAATGTATCTCCGCTGGGCGCAGGAGCGCTCGCTGGGAGCACGCTGCCGATCGATCCTGCGATTTCCGCACGCATCCTCGGATTCGCTGGACCGTTCGAGAACTCGATTGATGCGGTCGGAGATAGAGACCACTTCGTCGAGTTCGTTTTCGACCTCTCCCTTCTGGCGGTCCACCTGTCGTCCATCGCGGAGGAGATCGTCGTGTGGGCCTCTCAGGAGTTTGGGTTCCTTCGCCCGACGCAAGCCCTGGGCTCGGGCAGCAGTCTGATGCCGCAGAAGCGCAACCCGGACGTCGCGGAGCTTGTTCGCGGTAAGACCGGTCGCATCGTGGGCGACCTCGTGTCCCTCCTCACGACGCTGAAGGGTCTCCCTCTCGGTTACAATCGGGACCTTCAGGAGGACAAGGCGCCCGTCTTCGATGCCGTGGACCAGGTCCTGGCGACGCTGCACGCGCTCACGACCGCAGTTTCCACACTCGAGTTCGACGAGGCTCGTTTGTTGAAGGCGGCCTCGGATCCCCGATTGCTTGCGACCGACCTAGCGGAATACCTCGTCGCAAAAGGCGTGGCGTTCCGCGAGGCTCACGAGATCGTGTCCCGCCACATGGCAGGGGACGCTCCCCTCGACCTAAAGAGCTTGCGCGACGCCGATTCCCGGTTTGGCGACGACGTCGCGGACCTGCTCGACGTGCGAACGTCGTTGAGCCGTCGGAAGACCCACGGTGGGCCTTCACCGGAGGCGGTGCGGGCTCAGCTCGTCCGCGCTCACGACGCGGTGGGTCTCCAGCGCTATTCCCTCTCGAAGCATGCGGAATGCGTCGAGCTCGTCGACAGCCTCCTGAAGGCGGAACCGCGATGACGGAATGTCCCGAGTGCGGCCGGGCTATCGAGCCGAAGGACTTCATCGAAGGGGAGATCTTCCCCTGTCCCGACTGTGGCTTGGAACTCGAGGTCACCGGCCTCGAGCCCTTTCGCGTCGACGCGGCCCCTCGCGAAGCGGAGGACTGGGGTGAGTGAGACGTTCACCCTCGGCCTGTTCTACACCGTGATCCGGCCGGAGGAGAAATGGATCCTCGCGGCCGCCGAGGAACGCGGCATCCCCGTCGAGCGCCTCCACGACGAGGCGGTGACGTTTCCCCTCGTCCGGAACGGCTTCCAGGCGGATCTGGTCTTGAACCGCAGCGTGAGCCACAGCCGCTCCCTGTACGCCTTGCGATTCTTCGAACACTACGGCGTCCCGACCGTGAATCGGTACGAGGTCGTCGCGTTGTGCGGCGACAAGGTCCTCGCAAGCCTCCGCCTCGAGGAGGCGGGTGTGCCGACGCCGCGGACCGTCGTCGCGCTCACGCCGGAAGCCGCACTGAAGGCGCTCGACGAGATCGGCTATCCGGCGGTCCTGAAACCGCCGATCGGATCATGGGGCCGTTTGATGGCGAAGGTCGACGATGCGGAGGAGGCAGAGCAGATCATCGAGCACAAGAGTGCCCTGGGCTCTCCCAACCACTCCATTTTCTACGTTCAAGAGTACATCGAGAAACCGGAGCGGGATCTCCGCGCCTTCGTCATCGGGGACGAAATCGTCGCGGCGATGTATCGTCGCTCGAAAGACTGGCGCACGAACGCGGCCCGCGGTGCGGTGTCGGAGGCGATGAGCCCGACGTCCGAAATGCGGGAAATCGTCCTGCGAGCGGCCGCCGCAGTCGGTGGCGGCGTCCTCGCCGTCGATCTCATGGAATCACCGGAGGGCCTCGTCGTTCACGAGGTGAACCCGACCCCCGAGTTCCGCGCGCTCTCCGGCGCCACAGGGATCGATGTCGCTGCCAAGGTCGTCGACTACGTTGCGGAGATGGCGGGGCGATGAAAGTCGGGATCGTCGGCGGCTCCGGGTACACCGGAGGGGAATTGCTGAGGCTCCTCCTCCGACACCCGAAGGTCGAAGTCGCCCAGGTCACGTCGGACTCGATGGCTGGCAAGCCGATCGGTCGGGCCCATCCGAACCTCCGGAAGGTCACGGATCTCACCTTCGCGCCGCACGCCGACCTGGAGCCATGCGACCTCCTTTTCCTCGCGATGCCGCACGGCCGGTCCATGGGGCGGATGTCCGATTTCCTCGTCCGCGCCGGGAAGGTCATCGACCTCAGCGCAGACTTCCGGCTGAAAGATCCTGCTCTCTATCGCGAATACTACGGCGTCGAGCATCCTCGCCCCGACCTGCTCGCCCAGTCCGTCTACGGGCTGCCCGAACTTCATCGAGAAGCGATTCGCCAGGCGACACTCGTCTCGGGTCCCGGCTGCATCGCGACCGCAGCGATCCTCGCGATCCACCCGCTCGCGAAGGCGGGCCTCATCGATCCCGAGCGGCTCGTCGTGGACGCGAAGACGGGATCGTCCGCAGGAGGCGTCGATGGCGGGACGGCATCGCAACATCCGGAACGCTCCGGCGTCATGCGGATCTACGCACCTGCGGGGCATCGACACACGGCCGAGATCGAGCAGGAGACCGGGGTGAAGGCCGCCCTTTCCTGTCACGCGGTCGAGGCGGTGCGGGGAATCCTCGCGACATGTCACGCCTTCCTGCAGGAGTCCGTCACGTCGAAGGACCTCTGGCGGGTCTACCGCGAAGCCTACCGTGGAGAGCCGTTCGTTCGGATCGTGACTGAGGCGGCGGGCCTATACCGTTACCCCGAACCCAAGATTCTCGCGGGGACGAACTTCTGCGACCTCGGGTTCGCCCTCGACGCACATGCGAACCGGGTCGTCGCCGTCGCGGCCTTGGACAACCTCATGAAGGGGGCCGCGGGAACCGCGGTCCAGTGCATGAACCTCGTCGCCGGATATCCCGAGACGATGGGGCTCGATTTCCTCGGTCTGCATCCGGTGTGAGGTGAAAAGAGTCGATGTTGGTCGTCAAGGTAGGCGGTGCGGAAGGGAACGGGATCGACAACGTGCTGATCGACCTCGCGCCCCGTCGCGATTACGTCCTCGTTCACGGTGGCTCGAACGAGGTGGATCGGCTCGCGGAGGCCCTCGGCCGGCCGATCCGCTGGATCACCTCCCCGAGCGGCGTCGTCTCGCGGTACACGGACCTCGCCACGATGGAAGTCTTCACGATGGCCCTCACCGGGAAGCTGAACACCGCGATCGTGTCCCGACTGCAGTCGCTCGGAGCGCCCGCCGTCGGCTTGAGCGGAGTCGATGGCGGTCTCTTGCTCGGCCGCCGAAAGGAGGCCGTGCGGACCGTGGACCACGGCCGCGTGCTGCTCGTGAAGGACGACCACTCCGGGACCGTGGAGCAGGTGAACGCGAGCTTGATCCAGCTCCTCTTCGACGCGGGATACGTTCCCGTGATCTCCCCTCCGGGAGTCACGCCACGAGGTGAGCTGATCAACGCCGACGCGGACCGTGTGGCCGCCCAGATTGCGGTCGCGATGAAAGCGGAGACCCTCGTCCTCCTGACGAACGTCCCCGGATTGCTCCGGGAGCCGAGCGACCCGTCTTCCTTGATCGCGGAGGTCCCGAGGGCCCGTCTGTCCGCCTTCCAGGACTTCGCCTACGGACGGATGAAAAAGAAACTCATCGCCGCGGGCGAAGCCCTCCAGGGCGGCGTGAAGCGCGTGGTGATCGCCTCGTCCCTTCAGCCGGACCCGGTCGAGCGGGCGCTCGAAGGGATGGGCACGGTGATCGCGTGAGCGTCCCGGACGCACGGGCGATCGAGTTCGGATGCGCGCCGAAACGCGGCCCGACGTTCGTCCGCGGGTCGGTGGCGACGCTCTGGGACGAGGACGGCAACGAGTACATCGACTGCGGCGCGTCCTTCGGCGTCGGCAATCTAGGACATTGCAATCCCGCTGTCGTCGAGGCAATCGAAGCCCAGGTTCGGGAGCTCATCCACGTCGGGCCTACGTTCGGTACGACCGCGAAGGCGACCTTCATCGAGAAGCTCCTCTCCGTCGCACCGAGGAACCTCGGTCGGGTCTTCCTGAGCAACTCGGGCTCCGAGGCCGTCGAGGCCGCCATCAAGTTTGCGCGCGCCTCGACACGAAGGAAGAAGATTGTCGCGGCGATGCGCGGCTTCCATGGACGGACGATGGGGGCACTCAGCGCGACCTGGCGGAAGGATTTCCGTGAGCCGTTCGAGCCGCTCGTCCCCGGATTCGAGCATGTCCCATTCAACGACATCGAGGCTCTGCAGAAAGCCGTCGATCATGATACCGCAGCGGTCATCCTCGAGGCGGTCCAAGGTGAGGGCGGCGTGCACGTCGCGTCCCCGGAATACCTGCCCGCCGCCCGTGAGGCATGCGACCGAACCGGGGCCCTCCTCATCCTCGACGAGGTACAGACCGGGATGGGCCGTACAGGGCGCCTGTTCGCTGTGGAGCGGTGGGGCGTAGAGCCGGACCTACTCACGCTCGCGAAGTCCCTCGCGGGTGGGGTCCCGATCGGAGCGACCCTCGCCACGGAGGACGTGGAGCGCGCGTTCCAGGGGAGCCACAATTCCACGTTCGGCGGGAATCCACTCGCCTGTGCCGCGGCGACGGCCGCGATCGAATACACCTTGCGAGAGCGCCTGTGGGAACGCGCGGACCGTCTAGGGACCATCGGCGTCGAGAAACTGCGGGGTCTCGAGGCGCCCTCCGTGCGCGAAGTCCGCGGGCTCGGGTTGATGATCGGCATTGAGTTGCGAGGGAAGGCCGCTCCGGTCCTCCAGGCGTTGCAGGAAGAGGGCGTCCTCGCGATCGGCGGTGGATCCAGCGTCGTCCGTCTCCTGCCGCCCCTCGTCATCCCGGAGGATCAATGGTCATCCGCGCTGGACGTTCTCGGGAGGACGCTGTCGCATGGATGATGTCGAAGTCCTACGCGCTCTTCTGGATGAATACAGCCCTTCGGGAAGGGAAGGAGCCGCCGTCCACCTGTTCCTCGAGCTAGCTCGCGGTCTCGGCTTGGACGGACGTTCGGACGCCGTCGGAAACGCGATCGCGCACATTGGCAGGGGCCCTCCAACGATCCTCTTCCTCGGTCACATCGACACAGTCGACGGAGCCTTGCCTGTTCGGATCGAGGACGGGCGGTTGTACGGCCGCGGGGCCTGCGATGCGAAAGGTCCCCTCGCGGCCGCCCTCATCGCCGCCAGCCATCATCGAGGGCGGGGCGAGA
>Ga0209803_1000974_pt1 | contig 19168 bp, 21 predicted proteins | sample GraSoiAngelo_138_FD_185895 | JGI IMG/M metagenome (GOLD analysis project Ga0209803, IMG submission 185895) | Grasslands soil microbial communities from the Angelo Coastal Reserve, California, USA - 14_0929_09_40cm (SPAdes) (version 2) | ecosystem: Environmental > Terrestrial > Soil > Grasslands ...
CGGCGCTCGCAGAATCGACGAGGGATGGACGGTCGCGATCACGTGCTGCGCGAGCGAGTTTTGGATCAGCTTTCCACGGTTCTTCATAATCGAGAAGCCCGGCCCGAGGAGTTGCTGGGCAGCGGTTGCTCCAAGTAGGACGATAACCGTCGGCCGGAGCAGCCGAATCTCCGCTTCCAGCCAGGGCTTGCACGCTGCCATTTGTCGTGCGTTCGGCTTCTTGTGAATGCGCTTCTTGCCTCGCGTCTCGCTCCAGTTAAAATGCTTCACCGCGTTGGTCACGTAGGCCTGCCTGCGGTCGATGCCTGCCTCCTGGAGCGCGCGGTCCAGAATCCGCCCCGCTGGGCCGACGAACGGCTTGCCTTCAATGTCTTCGGCGTCGCCCGGCTGCTCGCCGACAAGCATTACGCTCGCCTTCTCGTCGCCTTCGCCGAAAACTGTCTGAGTGGCGCGCGCCCAAAGATCGCACGCCTTGCAGTCCGCGGCGGCGAAGCGCAGCCGTTCTAATGTGGGTTCCTCGGGAATGAGCTCAGCCGCCGTGCCGGTTGTCTTTGCCATTCCACCACCTCCCTAGCCGCTATCTCTCGGTACTAACGCCTGGCGCCCCCGGCAGGACTCGAACCCGCAACCTCCTGATCCGAAGTCAGGCGCTCTGTCCAATTGAGCTACAGGGGCATCTCCATTTCGAGTATAGCATCGCCCTAAGAGCGGTCGGGTTTCGCTTCGAAACGCGCGCCTCTATGCTCTAATCGAGGCTCGAACACGAGAGAACCATGGTAACAAGGATCGAACCCGGCGACGCCGACCCGGCTGCTCGCATTGAAGAGCTCCTCACCGGCGACAACGTCGAGGCCGCCGCCGAGCTACTCGCGGACATGCATCCCGCTGACCAGGCGGACCTCTATGACCGCCTCGACGATGCTGAGCGCGAGACGATGCTCGCGCTGCTGTCCACCGAGGCACGGGCCCAACTGCTCGAGCACCTCGACGAAGAAACGCTCGAGGAGATCGCTCAGCGACTGCCCCGCGTGGAGCTTCCTAGAGTGCTTGATATCACTAAGAACGACATTGCTGCCGACGTGCTGCGAATGCTTCCGCCCGCGGAGGCCGCCCGTGCGCTGGCGCAGATGCAAACAGCATCCGATGTAACACCGCTGCTCATCCACCCGGACGAGAGCGCCGGCGGCCTGATGACGCGCGGGTTTGTGGCGCTCCATAAAGACATGACTGTCGGGGAGGCGATCACCTTACTGCGGGCGCGCAAGCCACTCGCCGAAGAGGCCTATTACCTGTACGTCCTCGACGCGCGAAACCGCCTCGAAGGCATCGTAAACCTGCGGCAACTTGTCGTCGCCGACCGGGACGTCAGGATAGAAGAGGTAATGACCCGCGACGTGGTGTCAGTACGGCCCGATACCGACCAGGAGGAAGCGGCCAACCTCCTCCAGCATTACCGTCTGCGCGCGCTCCCCGTCGTCGACGCATCCGGCGTGCTCAGCGGGATCATCACCGCGGATGACATCATCGACGTGATCGCCGAAGAAGCCACTGAAGACATGTACCGCATGGCGGGCCTCCCTGGGGACGAGAGCATCTTCGCGCCGGTCCGGGTTTCGGCCCAGCGGAGAATTCCCTGGCTGATGGTCAATCTCGCCACCGCGTTTCTGGCAGGCGGCATGGTCCTCATTTTCGAGGGGACGATCGCTAGGGCCGCCGGCCTCGCCGTCTTCATGCCGATCATCGCCGGTCAGGGCGGCAATGCGGGCATTCAGACGATTACCATCGTCGTACGCAGCCTCGCTCTCGGCGAAATAGAGCCGCGCGACGCGAACCGCATCCTGAACAAGGAGATAATGCTCGGTGTGATACGCGGCGTTCTCTTCGGGCTGATCGTCGGTATCGCCGCCTTCCTTTGGAAGGGCGAATGGGGGTGGGGGTTCGTGGTTGGTACAGCCATGCTTCTCAACATGCTGGTCGCGGGCCTGTTGGGAACGGTCATACCGCTGGGCATGAAGGCGTTTCGCCTGGACCCGGCGATCGCCTCCGGGGTTTTCCTCACCACCTTCACCGACATGCTCGGTTTCCTGTTCCTGCTCGGCCTCGCCACGCTGCTGATTGACCAACTGACGTAGCCAACCGCCGTTCAGTTCCTTGACCGCCTCGGGGTCTCGTGCTACGCTTCCGATTGGCCCCGGAGACGGGGCTGTTTTTCCCGCTGGCGGCGGGAGCGCGACGTGGTGGGCGTAGCGTAGCGGTTAACGCGCCAGGTTGTGGCCCTGGAGATCACGGGTTCAAATCCCGTCGTCCACCCCAAACATTCTTTCTGCTTCAGGCCTCTCCGCCTTACACTTACTCTTATGGCTGTATCAGCACTCGCTTGCCAGCGATGCGGCGCCCAGGTCCTTGCCGGTGCTGCTTTCTGTCAGAATTGCGGCGCCGCGCTGGATGTCACCAGGGCGCAGACGGACAGAATGCCTTGGACGCCGGCCGACGTTCTTAAAGCGATCGGCATCGTTGTCGCCGTCCTGATCGGCACCTCGATTCCGGCCAGCATCAGCGCGCTCGTTATCGCGGGAAATGAGGACATTGAAAAGGATTCTCTGGCTCTCACGGTAGCGCTCGCTGCAAGCGTATTCCTCGAAATTGGCCTTCTTGCGGCGGCGATTTACTTCAGCATTCGCAAGTATCGACTTCCTTGGTCGGCTCTCGGGCTCCGCTGGCCGCAGCAGGGCGGCGTCTGGACGACTGCCGGATTGGTGTTCGGTCTTCTGATCGCGGGACTCGTTGTGAGCTTTGCGTACTTCGGGGCTCTCGCCGTGGTCGGAATTGAGCCGGACACCGAGATTAAGGAGACATATCAGAGCGCGGGGCCGCTCATCGTTCTTGCGATGCTTTCGCTTTTCTTCGCGCCGTTTGCTGAAGAGGTCTTCTTCCGCGGCTTCGTGTTTGGCGGTCTGCGCGGCCGGTGGGGGACCGCGTGGGCAGCAGTTGCGAGCGGGGCGTTGTTCGCGCTTGCGCACATCGGCAATCCGGGGACGATCTACCTTCTCCCTCCTGTGGCCGCTATCGGTGCTCTATTCGCTCTCGGCTATGCCTACTCAGGCTCAATCTTGACCAGTCTGCTCGCTCACTTCCTGTTCAACTTGTTTGCCCTCGGCGCCGGCATCGCCGAGTATTCATGAGCGCGGACGGGGCGCATAACCTGCCGCCCGGCCGAATCGAATCGGCGTTCGCCCGCATGAAGGCCGAAGGCCGAACGGGGTTCGTCGCCTTCCTTACAGTGGGCTATCCAGACGTTGAGTCGACGCTGCGCTTATTGCCCGCGCTGGTTGAAGGCGGCGCCGATATCATCGAGCTCGGCATACCGTTCTCAGATCCGCTAGCCGAAGGGCCGACTATCCAGCACTCGTCTTATCGTGCGCTTCAGCAGGGTGTGACCCCCCGGCTGTGCCTGGACGTGGCTGCGAAGCTTCGCCAGTTGGGCGTTGAGACACCGCTTGTGCCGATGGGCTACTACAACCCGATACTCGCCTACGGGATCGAGGCATTTGTGAGCGATGCTGCTTCTGCTGGCGTCGACGGTCTAGTCGTGGTAGACCTGCCGCCTGAGGAATCCGCACCCGTGCGCGAAGCCTGCCTGGCTAAAAATCTCCGCCTGATCTACCTCCTTGCGCCCACGAGCACCGATGAGCGGATTAAGCTCGTCGCGTCGATGGCGTCGGGCTTCATCTATTGCGTGAGCATCACCGGTGTCACGGGCGCGCGCGATGAGCTTCATCCGGGACTTGAAGAGTTCGTCAAGCGAGTCCGAAGCAATACACACTTGCCAATCGCGGTAGGATTTGGTATATCTCAGCCTAAGCACTTTCAGGCAGTGGGGCAGATCGCCGACGCTGCCGTCATCGGAAGCGCGATCATCGACGAGATCGGCAAGAGCGATCCGTCACAGCAAGCAGCGAGGTTGAGAGAATATGCGGAGGTGGTCACCGGCCAGCGGAGGGCAGCCACTTAGGGCCGCTCGGATTCTCGCCTACGGCGAGAATTCCGTCGGCCGTGTCTATCGTGGCGGCTCCCGGGCCGGCGTTTTTGGCTCGCGCTAACCGTCCGGTCCGGCCGGAGGGTTCAGCATGCTGACCAGGGGCGTGAGAGGGGCCACGACCATAGAGGCAAACTCCCCCGAGTCCATCCTCGACGCGACCAGAGAGCTCCTCGCCGCGATGCTGAAGGCCAATGACCTCGACGTGGAATACGTCGCCTCGGCCTTCTTCACCGTCACACCCGATCTAAACGCTGAATTCCCAGCCATCGCGGCAAGGAACATGGGCTGGAATACCGTTGCGCTCCTCTGTGGGCACGAGATGAACAAGCCTGGGGCTCTGCCGATGACGCTGAGGGTGCTCCTCCACGTCAATACCGAAAAGGCGGCGCGTGAAATCAAGCACGTCTACCTGAGAGGCGCGCGGGTCCTTCGGCCGGACATCGATACCGAGATACGTTAGAGCGCAGGGCGCGTCTTATCTAGGGCAAGGAGAAAAACATCATGATCGTCGTCATGAAGACCAATGCAACGGAAAATCAGGTCGTTGGGGTACAAAAGGCGATACGGGAACTCGGCTTCAAAGACCACCGCATTCATGGTGAAGAGCGCAATGTTGTGGCCGTCCTTGGGCACGTCTACCCGGAGCTCGTCGACGAACTCGGCGTCCTCGAGGGTGTCGACACGGTCGTCCGGATCAGCAAGCCCTTCAAACTGGCGAGCCGCGAGGTCAACCCATACGACACGATCGTTCGCGTCGGCCCTGTGGAGATTGGGGGCGGCAGCATCGTGGTTATGGCCGGGCCGTGTTCCGTCGATACAGAAGAGAACGTCCTCGAAGCAGCGAGGGCCGTGAAGGCCGCGGGTGGGCACATCCTTCGGGGTGGCGCCTTCAAGCCGCGCACCAGTCCATACGCGTTCCGGGGCCACGGCGAGAAGGGACTGCACATCCTCGCGGCGGCCCGTGCCGAAACGGGGCTGCCGGTAGTCACAGAGGTGATGGATGCTAGGGATGTCCAGCTCGTCGCCAAGCATGCCGACATCCTTCAGATAGGCGCCCGCAATTCGCAGAACTACACGCTGCTCGATGAAGTCGGCCGCTCCGGCAAGCCGGTCCTCCTGAAGCGCGGAATGTCTTCCACAATTGAAGAGTGGTTGCTCGCCGCGGAGTACATCCTATCTCACGGCAACCGCGATGTGATCCTCTGCGAACGCGGCATCCGCACCTTCGAGACGGCGACGCGCTTCACCTTCGATGTCAACGCCATCCCCCTTGTTAAGAAGCTCTCTCACCTCCCCCTGATCGGCGACCCTAGCCACGCGACCGGTAAGTGGGACCTAGTGGAACCGGTCGCGCTGGCCGCGATCGCTGCCGGAGCCGATGGTCTTGAGGTGGAGGTGCACCCGAATCCAGACCACGCGTTGTCGGACGGAGCGCAGTCGCTGACGCCGAAGAACTTCGCCAAGCTCATGGACAGGGCACGCACCCTCGGCGACGCCATTGGCAGGCCGGTCGCTCCCGCATACAACGAGCCGGTCGCCGCTCGGAAGGCCTCCTGATCCGCATTTCCACGGGAGGGTCGAGGTACCTCTCGCCCCTCGAAGTGCCTTGACCGGTGATTCCCTATCCCGCACCCTAATCGCATGACTCCGTTTGTTCCGCAGAGGGACCCCTGGCGATGACACCTCGCAACCGCCAGGCTAAGCGGAGCCCGCGTTCCGGCACGCGAGACCGCCCGACCGCGAAAGGATCAGTTGCCAAAGAAACGTCTGCCCTCAGACGCCGGGCCCCTCGACGGAGCGACAAGGCTGGTTCGACAGCGCTTGATTATAGCCTCGTGCGAAATCTCGTCGCCGCTGCTCTAAGCGAAGATCGCGTGGCGGACGACGTTACTACGAGCGCTCTCGCGCCGAGTGACCAGACTGGTCGGGCGATAATCACCGCGCAGGCCGAAGGCATTCTCGCCGGCCTCCCGATCGCTCAAGCAGCGTTTCTTCAGGTCGACCCGGAGTTCGGGTGGACTGGCGAGAAGACGGATGGCGACCGCATTTCGCCCGGGGACAGGATCGCGACGCTCGATGGCTCCTTGGCGTCGATCCTGCGCGCCGAGCGAGTCGCTCTCAATTTCGTCACGCACCTGAGCGGCGTGGCGAGTATGGCTGCTACGGTCGTTGCCCTATTGGCGGGTAGCAATTGTCGCCTGCGCGACACGCGTAAGACGACCCCTGGACTTCGCACCCTTGAGAAGTATGCCGTCCGGATCGGCGGCGGCGCGAACCATCGCTTTGACCTGTCAGACGGCGTGCTCATCAAAGACAACCACCTCGCCGCGCTCCGCGCCCGTTTGCCGGCAGCAACCGACCCTATTCAAGAAGCGATTCGCCTCGCCCGCAAGGACAATCCGAACATTCCGATTGAGATCGAGGTCACCAGCCTGGACGAAGCTCAGAGGGCAATTCAGGCCAGCGCCGACGAGCTCCTGCTGGACAATATGTCGCTGCGTGACATGAAGGACGCCGTGCGCCTAGCCGCCAGGCGGAAGCCGCGGGCTCTACTCGAGGCCTCCGGTGGAATCACCTTAACCAGCGCGCGTGCCGTCGCCGACGTCGGCGTCGACTTCATCTCGATGGGCGCAATCACGCATTCAGCGCCGGCTTTGGATTTGAGCCTGGAAATCGAGGCTTAGCCGGAGTGATGACAAATTCGAAAAAGAGGGCCTCCGAGGCGGCCCTCGGGCGATCTGCTTTGACTGATCGGTCGTCTACTGGGCTACGACTGAGGGAACACGATCGCGATAACCGGCTGTATCAACCAGCCGACTGCGTAGCCCACGACCATCGTCATCAGAACCGTAAACGCCGCCTCTCCGGTCGGGAGTGGTTCCCCGAACTCAGAAGCGACGCTGACCACGCACAAAAGCCCGAAGATGAAACCGATGTACCCGGTTATCGTCCCTGCACTGTGCCTCTGGGCTCGTCTCATTGTCGGCTCCCGGTTTTCCATTCTACACCCCGCTCATACAAAATTCATATACCATTCTTATAATTCCCATAACACTTAATAGCGGCCTAGTGTCGGCATCTTGAAAGATGCGCTGCGGCGCCGGTGCGTTACGGCCCTAGTCTGTGAGAAGTTTGGTCAGCGCCGATCGCACACGAGAAGGCCGTTCGAACAGGAGGAACACGAGCGAGGCAATCCCGGTGGGACGTCGCACACGACGGGAGGCGAATGCCTAGGTCCGCCGCGGCCGCTGTAACTCTTCGCTGTCGATCACAATCGTGACCGGTCCATCGTTCACGAGTTCGACCGCCATCTTCCCGCCGAAGCGGCCGGTTTGGACGCGGATTCCTGCGTGTCGCATTTCAGCGGCGAATGCCTCTACCAGAGGTTCAGCTGTTTTGGGTTCGGCAGCTTCGATGAAATTGGGCCGCCGTCCCCGCCGCGTGTCAGCTAGTAGAGTGAACTGGCTTACTACGAGCGCCTCGCTCGCAACATCAAGTAGCGACAAATTGAACCGTCCGGCCTCGTCCGCGAAGATGCGGATTTCGGCAAATTTACGCGCCAGCCGCCGCGCCTCCTCCTCGCTATCCGTGCGCGCCACGCCGACAAGGAGCAAGAGACCCTTTCCGATAGATGCGACCGTTTTGCCGTCCACGGCCACGGCCGCCCGGGTCACTCGCTGCAATACGACCCGCATGCGCCAATCATATCTGTCGTCTCGGGTGTGGTTGAGCGCTGATGACCGCGAATGGAAAGGGCGGGCCGTTTTTGGCGACCCGCCCAAGCTCGTTTGACGCGCTCGCTAGCTGCTAGTCCGCTGCCGTGGCCTCCGCCTTCGGCGTCGTCTCGCCGCTGCCAGACCCCACGCCACCGCCGTGATCTTCGCTCGACGTACTTCCCGAGTCCTTGTCCGCCGACTTGCCGTTACCCCCGCGTGAACTACTGCGATTGTCCGTGCTGTAAAAGCCCGGTCCTTTGAAGATCACGGCGGGCAGGCTGATTTGTCGCCGCGCGAGTTTCCCGCATATTAGGCATTGCTGTTCGCGGGGCGCGTCGAAACCCTCCGTCTTGTCGTAATGTTGGCCGTCGGCGCATCGATATTCGTAAACCGGCACTCCTGGCTTGAACCTCCTCGGTAGGAAAAGCCGCCCCGCCTCAGCGGGACAGCCTCTCGTCTAATATAGCAAACGCTCAGCTACGTCGACAATAGATAGCAACGGCCGCGGCTCGCGCCGATAGGCTTCTGCTATACTTCTCCTTCGGAATAGCACAGTAAGGAGCGCCTATTGTCAACACCCGTATCCATGAAGGCTTTGCTCGAAGCCGGGGTCCATTTCGGGCATCAGACCCGCCGATGGAACCCCAAAATGCGCAAATTCATTTTCTCCGAGCGCAACGGCATCCACATCATTGATCTCCAGCAGACTGTAGACCGCCTCGAAGCGGCATGTGACTTCGTCAGCGACATGGTATCGAACGGCGGGACGATCCTGTTCGTCGGCACCAAGCGCCAAGCTCAGGAGACGATCGAGGCTGAGGCCAAGCGCTGCGGAATGCCCTATGTAACTACACGATGGCTGGGCGGCACCCTCACGAACTTCGCCACGATACAGGGGCGTATCGACTACCTCGTTCGCACCGAAGATGCCAAGGCCCGTGGCGAGATGGACTATCTCGCAAAGAAAGAGCGACTGAAGCAGGAAGAGGAGCTGGCGCGCCTGAACCGCTATCTAGGAGGCATCAAGGCGATGACCGCTCTGCCGGGAGCGATTTACATCGTAGATACCACGAAAGAAGACATCGCAGTCGCCGAGGCAGTGCGCATCGGAATTCCGATCGTCGCCCTCGTCGATACCAACTGCAACCCGGACGTAATCGACTATCCGATCCCGTCGAATGACGATGCGATCCGGGCGATCAAGTTAATCACCGCGCGGATTGCTGATGTCGTTCTCGAAGGCCTCACGGCTCGAGAGTACGTTCAGCAGGCCGCGCTCGAAGCCGAGGACGTCGATGTGAAGGCCTACAGCGAGACCGGCTATATTGCGTCGCCGGACGAACCGTATCCCAGCGAAGTAGAAGCGCAGGCTGAAGCGGAGCCGGAAGACATGGCTGGCGCCGATCGCGCCGAGCCGCCGGCCAGCTCGAACGAGGCTGAGCCAGGCGCTGCCGAGCCGGTCGCCGAGCCCGCTGAAACGACCACTCCGGGTGAGCCCGGGTAGACGTACGGAACCTTCGAGATGACCTTTTCCACCGAAGAAGTTAAGCGACTGCGCGATCTTACCGGTGCCGGAATGCTGGACTGCAAGAACGCACTTCAAGAAGCCGAGGGTGATCTAGAAAAGGCAAAGGATGTCCTCAGGCAGAGGGGCTTCGAGGCCGCCGCGAAGCGTTCGGAACGCGAGACCGCGGAGGGCGTCGTCCATTCGTACATCCATCACAACCGCCGCCTGGGAGCCCTCGTCGAAGTTAATTGCGAATCTGACTTCGTGGCCCGCACAGACGATTTCCAGAGGCTTGCGCAGCAGATTGCACTCCAGGTAGCTGCCGCAAACCCGCTATACATCTCCAAGGATGAAGTCACGAGCGGCACTGAAGGCGACCCAAAGGAGCTGTGCCTGCTCGAGCAACCGTTCGTTCAGGACGAATCGCGAACCATTCAGGACCTTCTAAGCGACGTCATCAGCAAGACGGGTGAAAATATTCGTGTCCGCCGCTTCGCACGCTTCGAGCTCGGACGGTACGGCGAAGGGGCCACCCCATGACAGAGGAGCGTCCCTACAAGCGGATCCTGCTTAAGCTCAGCGGCGAAGCACTCCAGGGTGATCTCCCTTATGGCATCGACGCGGCGATGCTAGATACGATCGCTCAGCAGCTTAAGACAGTCCAAGAGATGGGCATCGAGGTCGCCATCGTCGTTGGAGGTGGAAACATCTTTCGCGGCGCCGCCGCCTCCGACGCGGGGATGGACCGGGCCACCGGCGACTACGCTGGCATGCTCGCAACTATTATCAACGGGCTCGCCCTTCAGGACGCTCTTGAGCGCAACGGCGTTACCGTTCGCACGCAATCAGCCATTACGGTGACAGCCGTGGCGGAACCGTACATTCGGCGTCGAGCCATGCGACACCTTGAGAAAGGCCGCGTCGTCCTCTTCGCAGCTGGGACTGGTAATCCTTACATGACGACAGACACCGCTGCGGCCCTTCGCGCCATCGAAATCGACGCTGATGTCCTGCTCATGGCGAAAAAGAACGTGGACGGCGTCTACGAGGCGGATCCCTTCCAGGACGAGACGGCACGTAAATTTGAAACGCTGTCTTATCTGGAGGCTCTCAACCGCCGGCTTCAGGTTATGGACTCCACCGCCTTAACGCTCTGCATGGAGAACTCCCTTCCACTGGTCGTCTTTGATCTGCGCCTGCCGGAGAGTATCGTGCGCGTTGCTGCGGGCGAGCACGCCGGGACAAGAGTCGGCGACCTGCCGACCGAATTCGCGAAGGCGCCGGCACCGGCCAGATAGACGAGGAGCGATTGAGTGGTCCAAGAGCAGATCGACGATTCCAGAACAAGAATGCACAAGGCGGTCGAGTCTCTTCGCCAGGAACTCGGCAGCGTGCGAACGGGACGCGCGAGCGCCGGGCTCGTCGAGCACCTTCGGGTGGAATACTACGGCACACCCACCCATCTAAATCAGCTCGCCACAATTTCTACGCCGGATGCGCGGCTTATCGTCATTCAGCCCTACGACCGAGGCTCCATGGGGGCAATCGAGAAGTCCATTCTGAGGTCGGACCTGGGATTGACGCCCTCGAACGACGGTACGGTCATTCGGCTCTCGATTCCGCCCCTGACTGACGAGCGTAGGCGCGAACTGGCCAAGCACGTACGAAAACGTGTGGAAGAAGCACGCGTTGCCGTCCGCAACGTTCGGCGCGACTGTCACGACCACATCCGTAAGCTGGAGCACGACCATACGATCTCCCAGGACGACCTTCACCGCTCCGAGACTGAACTCCAGAAACTGACCGATGAGCAGGTCAAGGAAATCGACAAGGTCGGCGAAGTCAAGGAACAGGAACTGCTTGCCATTTGAAAACTGCTCTGTTAGCGGCGGCAAATGGTTCGCTCAACCGCTCTAGTCACTCCTGCGCGTGACCCCACCCGCCCCCAAACGTTCTATACTGATGGAAACCATGCGCAGTGCTACGCACGCAAAGCCTGAAGCTGCACCTCCGCTCGACGTCGCTGCCGTACCCGTTCACGTCGCGATAATCATGGACGGCAACGGGCGGTGGGCTAAACAGCGAGGCCGTCCACGTTTATTCGGCCATCGGGCGGGTACCGAAAACGTTCGCCGGGTGATAGAGCGCTTCGGTGATTACGGCGTGAAGTATCTCACGCTCTTCGCCTTCTCTACGGAGAACTGGGACCGGCCCCGCTACGAAGTGCGGGGTCTGATGTCGCTGCTCTCGCGTTTCCTCAAGCGGGAGACTCAGCACCTGCATAAGAACGGCATCCGTCTTCGCCACCTCGGAGACCTGAGCCCGCTTAGTCCGCGGCTTCAAGAGGAGGTCCGAGAGGCGATTGAACTAACTCGCGACAACCGAAGAATGACGTTGTCAATAGCGTTCAACTACGGGGGCCGCGCGGAAATCGTAGAGGCGGTACGCCGGATAGTGGACGAGGGTGTTCCGGCGGACGAAATCGACGAGCAAGCGATCTCCAGTCGTCTCCTGACTGATGGACTACCTGACCCCGACCTCATCATCCGAACCGCGGGTGAAATGCGGCTTTCGAACTTTCTTCTGTGGCAGGGCGCCTACGCGGAGTTCTGCTTCACGCCCGTCTACTGGCCGGACTTTGACATCAAGCACATAGACGAAGCGCTACTTACGTTCAGCCGTCGCACACGTCGCTTTGGCGGCCTGCCGCCGCACGAGGTGGATGCACCCTTGGTCAACGGTCACACGAATGGGCGAGACTCTGCCGAGCGTTCGGCTGTAAGTAGCGGACATCGCGCTTAACGCGCGACATGCTCCTTCGGCGGGTCCTATCCGCAGCCGTAGGCATACCCGTCATCGTGGCGCTGATTCTCATCGGAGGCGTACCGTACACGGTTGCTGTCGCGGTTATTCTTGCTCTCGGAGTCCTCGAATTTTACGCGGCAACCGACCCCGAGACTTCCGCGACCAGCGCAGCGTACCCTCGCTTGCGCCGCGCGGCCCCGACCCTTTTCGGGCAGCGCATGCCCGCCTTTGCGGGGTGTGGAGGCGTCGTTCTACTCGTCGCTGCGGCATACGGTGGCTTGGATGAACTTACAGGCGCCCTTGCCGGATTGATCGCCGGTGTCTTCCTCATTCTCATTCTCCGACAAGACGCCCAAACCGGGCTTAGTGATTGGCTCTGGATTGTCGGTGGCCTGGCATATGTGGGTTTCCTCGGCGCGCACCTCCTGCTCCTGCGCGATTTGGACGACGGCCGCGAATGGGTGTTCGTGGCGGTGTTCTCGACATTTGTCGCCGATACAGCAGCCTACTTTGTGGGCCGGGCGCTCGGGAGGCGCCAGATCGCGCCTGCCGTTAGTCCCGGGAAGACTGTGGAGGGTGGGATCGCCGGACTCGTGGCTGGGTTCGGTGCTGTCTTCATAATCGTGTGGGTGGTGGGCCTCGACGTCGATGAGCTGAAGCTGCTACCGCTGGCACTCCTACTCCCCGCTGTTGCCGTGGTAGGCGACCTCGGGGAATCCCTGATTAAACGCGGGGCGGGAGTCAAGGATACGAGCGATTTAGTCCCGGGACATGGCGGTTTCCTGGACCGCCTGGACAGCGTCCTCTTCACAACGCCGTTGGTATACTACTTTGTGATATGGGTGGTGTTGTAATGGGGGATGGGGAATGCGAAATGGGGCCGGCATCGCTAGGCTTAAGTACCCATTCTCCTTCCCGATTTCCGTCGTGAAGCCGATTCGACTCGCCGTACTCGGCTCCACCGGCTCCATTGGGCGCCAGACGCTCGACGTCGTCCGTTCACTGCCGCGGCGATTTAACGTTATCGCTCTCGCGGCTGGGAATAACGTCACCCTCCTCGAGGAACAGGTCCGCGAGTTTCGCCCGCGGTTCATCTACGCTGGCGGCGAAGCCGACTACTTGATGGCGCGCGGTTCTAGTGGTGGCGTTCCGGTCCGCTGGGCGGAGATGGAGGAAATGGCCGCGCATCCAGACGTTGATCTCGTCATCGTCGCTACGGTTGGCTCGGCCGGTCTCGGCCCGACACTTGCAGCTATTCGCGCGGGCAAATCGGTGGCCCTTGCGAACAAAGAAGTGCTGGTGATGGCTGGCCATATCATCACCGCCGAGGCCCGGCGGTACAACGTGGAGCTACGGCCAATCGATTCCGAACACTCCGCGATCTGGCAGTGCCTTTGGGGAGAGGGCCGCGAATCCGTAGAACGGATCACGGTCACTGCTTCCGGAGGGCCTTTTCGGGACACGCCGCTGCATGATCTGTCGCGGGTGACGGCGGATGAGGCACTTCGGCACCCGAATTGGCAGATGGGCCAGAAGATCACGGTCGATACCGCCACGTTGTTGAATAAGGGTCTCGAATGCATCGAAGCTCGCTGGCTCTTCGACGTGTCACTCGAAAAGATCGACGTCTTGCTTCACCGCGAGAGCATCGTGCATTCGCTGGTCGAGTTCTGTGACGGGTCCGTCAAGGCGCAACTGGGAATGCCGGACATGCGTCTACCTATTCAGTGCGCGCTCACGTACCCCGAGCGCCTGCGCGGTACATCAGTGCCGAGACTGGACCTGAGACTGATTGGAACGTTGAACTTCGGACGGCCGGACACGAAGCAATACCCATGCCTCACCCTCGCGCTCGAGGCCGGCCGGCGCGGCGGCAGCTGCCCCGCCGTTCTCGCGGCCGCCGATGAGATCGCCGTTCAGTACTTCCTCGCCGGGCACATCCGGTTCACGGATATCGCTCGTATCGTCTCGGATGCCCTCAATGCACATGACCAGCTCGCCAACCCCAGCCTTGATGAAGTCCTTCAGGCCGACGACTGGGCGCGCTCCTACACCGAGGACTGGGTGAAGGCCAAGGCATGACAGTCCTCTATTCGGTCCTTCCGTTCCTCGGTATGCTCGTGGCGCTGATCGTCGCTCATGAGCTGGGCCACTACTTCACGGCGAAGCTCTTCGGCGTAAAGGTCCTCGAGGCTGGTCTCGGCTACCCGCCTCGCATCTGGGGCTTCGAGTGGCGCGGGACGATTTATTCTGTCAACTGGCTTCCGCTCGGCGGCTTCGTCCGGCTCCTCGGCGAAGAGGACCCCTCGGACCCCGAGAGTCTGGCAGCGCAGCCCGCCTGGAAGCGCCTCATCGTTCTCTTCGCGGGCTCCGGCATGAACCTCGTTCTGCCGGTACTGCTGTTCGCGCTCGCGTTCATGATCCCGCGCGATGTGCCTCTTGGCCCTGCCGTCATTCAGGTCGTTGAGCCCGGTTCACCGGCGGCCCAGGCCAGCCTACAACCAGGCGACCAGATCAAAGAGCTGGAAGGGCGCGAGGTGAAAAACACGGCCGACGCGGGCCGCATCATTCGGCTGAACATGGGCAAGACGATTGACTTCAAAGTGGTACGCAGCGCCACCGGCGGCGGCGAGCAAGTCCTGGACTTTCCGGTAAAAGCGCGCTGGGATCCGCCTTCAAATCAAGGCCCGACGGGCATACGCATCGCTAATCTAGCGGCAACAATCCCGCAATGCACGACATTCACAAACCCACCGCCCGAATGTAAACCGACGGAGAGGCAAAGCTACAATCCGCTGAAAGCGCTCGGTAAAGGTTGGACATCGACCTGGGACTCATTGACGCTCGCCCGGAACCAGATTATCGCCATCTTCCACGGCGGCTCAGGCCCCGATGTTGCGGGACCCGTCGGAATCGCGCAAGCGACAGGAGAGGTCGTCAAGGAGTCGGGCTGGCAGACGTTGCTCGACTTCGCTGCGTTGCTCTCGATAAACCTCGCTATCATCAATGTTCTGCCGTTGCCTATGCTGGACGGCGGCCGCATGGCGTTCGTAATCCTTGAGGTGATCCGCGGCGGCCGGCGCATCGCTCCGGAGAAAGAAGCGATCGTCCATCTGATCGGCCTGGCGCTCATCATTACGATGGCCGTCATCGTGACCTACTTTGACATCCTGCGCATCATCGGCGGCGGGAGCCTGTTCGAGTAGGGGATCGCTCGCAATAAACCTGGCGGTCTGCTGCTGCGCTTGCCGCCGCACCTCGGGGCCACCACAATGGAAGCGGAATGACAGACGAACCGTTCACACTCGCTCCTCGCCGAACATCCCGCCCGGTCTACGTCGGTGACGTTCAGGTCGGCGGCGATGCGCCAGTCGTCGTGCAGACGATGACCAATACGGACACTGCCGATGCAAGATCGACCGTCGAGCAAGTTGTCCGCCTGGCCGACGCCGGCGCGGAGATCGTGCGCGTCGCCGTCCCCGACAAACGCGCGGCAGAGGCGTTGCCTGATATCGTCGGACGCACCCCTGTCCCTCTTATCGCGGACATCCACTTCGATCATCGTCTTGCGCTTGCTTCTATCGAGGCCGGTATCCACGGTCTGCGCCTGAACCCGGGCAACATCAGGGACGCCACCAAGGTGCGGCAAGTCGTCCAGGCGGCAAAGGAGCGCGGCATTTCGATCCGGATCGGTGTAAACGAGGGGTCACTTCCTCCGATTCCCGCTCTCGCCGACGGCGAACTGCCCCCGCCTAAGACGCAGCGCATGGTAGACGCCGCGCTGTGGGAGATCGGCATCCTTGAGGAGATGGGATTCGAGGATATAAAGCTGTCGCTCAAGGCGTTCGACGTGCCAACAATGGTGACGGCGTATCGCGAAATCGCCAGTCGCGTGCCCTATCCGTTGCACCTCGGCGTAACCGAGGCCGGGACTCCCGGCTCGGGCACGGTGCGCTCAGCAGTCGGCATCGGTGTCCTCCTGGCCGAGGGCATCGGCGATACGATCCGCGTCTCGCTTGCCGCCGATCCGGTCGAGGAACTGCCCGTCTGCTGGGATATCCTCAAGTCGCTCAACCTGCGGCAGCGCGGAGCGACAATTGTCGCCTGCCCGACGTGCGGCCGCATCGAAGTAGATCTGATCCCTCTCGCTAATCAGGTCGAGGAGCATTTCAAGGCTTTGGGTAAACCGATCACGGTCGCCGTGATGGGCTGCGTTGTCAACGGCCCGGGCGAATCGCGCGACGCTGACGTCGGCCTTGCAGCGGGCAAAGGGAAGGGCGCTATCTTCCGCAAGGGCGAAGTCGTCCGCACAGTGCGCGAGGATGAGTTCTTCAGCGCCCTGCTCGAAGAAGGGCGCAAAGTAATCGCGGAGCGCTTTGGCGAGGACGCCGCAACTAATGGCGAGGCATCGACGGTCGGCGAAGAGGTGATCGCGCTCACGCCGGCCGCGTCGCGGACGCTTCCCGGGCGGGCCGCGCGGCGGGGCTGACCTCTCCCGCGCTAACGCTAACACCTAACACCTAACGACGCCTCCCTGTAACCTCTAGGCCATGACCACCGAGGCGCGCACCGCCTTCGTTCTCTTCTTCTTCGCCGTTTGGTGTTGCGTGGGCTTGGTCCCCTGGGCCATCGCCGCGGTTATCGCACGGGGCCGGGGCGCATTGGCAGCCCTGCCAGTCGCGCTGGCGGCGGCCTGCGCTGCTGGCGTTGCGGTTCCTCTCATCGGCCTCGATAACTTCCGAGGATTCCTTCTCAGCCTTGTCGTCGCCGTCGTCGCCGCGGCTTTCGGCTCTGTTGCCGGAATCCGCATCTTCCAGCGGCTATGGCCTATGCGACCGGCCAATGAGCATCGTCATCGCTGAGGAGCGAGAGCGGCGGCAGCGGAACGCCGCATCTGACCCGTGGCCCTGACACCTGATACACTCCATTACGTGACCCCGCCCCGATTGCCGACTCCAGTGCATGCCCTCTCGACGATGTGGTCCCAGGGCCGCTTTCGGCGCAATGGCAATAAGGCGGACGACATGCTCGCCTTCGCCGAAACTGCGGCCCGCCTCGGCTTCCCAGCGATCGAGATTAACTATGTGATCCCGCCGGAAGGCGTCGAGGAGCTTCTCTCCAACGATCACGTTGGCATTGTCTCGCTGCATTCCCCGACACCCCGCGTTACAACGGCCGGTGGCAAGTCATCGGATGCTCTCAATCTTGCCTCCACCAACGAGGAGGAACGCGCCCTCGCAGTTCAACGCGCCCGCGTTACGGTCGATCATGCCTCCCGCTGCGGCGCGCGCTACATGGTCGTCCACCTCGGAGGGATCGATGGTGGCATCTTCGGTGAGGAGCGGGAGCTTCGAAAGCGCTACGACGCGGGCGAAAGGGATGGCGCTGAAATCGATGTGCTTCGCCGCGGCGCGGTGGAGCGTCGTGGCGAAGCGGCTCCTTCCCATCTCCCGCTGGCGAGGCGTTCCCTGACGGAAATTGCTGAGTACGCGGCTTCCCGGAATGTGTCGGTGGGGCTCGAGAACCGTTACCACTACCACGAATTTCCCGGCCCGGGCGAGATGCGGGAGTTGCTCGACGAGTACCCGCCGGAGGTCGCGGGGTTCTGGCTTGACGTTGGTCACGCGGAAGTCCTCGACCGTCTTGGCCTCGAGCGGCATGACCGCTGGCTCAACGAGCTGGGCGACCGCTGCATCGGCGCCCATGTGCATGATGTCGACGGCCTCGCCGACCACCGGGCGCCGGGCTACGGCACGGCTGACTGGCCGCACTACGCTGAGAAGCTGCCGCCCGGCGTGCCCCGCGTCTTCGAGATAAATCAGAAGATCGATGAGCAGCAGGTCGCGGCTGCGATACCGTTCCTGCGGGAGCGGGGCATTCTGCCTCCATCCAGCTAATTAGCCTGTTGTCCGTTGACAGCCCATGAGCCGCGCTGCTACTATCCGCGTACGATGAATCGCCGGGCCTACCCACCGAAAGCCGAAAACATCGCGCCGATGTTCGGGATGGACACCGGCTTGCTCATTACGTTCATCGGCGTGGCCCGGGTATCGCAAACATACTGACAAGGCAAAGAACGCGAGAACCGAGCCCGCCGAACCGGCGGGCTTTTGTTTTTCGGGAAGGAGGATGAAATGTTAGAAGGACGATTAGTCCGCTTGCGGGCGCTGGAACCGTCGGATGTGGAACGCGCGTACACATGGGTCAATGACCGCGAGGTGACGCAGTTCCTGCTGCTGCGGTACCCGATGTCGCGAACGCAGGAGGAGAAGTATTTGGCGGACGCCGCGGAGCAGGGAAACGCCTACGCGGACGTCCGTCTGGCTATGGAAACCAAGGACGGCCTTCATATCGGCATGTGCGGCCTGCATCACACTTCGCCCGAGAACAGGCACGCGTCGTTGGGCATCATGGTCGGCGATAAGTCGTACTGGTCAAACGGCTACGGCTCTGATGCCGTGATGACTCTCCTTCGCTTCGCCTTCGAAGAGATGAATCTAAATAGGGTCGAGCTCGGTGTGTTCGAGTTCAACGAGCGAGCGATCGCCTGCTACCTAAAATGCGGTTTCGTCGAAGAAGGCCGGCGGCGGGAGCATTACTTCCAGGAGGGCCGCTACTGGGACATCATCGACATGTCGGTTTTGCGGCGCGAATTCGAAGCGCCGCAGCAAAACCGGGTGCAGGCCGAGACGGCAAGTCTGGAAGCATAGCACCACCGACAACCGAGGGGCGTTGTTATGAACCATGCCTTTTGCCTTGACGGTTGTGGGCCTGCATGCGACCTTAGGCGCCGGAGGTGCTCGCATGAACGACGTCGCCCTACTGGACGCGACTGCTCAGGCCGAGCTCGTACGCAAGAAGGAGGTCAAGCCAATCGAATTTCTCGAGGCGGCGATCGAGAGGATCGAGCGGACTAACCCGCAGATCAACGCCGTCGTGACGTCGATGTACGATATCGCGCGCAAAACAGCCGAAGGCCCGCTCCCCAATGGTCCCTTCGCGGGCGTGCCGTTCTTGATGAAGGACCTCGGCGCCGGGTATGCGGGCGTCCGCCAGACGCAGGGCTCCGAATTCCTCAAAGACTTCGTATCGCCATTCGAC
>Ga0209803_1000977_pt1 | contig 19151 bp, 18 predicted proteins | sample GraSoiAngelo_138_FD_185895 | JGI IMG/M metagenome (GOLD analysis project Ga0209803, IMG submission 185895) | Grasslands soil microbial communities from the Angelo Coastal Reserve, California, USA - 14_0929_09_40cm (SPAdes) (version 2) | ecosystem: Environmental > Terrestrial > Soil > Grasslands ...
AAATTTCCGCTACACCGTTGAAGGCGGCGACCATTCTTTGCGCGTGGCGAAACGCCAACTTCAAGGAACACGCAAAACGCAGGAAGATATCGATCAAGAGATCCTGAAGGCCATCGGTAAGTTTGTTGACCAATTACCGCCCGCCGCGGATTAGATGAATATGAGGCGAAAGCCCAGTCAGGTTTCTATTCGCTCTGGTCAGGTCGAGTTCGTCAAAGTGGGGACGGACTCCTGGCGATGGCGCGATGTCTATCGCTGGCTGCTCGGTTTGAGATGGCCGCGATTCGCCGCGTTTGTCGCCGGTCTCTATGTCGGCCTGAATCTTCTTTTCGCCGCGCTCTACAGTTTTCAGCAAGACAGTATCGCCGGCAGCACTGGCGGGCATTGGTTTTTTGATTGCTTCTTTTTCAGCGTGCAAACGCTGGCCACCGTGGGCTACGGGCACATGTATCCGCAAACGCTGTACGCCCACATCGTCACGACGATTGAGATCATGACCGGGATTTTTTTGCTCGCAACGATGACCGGCCTTATCTTCGTGCGTTTCTCGCGCCCAATTGCGCGCGTCATGTTCAGCAATTCCATGGTCATCGCGCCGTTGAATGGGAAGCCGACGCTGATGGTGCGAATCGGCAACGAAAATCAGCATAGCATGGTGGAGGCCGAGTTCCGGATCATGTTCTCACGCGATGAACCGTTGCTCGAGGGCGGAGATTTCCGCTACTTTTATGTTCTCAAGCTCCATTTCGATCGGCTGACGCTCTTTCCCGCGGCGCTGACTTTGCGGCACACCATCGACGAGAAGAGTCCGCTTTTCGGCGCGACTGTTGAATCTCTCCAAGCCAGGCGTGCGCTGTTTTTAGTATCGGTCGTTGGAATCGATCCGGTGATCGCCGCGTCGGTCCAAACGCAAAAGGATTACACCTGGCGCGATATTCAATTCGGCCATCGCTTTGTCGAAATCTATACCGAGCATGGCGGCGGCAGACTGACGGTCGATTACGGCCGGCTTCACGACACTGAACCAGTGTTGTAGGGACATCGCGCTGCGATGTCCGCCGCTCTATTCAGGCGGCTGTAGAATCATGCGCGCGAACTGAAACATCGCGCCGATAAGCTGAACAACGATCCCGGTGAAGAATGGCCAGAACGCGCCCAGCAAGGCGACGTTACATAATTGCAACAGGATCGCTCCCCACCCAAGAGTGGCGAACAAATGAAAAATGAAGTTGGCGGATGCGTCTTGTAACTGCCGTAGATGAAGACGGCGAGAGCTGATGTTTACCGTGATCCCGAATGCCAAAAAAACTACGAAGGCGACACCACTGCACCATCTCCACACGCTCGTCAGCGCAGGCTCGACGGTCAGCAACAACAGCGCGATCATGCAAAGACCAAGCGGTAATACTGAATTGGCTAGCAAAAGCCGTAGCCGAAATTTATCGAGTGCCGACCAGTCGTGGATCGCCTCGCGGCGAAAAACGACCACTACGCCGGCAAAACCGGCAAGAGCGACAGCAATTTGGGACGCAGTGCTGAGGGCTTCACTCGGTTCCATGGATTATCACTTCAACATTCGATGGCGAAGTGGGGAAGAATATTTTTCAAAGCGGATTCCAAGCTTTGTGGTTTTGCTCAGACGCAGATTTAAACTAGTCTGTTAGACCCAACTACAGGAAAGGAGTAACGCTACTTATGGCTACTTATATCGGGCTGATTCAGTTTACAGACCAGGGTATTCGCAACGTTAAAGACACAGTTAAGCGCGGCGAAGCTGCGATAGCTGAGGCGGAGAAAATGGGTATGAAGATCGTGGAGGAATTCTGGACGATGGGCGCTTACGACGTTGTCGTCCTGTTCGAGGCGCCGGATGACGAAACGATGAGCGCGTTCATACTTAAAGTCGGCGCGCTCGGCAACGTCCGGGGTCAGACCTTGCGCGCCTTCCGCCGGCAGGAAATCGAACAAATCCTGTCGAAGATGAAATAGCCGTTTGTTAAGATCCGAGTCGCGCTAGCTCCGCTGCGTCGGGTGTTGCAGTGAATTGCTCGGCTGCGTTTGCAATCCGAGCGCGATCCGCTTCGACGAAGTCATGTTTCCGTATGTTGCGTTAAGCAAAAACAAAGCCTGGCAGCCGGGGCCATACGAAGGCGTTGAGTTGATGATTCTGCATCAGCACAAGAGCACGGGCGGGCTCGTCGTCCTCCGCAAATTCAAGGCCGGTTACACCATCCCAGCGCACACCCATCCGGCGGCGAACGAATGGGCATACGTGCTCTCAGGTGAATGGGAGGAATCCGGTACCACTTACACCACGGGCGCGCTGTTCTTTGCGCCCAAAGGCACGCGGCATGGTCCGCACATCGCACGTACGGAAGTGATCAGCCTCACGATCTTTGACGGACCGCTGACCGTCGAGTGATGCCCCAGCAGGATGCGATATCTAACTGTGGTCCCAGCCTAGCCAGCGATGGCGTCGATCGCTTTCCATTCTTCCGAAGTCAGCTTGAGCTTGGCGGCAGCAACATTGTCTTCCAAGTGCGTGAGAGACGACGTCCCGGGGATGGGCAGCATGACGGGCGATCGAGCCAGAAGCCAGGCCAGCGCAACTTGGTAAACACTCACGCCGTGGGCCTTTGCCGCGAGGTTCAGTGGGTTCTCAGGTTTCAAACCGCTGCCTCCCCCGATGGGAAACCATGGCAGAAAGCCAAGATTCTCCTTCTCGCAACAAACCAGAACGTTTTCCGATTTGCGGTCCTCGATGTTGTACCGGTTCTGCACGCTGACGATCGGAACAATCTTGCGCGCCCGCGCAATTTCTTCCGGATCAACGTTGGATAATCCGATGTGCCTGATCTTCCCGGCATCTTGCATTTGCTTGAGCGCACCGAGCGACTCCTCGATGGGGACTTTGGGATCCACAGTATGCAATTGATACAAATCGATTCGTTCCAAGCGGAGCCGCTTCAAACTTCCTTCGACAGCTTGTTTGAGATGTTCGGGTCGGCAATTTGGTACCCACTCGCCGGGTCCCGGCCGTGTGAGACCGCCTTTTGTCGCGATGACGAGTCCCTTCGGATAAGGATGGAGCGCTTCGGCTATGAGCAATTCGCTCGTGTCCGGCCCATACGCATCGGCTGTGTCGATCAAATCGACACCCAGCCCGGTTGCGCGTCTGAGAACTTTGAGCGCGTTCTCTCGATCCGGTGGCCAACCCCAAATACCTTCCCCGGTGATACGCATGGCGCCAAAGCCCAGCCGATTGACCGCCAGGTCGCCGCCCAATTTAAAAGTCGTGTTCATAGCAATTGTTGGTGTAGTTGATGACTGAGCTCCAAAGATCACATCGGATTTCCCTGCCAAAAGCGCGGCTGCACTTGCCAGACTCATCCCAAGAAACGTTCGCCGGGTGACGCCCCGTCCTTGGCTTGGCTCAGGAAATCCATTCGTCATCATGCAGGAGTACGTTTGTGGAAAGCGCCGTCAACGCAAGGAGATGATTCCTTTCGCTCATGAATCAGAACGGCGAATGCCTCTTCGAGATCTCCGCCGAACGTAACGATACCTCCTTCGTGACCGGCCATTACCAAAATCTTTCTGCTTTGCAGATCGCTCACCTTGAACAGACGCATAATTTCGTACGCCACTTCTGGCGTGCCATAGCCAACGGCCTTCGAGCTCGTCGGCGCTTGATTTAGAATGGCCGTCCACAAGGTTGAGTCGTGACAATGAATCACCGCACCGGCCATTGCATTGGATTTGTAAATCGCCGCATGCGTCAACGATTCCGATGAAGGAACCGTGCTCCCTTCGTATCTCACCCAGTTCCTTTCGAAATCGTAAGCCACGACTTTCGTCCAATCCGCAAGTGTCAGCTCGGGCACCCTGCCGGTCGCCGAACCAGTGATATAAAAATTCCTGGTCACGCCGTCTCTTACGCTCAGGTTACCGAAGCTGGTACCATTTGAGTCCACACCGATTAGTCGCAACTGAAGAAGTTTCCGCCTGCATGCGTTCAATTCGGCAAACCTGTCGAACGGAGTGACCTCGGCACGCGCGCGCTCGTGCGTGAACTTTACGTATTTGCTCACGTCGCGTGCTCGGGAAAAAGGGAGAAAATGCTTTTTTCGTTCGCTTCGCACACGCCGCGCTCGGTAATCAGTCCGCTCACCAAGTGCCTCGGCGTAACGTCAAACCCGTAATTTGCGGTGGGACTTCCCTCTGGCGCAATACGCACTTCGACCTGTTGCCCTTCAAACCATCCATCAGCGTGTTTTATTTCCTCCGCGCCGCGCTCCTCGATTGGGATCTCTTTCAAACCGTCCCGCATATCCCAATCAATCGAAGCCGAAGGCAGCGCGACGTAGAACGGTACGTTGTTGGCCTTGGCCGCCAGCGCCTTCAAATATGTGCCGATCTTGTTCGCGACATCTCCCGTGTACGTGGTGCGATCCGTTCCGACAATCACCAGATCGACTTCGCCATGTTGCATCAAATGGCCTGCCGCGCTGTCCGCGATCACTCGATGCGGCACGCCGTGCTGACCCAGTTCCCAGGCTGTAAGCTTTGAACCTTGATTCCTGGGTCTGGTTTCGGCCACCCATACGTGGAGCGGCAACCCGCAATCGTGCGCGGCATAAATCGGACCGGTGGCTGAGCCGTAATCAACAAAGGCGAGCCATCCGGCGTTGCAGTGCGTTAGCACATTGACCGGCTTGCCTGTTTTCTTCCTCGCAATTTGCTGAATGAGGGCTAGTCCGTGTTGCCCGATCATCCGGCAGTGCTCCACATCTTCTTCAGCCATCGAATTGGCTGTGCGCAGAGCAAGAGCGACCTTTTCTTCTGCGGTTTTTCCATCGGCGATACTCCTTAGCTGGCGCTCGATGGCCCAGGAAAGATTCACTGCGGTCGGCCGTGTCGCCCTGAGTTGCTCCGCTGCGCGGGCCATGTGCTCATCGAACGCAGCGCGCGCCGCTGCCTCAATTGCCGCCAGATACATCCCATACCCCGCGCTCGCGCCGATCAATCCCGCCCCACGAACATGCATTTCCCGAATGGCCGTCGCCATTTGTGCAACGGTGCGGACCTCTTCGATCATGAAACGATACGGCAAAAATCGTTGATCGATCAGCTGCACGACGCCTTCATCGTCTGGCTTAACCCAAATCGTTCGAAAATATCTGCCGCCTACTTTCATAAATTTCGATTATGATCAGCTCCTAAACATCAATTCCCATCGCGATCGCGCCGGGGATCGTCTCCCAGCCGCAACGTTTCCAGAATTCGGCGCCGCGCTGGTTGTCATCAGCCACCAGGATAATAGCGCGTTGCACCCCAGCCCTGCGTAAGCCATCGAGGCATTCATCCAGCAGACGCTTACCGAGTCCGCGCCGCTGATATGCGGGATCAACGGCCAAATGATAAATGTGTCCACGACGTCCGTCGTGCCCGCATAACGCGACTCCAAGAATTGCCGATCCATCGATCGCCACTCTGCTCAACCCTGGGTTCCGCGCGAGAAATCGAGCGATGCCTTCCCTGTCGTCCCCCTCGGCGATCTCAAGACCTTCGACGCGCTGCCACACCTGAAGCGCCCCGTCGTAATCGCTGATGGAAAATTCTCGCGTGTCGATGTTGCGGCTCATGTTGTAGCCGGAAATACTAGCACGATGCGGCGTTTTTGGCTGAGGATTGCGTGAACGCGGTTGCAGATTTCTGTGAATGTCCGACTGAAACAATGTGAAGCAATTTAGCCTCATTGTTCTGGCGATTCTCGCAACCTTGACCTGCGGCTGGGCTAATTTGGGCGACGGCAGCGACAAAGTTGATGACTCATACGGCAGCCTGGTGCAGCGACGTTTGCGTGACGACGGAACGGTCAGCGTTCTTTACCATAAAGATCGCTACCTTTACGAGGTGATCTTTGCTAATGGCCGGAGCGTTTCGGAAACGTATTTCAACGTGAAGGGAACCGATCTTTCCGAGAAAGAGATCACGAGATTCCTGAAGGCAAACGCCGCCGGTGGTACGTGGACACCGGACAATACGGCGAAGGAACGGCGCTTCAAACGCGGCGATGGGAAAGCTGAGGCAACGTACGGAAACGTGAATGGACGGCCGGGACTGACGGTGCGGGAACTTCGTGCGAAACCTTAACGAATCGCGTCAGTCGGAGCGCGCATTGGCAAGACCAGCGCAGTAACAATGCCCACAAGAAAGAAACCGACGATCTGAATGAACATGTAGCCAGCTGTGTAAGCAGACGGAAACCCGTACCAGTTCCAGTAGGAAACGTTCGTCGTGATGGCAGCCAGAATTCCGGCAACGAGCACAAAACCGACCCGGCCGGCAAAGGTGGTGATGCGCGTTTGGGCCAAAAGGAACACGACCAGGATGGCTTCGAACAGTTCGGTGCCAAATTCGATGCCGAGCCATTTGCCAAACGTGAACGGCCGGCCGGGCGCGTGATACATGAGAATTCCGGAAGGGTTGGCCGCCATTTTTTCCACCATGTGTTTCATCGCGTCGTTCTTTTCCTGTCGAGTTGCGTTTTTGCCAACGCCAGGGCCGGGAAAAACATAAAGGCCGCTGTGCTCGCCGATGGTGCTTTGCATCGAGCTTAGGACGGCAGACTCGTTTGGAATTTCGCCAATGCCAGCTTCGCCCAGAGGCAGCGCCATATGGGCAATCGACGTCCAGATAAACATGACGATTCCACCGAGGAGGCCGGCAACAAGAAGTTTCATTTGAAGATTATTTCGCTTACCAACAAACGCTTCGCAAGATGTTGACAAACGGCTCTTATTGCGATTGAATATTGCGCGTTAGTTTCCCCTTCTCGCTAGCCATTCTCTTGGCGAGGTGTTGTTCGGAAATTCGCACAGTTCAATCAGCAATTGCATAAAATCCGCACGTATGGCGGGACATAGTAAGTGGTCGAAGGTCAAGCGGTTTAAGGGCGCGATCGACGCGAAACGCGGCAAGATCTTCAGCAAATTATCGAAGGAAATCACCATCGCGGCAAAGGCCGGCGGTGGCGATCCGAATGGCAACCCGCGTCTGCGCAGCGCGATCCAGGCTGCACGGGCGCAAAGCATGCCGAACGATAACATTGAGCGCGCGATCAAACGCGGCACGGGCGAGGGGAGAGACGGGCAACAAATCGACGAGATCGTTTATGAGGGTTACGCGCCCGGCGGCGTGGCGATTATTGTTGAAACTGCGACCGATAACAGGAACCGCACCGGGGCGGAGATTCGCAAAATTTTCACCCAGAACAATGGCAACCTCGCCTCGAGCGGGAGCGTTTCGTACATGTTCCACCGGAAAGGCCAAATCACCGTTCCGCGGTCGAGCATTGACGAGGATCGGCTGCTCGAAATCGCCCTGGAAGCCGGCGCGGAAGAGTTGACAACCGAGGAGGATCAGTATGTTATTATCACTTCCCACGATCAGCTATACGCGGTAGCTGAGGCGCTCAGAAACGAGGGCGTAACGACCGATGGGCAAAAGCTTACATTCATTCCCGATACGACTGTTCCGGTGCCCGACGAGGCCGCGGCGCGTCAGGTGCTCCGCTTATGTGATGCGCTTGAGGACGACGACGACGTGCAAAACGTCTATTCAAATCTAGAAATTCCCGACGAATTGCTGGCCAGGTTGCCGGCCTGAAAAAGTATTGCTTACAGGAAACGTGTTAAGGCGCCGCCCCGCCGCAGCCAAGAATTTTAGCTTATGAACGAAGAAAACGAAAACCAACCCGTGCCGACTGAGTCCGCCCTGCCGGAACAACGCCATCATCGCCCGCGCCGCCGTTTTCCGCGAAAACGTTATCGGGATCGGGGCGACCGGTTCAGGCGCGATGATTCCGGCGAATCGCCGAATTCTTCGTCAACCAATACCGATCCTGCCGGCGCGGTTACTGATGTCGAGACCCTTGATCGACAACCACGCGAGGCCGCGGAGACCGTTGTGGAAAGTGGCGAACAAGTTCAAGCTGAGCCGGAATTCGGCGAAGGCATCATCGAAATCTCGGGCAAAGGCTTCGGGTTCCTGCGCGATCCGAAGCGCAACTTTGTGCAGACGCCGCAGGACATTTTTGTCACTCCTGAAATTGTGCGCCGCTTCGCTTTGCGCGACGGGATGTGGATTTACGGTGAGACCCGGCGCGGCAGCCGCGGCCCGCAATTGGTCAAGCTACTCACGATCAATGGCGAAGAGCCGGCGAAATATCAGGGTCTCCGCCCATTTGAGGAATTGACCACCATCAATCCGAACAAAAAAATCAAGCTCGAGACGGTGCCAGATCGTTATACGACGCGGATCATGGACTTGATGACGCCGCTAGGGATGGGCCAGCGCGGTTTGATTGTCGCGCCACCGCGCACAGGCAAGACAACGCTGCTGCATCATATCGCCGATGCGGTCGCAAAAAATCACCCGGAGATGATCCTGATCATTCTTCTGGTCGATGAACGCCCGGAGGAAGTGACCGATTTTCGCCGATCGCATCCAACAGCGCAATTGATGGCGAGCTCGAATGATAGCGATATCAAGAGTCACACGCGCATTTCGCAACTGGCCATCGAGCGGGCCAAACGGCTGGTCGAAGCGGGCAAGCACGTCTTCATCCTGCTTGACTCCATCACGCGCACCGCGCGCGCATTTAATAATGCGATGGCCGGCGGAGGCCGCACGATGAGTGGCGGTATCGATGCGCGCGCCATGGAAATTCCGAGGAAAATTTTCGCCGCTGCGCGGAACACTGAGGAAGCCGGTTCTCTCACGATTGTCGCCACGGCGCTGATTGAAACCGGCAGCCGCATGGACGAGCTAATCTTTCAGGAATTCAAAGGCACCGGAAACATGGAAATGGTGCTCGACCGCAAAATCAGCGACCAGCGGATTTATCCCGCAATTGACATCTTCCTGTCCGGAACGCGGCGCGAAGAACTGCTGTTGCAACCGTGGGAACTGGAGAAAATCAATCTCATCCGGCGCGGCCTGGCCGGTCACAAACCAGAGGAAGCGATTCAACGTCTGCTAATGTTCGTCAAAAAATTCCCGACGAACACCGAAATGCTCAAAGGCATTCCCGGTTAGGGCAGTTAAAGCGTTGAGGCGAGGCTAATCGCCCCTCCTTGGCTTTACGTGCTGTTCGTAGAGCGCGTGAATCCCCCCACGCGCGTCGAGATAATCGCGACGAAACGTTTTGAAGTCATCGTAGCCGAGGCGAACCGAAACTTCTCGCTGTTCGCCCGGGTCGCGGGGAAGGGATGAGACAGCTTTATTCTCGTAACGTCGCAAAGCTGATTCGTACCGGCGGAGCAAGCCGTAAGCTTTCTTGACTCTCGCGGCTTCGGCATTGTTCAGGATTCCGCGCTCACGCAATTGATCGACCGCGCGCTCCCAGTTCGGCTCCCAGATATTTTCGCGCATTTGCAGTGCTTGCACGAGAAATTCACCTTCGATCATGCCGCCGACTCCTGTTTTGAAATCGAGAAAATCTGACCCGCTGCCGCGTTCGCGTCGAATACGCTCAAGCATGTCGTCGATCTGCTTGAAAAGATCGGGGCGTCGGCTGGCTTTTCTCCAGTAATGTTGCGTCATCTGGATGAATCGAGCACCCAGCGCACCGGTGACCGGCCGCGCGCGAGTCAGCGCGTGAATCTCCCAGAGCTGCGCCCGACTCTCATAATACGTTTGGTAAGTCTCTAGGGGGCAAACCAGCGGACCTTTTTCGCCTTCAGGGCGCAGCCGCGCATCGAGGACCCAAATGTTTCCTTCGGAGGTCGGTTGCGCCATGTTGACAACTAAATTTTGCGCGGCCCGAACCTCTTCGCCCGCCTTCATCTCGCTACTGTGCGCCAGGCCGACGAACAAAACATCGAGATCGGCGCCATAACTGAGCTCGTGTCCGCCAAATTTTCCGAGAGCAATCACAGTCAAGTGCTTGCCCGCGAGGAGGCGGATCGTAAAGAGCAGGCAAGCTTCCGCTAAATCGGAAAGCTCAGGCCCGAAGTTCTTCGAGGTTGCCGGCCGGCCAGAATGAAGGACATCGCGCAGCATCGTACGCAAGATTTGCCGCTGCCGGTAGGCGCGGACGGGGTCGAGGTGGAACGCGCTCACGCCCAGGGAATCGAGGCGTCGCAGGTGCTCGGCCATCGATCTGGCGTCGGGGAAAGTTGGATCGCGCGTGATTTCTTCGAGCAGTTGCGGACGACGAACTAACAAGTCGCCAGCGAACCGGCTGGCATCGAAAGTCTTGACAACCAACTCAAGCAATTTCGGGTTCGCAACGAGCAATTCGAAGAGCAAACTGCGCAGGCCGTAAGCTTCCACGAAACGAACGAATTGATTGAGAGTCGCGTCCGGATCCGCTGCCTTCGTCAGCCAATCCAGCAAAATCGGATGCAGCTTCCGAGCTATGTGTCTGGTCCGCGGCGCGACGTGGAAACTCCCCGGGCCCCGTTCAAGATCTCCTAGCGCTTTCGCCGCGCGCTTTGGGTCATTGAAAATTTCCAGATTGATTTTAGCCAGCTCCGCAGGTGTTTCGGAGATGATTCGTTGAAAAATCGGACGGACTGCTCCCATTCTCGCTTGCAACGCGGCGGTGAAGTCCTCAGCGGATGAAAAGCGGAGACTGCGAGCGAGGCGGCCCAATGCTTCCGGCTCTTCTGGAACAGTGTGGGTCTGCTGTTCGGCCTCGATTTGCAGACGATGCTCGACGCGGCGCAGAAACCGATACGCGTTATCGAGGGCCAAAACTTCCTCGTGAGGGAGAAAATTCAATTGACGCAATGCTTGCAGCGCCTTGAGCATGCTCGGTTCCTGAAGGAACGGATGCCGCGCTCCATTAATGAGTTGCAGTGCCTGCACGATGAATTCGATTTCGCGAATGCCGCCGATGCCAAGCTTGACGTCACGATGGAGCTTATCCGATCCGACTATGTCGCGTTCGATGCGGCGTTTGGTGTTGGCAATCTCCTCGAGGAGATCGGGTGTCGCGCTCTTCGGATAAATAAAAGGCTGATGTTGCCGAAGGAATTCATACGCCAGCTCGCGGCTGCCGGCGATGCCTCGCGCCTTGATTAGCGCGAGGCGCTCCCACGTTTCGCCGAAACCGGCGTAATAGTTTTCCATGCTTTCGAGCGACCGGGCGAGCGGGCCGGCCGACCCTTCTGGGCGCAGCCGCAGATCGACCCGAAAAAGTGAACCCGCAGGATGCGGAGTTGAAAATGTTTCGAGGATTCTTTTTCCCAGCCGGTTGAAGAACTCGTGATAGGTAATATGCGGCGTGAGCTGACCTTCGTCGCTGTAAAGAAAAAGAAGATCAACATCTGAACTGTGATTCAGCTCGCCGCCGCCGAGTTTTCCGAGCGCGAGAATGGCAAACTCCGCCGTGGGCGACCCATGGCGTTGTCGCAATTCGGCGTTCCAATGTTCGAACACGCGACGGATGCAAATCTCCGCGATCTGTGAGAGCTCGCCGGTCGTCTCTTCAAGCGGCGCGACATTCGCAAGTTCGCGAAGAGCAACGCGCGTAACCTCGCGGCCTTTCCAGAAACGAAGCGCCGCGAAATCTTGCTTTGCGATCGAGTCGCCCGACAGAGCGCTCAATTCGCCAAGCATTTCCGCGTACCCGCGCGAGGCGCGACATACTTCGGGTTGGAAAAGCCAGAGAAGCATTTCGAGATTTTGCGTCAACCTCGTCGCGCAAATGCTCGAGACTGCGAGAAGATGCAGCAGGGCCGGTTCGCCCAGCGGAAATTGTTCGATGACACTGACAAGGGGCTGCGCGTTTGGCGGCCATCGCTCGCTGAGCTGGATCAGAGTGGTTTCGACCTGCGAAGGGTTCAGCGATGCCGCCGCTTTCTCCCGAATCCAATGATTCCCGCCATCCATCACGCAAAACATCACGTGGATTTGATGGAAAGACCAGTTAACGCGCGGCGCTGGATTACGACGCCGGAAGAGGCGCCAGAACGCGAAGGGCTTTTTGTTGAATCTGGAATTCAACCGGACAGTTGCTGGCGAGCTCGCCGTCAAGCTCCAGGGGGACATCCTGCTCGCTCGTTATGCGCAGGCGGCGAGTCTGAAAATATTCAATTTCAGGAGCGCGGATTTCGGAGCTGAATATGACGTCTTGGAGATATTTAATGATTTCGAGGTAGCCGAGCCGTTTGAACACGACGACATCAAACAAGCCATCATCGATGATGGCACGCTTGAAAAAGGGGAAAGGCCCTCCGTAAAAGCGCCCGTTTCCGATGAGAACAAACGATCCTTCGCCTACAGAGCCGCTCTCCGACTCAATATAAAGTTTCGGTGGTTGCCGCGCCGCAATCTGTGCCGCGGAGATGAGATAGCTTAGTGGACCGAAACTGCGCTTTGACGCGAGGCTGGTTTCCTTGACGACTTGTGCATCGAGCCCAACGCCAGCAAGCTGGACAAAGTATTTTCCATTCGCGCTCGGTAGATCGACCAAACGCATGTTTGCGGCCTCGATGATGCCCCAGCACAGCTCCAGATTGTGCGACGGCAGGCCGAGCTCCATCGCGAAAACGTTCACTGTCCCCATAGGGAGAAGGCCCAGCGCGGCATTACTGCCAGCCAGCCCGTTTGTCACCTGATTGACCGTTCCATCGCCGCCCGCTGCAACGATTCGTGCAAAGCCCTCTTCAGCGGCGCGCCGGGCCAGCGCTTCCGCTTCGCCCGCATGCGACGTAACGCGGATGGGGCAACCGCGGGCGATCGATTCGACGCACTCCTGCCAATCCCGAATACTTTCGGGATTGCCCGCGGCCGGATTGAGAATGACAACTGTATCAGTCACACGGGAAAGTAACGGAGGGCTTTGATCTTTTCTTCAAACTCGGGCTGCGTAACGTCTCGGGGTGAAAAAATTGCACCGGATCACGTTGATTGTTCTGGGGGCGATGATTGCGCTCGGCGCGGTTTTCTTGATCGGTGTGAATCTGTATGTGCAATCGCAGGGCGCACAAGCAAAGATTCAGCAGGAACTGAGCCGACGACTCGGCACGCCGTTGGCAATCCGCAGCATGAGCGTGACCCCTTGGGGCGGACTCGAGCTGAGCGGCATTACAATTGCGCAGACTTCCTCTGTGGACCCAAGGCATTTCCTCGAAGCGAAAACATTTCGGCTGCGCGTGCGTTTCCTCTCGCTTTTTTCCCGACGGCTGGTGATCAAGGAAGTCTTGCTCATCAATCCCAACGTCGTTTGGCCGCAGAACGCGGAAGGAAAATGGAGATTACCCAGCTCACAAGAAGTAAAGTCGCCTGCTGTTTCTGCGCAACAGGCCGCAAGCGTCTCCCAGTCGCAAGGAGAAAACGAATTTGTCGAAACGAAGGCGGCTCCTGTGGTCACCGCCGCACCAGCTACTCCTCTCTCTGCGTCTCAGGTCCCCGTCAACAGTAAACCACCGAGAGCGGAACCGAGACTGGCTGTGGCTCCGGAAGTTCGGCGAGTCAGTGTTAAGGATGGCAATTTTAGTTTTCTCGATCACGCCGGCGCGCCGCTCGCAAGCTTTAGTGGGGTGGATTTTCGTACCAGCATCCGCAGCGCGCTGGCGCTTCACGGCGACACCAAGGTGGCAAGAATTTCGTTGCGGGACCGCTTTTTTCTGGAACAACTGCGTTCCCAGCTTCGCTACGAGCCCGATGTGCTGGAGCTTTCCAAGATTTCTGCGCGCGCTGCAAGCGGTGAGATCAACGGCTATTTTGCCATGCAGCCGGAAGCGGAGGATTCTCCGTTCACCACGAGCGTGAAGTTTCGTAATGTGCTGGCCGATCAGATTGTCGAAAATGCCGGTGGCCCCAAGGGAATGGTGAGCGGCAAGTTGGAGGGAAATTTCCAAGCTTCCGGGAAAACTGCTGACCCGAATGCGCTCATTGGCAGCGGCGAAATTTTCCTGCGTGATGGACGGATTCAACAATATAGCTTGCTCGTGTTGCTCGGGCAGATTCTCCAGATCGAAGAGCTACAAGAGCTTCATCTGGAGCAAGCCGAAGCAAAATATCATTTGAGCCCGGGCTTGGTCACGATCGACGACGTGATTTTGCGTTCGCCGAATATTCGTCTCACCGCGTCCGGCACAGTCGCCTTCGATGGTAAGTTGAAACTCGATTCCCAGCTTGCAATCAACGATAGAATTCGTGGCCAGCTCTTCAAAGCGATTCGCGCGAATTTTCAGCCCACCAATGAACCGGGTTATTCTGCCATCGGCTTCCAAGTTGGAGGCACTGTTGGTCGACCGAGCACAAATTTGATGGAGCGGCTGGTCGGCCGCGATCTCAGCAGTATGATCAACAGCTTTTTTGGCGGCGGAAAAAAGGAGCGAGCAAAGAAGAAAAAGAAACAGATCGAAGAAGCCACGCCCGCAACACCTGAGCGTAGCGATGCGGGCAAGGCGATGCCCGCTGTGCCATCGTCCTCTGCTTCCCCGGAGGAAGCACTGGCTCAACCCACTGCAACGGCAACGCCGATCACGTCGCCATGAGGGTGATCGCCGGCAGCGCCGGCGGGATCCGCCTGGCAGTTCCCAAGCGAGGTGTGCGGCCGACAATGGACCGCGTCAAGGCCGCCATCTTTTCCAGCTTGGGCGATGCGGTCGCTGGCGCGCGAGTGCTTGATCTTTTCGCGGGAAGCGGCGCTCTTGGAATTGAAGCGCTCAGCCGGGGCGCGTCATTCGCCATGTTTGTCGAGGAAGATCGGCAATCGGCCGAGATGATCGAGCGCAATCTGGCCAAGACCAAATTAAAGGGACGCGTTCGACAGCAGGACGTTTTCGATTTTCTCCGGCACATCTCCGGGGCGGAAACATTTCAGATCATTTTTGCCGATCCCCCCTATGAGAAGACAAAGCACGGCGATAGCTATACTGAGAAGCTTGTGACAAACGAAGTGTTGCCACGATTGCTGGACTCCAGCGGCGTTTTCGTTTTGGAGAAGCGACCGGCTGAGACTCTTTCTGAAATGCAACTCTGGCGCCTGGTTCGGCAGAAGACATACGGTGCCACGGAGGTCTTGTTTCTCTCCGCAATCCGCAACCGGCAACTTGTCCGCCGTAGCCTTGGCGAAGGCAGATCCATAATCAAATGATCCGCTTCATCTACAATCTGCTTTGGCCCCTTGGCCTGCTGTTCTTCTTACCGGGCTATTTCACGAAGATGCTTCGTCGTGGCGGTTACCGGGAAAAATTCGGACAACGCCTGGGAATTTACGATCGTCGACTGCGCGCGCGCCTGTCGAAGCAAAGATCGACATGGCTGCACGCAGTGAGTGTGGGAGAAGTAAACGTCGCGCTGAAATTAGCCAACGCATTGCGCACGCACGAACCGGATTTGCACTGCGCTTTGACTACAACGACCACGACCGGATTCGCCTTGGCGCGCAAAAACGCTCCGCTTTGGATCGAAGTAATGTACACGCCGTTAGATTACTGGCCTATTATGCGACGTGCGTTTTCTTTCATTCGTCCGGTGTGCATCGTTCTGGTTGAGGCGGAGATTTGGCCCAATCTCGCCGCCGAAGCGCACGCGCGTCGGATTCCGCTTGGGCTGGTCAACGCGCGGTTGTCCGCGCGCTCTGAGCGAAGATATCGGCAATTTCGATTCTTTATCGCGCCGACGTTCCGACTTCTCGATTTGGTTTGCGTACCAGAAAAAGAAGATGCCAAGCGCTGGGCGGCGCTCGGTGTTTCGCAAGATCGAATCCGTCTGACAGGCAGCATCAAGTACGATCCTGCCGGCCTTGACCAGGTAGCGGAAATTCAAGAGACCGCCCATCCGGTGTCCTTGAATCATCTGGAGCCAGAGAGCCCCGTGCTTTTTGGCGGTAGCACGCATCGCGGTGAAGAAGAAGTTCTAGCCAACATTTTTCTGCGCTTGCGCCAGCAATTTCCGTCCTTGCGTCTGTTCATTGCGCCGCGTCACGTCGAGCGGCTGCGCGAAATCCGCGCGCAACTCGATGCGTTGCGGCTGCGGGTGGCGTTGACTAGCGAAGTGCTCGCCAGTCGCGAACCCGACGCGGATTGCGTGCTCCTCGATACAACCGGTGAACTTCAACGCTGGTACGGTACCGCCACCGTTGTTTTCATGGGGAAAAGCCTCGCTGCGCATGGCGGGCAAAATCCTGTGGAACCAATTTTGGCTGGCAAACCTGTCGTGTTTGGACCGCACATGGAAAATTTCGCGACCCTCGCGAAAGCGCTTGTCTCAAAAAAGGGTGCGATCCAGGTGCGCGATATCGATTCGCTTGAACTGGCGATTGCCGAGCTGCTGCGCGACAGCGATGCTCGCCAGCGGCTCGTGCAAAGCGCGCATGAAGTTTTGAGCGAGCACCAGGGCGCAACCATGCGCGCCGCTATGCTGATTCACGAGCTTCATCTGGGTCTGTAGCCACGGCGCTGCTCGTCACGTCGAAGCATTGCGAAGGCGGATGCGCCGTCTCAAGCGCGCTACGTCCCAAAGTTCGAAAACAGTTCGGCAATTTGCCTTGCGTCCAAGAGCAGCAATTCCGATATTGCCCGCGCTTTTGTGACCCTATCGTCTAGAGGCCCAGGACACCGCCCTTTCACGGCGGTAACACGGGTTCGAATCCCGTTAGGGTCGCACTGGTTGATGCTGCTGATCACCGGCGTGTTGTTCGTGCTGGTCGTGACACTCGTGGATCTGAAGCCGGTGGTGGATCAGAATTTTTTCTTTTCAACCAGCGATCCCGGTATCCAGCAAACCAAAAAGATCGAGCGACGTTTTCCCTCGCAGCCGGAAGTGATTCTGGCCGTGTCGTCGCGCGATATTTCTTCGCAGCGATATCTGGGTCGAATCCAAAAACTCACCCAACGCGTCCACACCATTGGCGGCGTCAGCGCGGTCAAAAGCCTGGCTGAAGGACCGAAGAGTTTTGACGACGCGCTAAAGAGCCCGTTTTGGAGCCGGTTGCTGGTGGCGCACGACCGGAAGTCAAGCAACGTGATCATTTTCATGAAAGGCAGGCATACGGAACAGCCGATCCAGCGCCTGGAGCAGATCGTGCATGAGCTCGACGCGCCAGATTTTCGGATTCATATCGCTGGTCCGCCGTACGTGGTGGAAATGCTTCGGCGGAGCCTCGCTCACGATTTCCGTTACTTCAGTCTCACAGCGGTTGTGTTGTTTGGTCTGACGATGGCCGCATTGTTCCGATCCGTCCGGTTGTTTATAGGAATGCTCTGCGCATGCGCGAGCGCTGTTTTATTGACTCTGCTCGTGCAATCGATGCTGGGTCACAAGATCGGAATCCTAACGGTGAACCTTGGCACGATCGTCTTCGTTATTGCGTTGTCGCACCTGGTTTATATGACGTTCAACTGGCAAACGCTCGCCGACCGCGCACACCGCATAGAAAAAGAGTCGCCGAACCTCGCGGGGGACGCGTTACGCATGACTTTCCCGGCTTCGTCTTGGTCGATGGTCTGCGCATCGTTAGGCTTCGCCAGTTTGCTCATTGTGCAGGCCAAGCCGCTGCGTGAGCTGGGATTTGGCGGCGTGCTCGGGACGGTCGTGGCGTTTGCCTGCGCCTATTTGATGTATCCGGCGTTCCTGCGCTGGGCCGTGCCGCGCAAAAGCAAAATCGTAGAGGCGGAACCTACACACGCATTTTGGTCGCGCCGTTTTGGACTGCTCTCGTTAGGCGTCATTTTGCTTGGCGCGGTCTTGGGGCTGGGCCTGGTCAACGTGAACACCGACCCGAGCCTTATGGATTATTTCAAGCCCAATCAGGAACTGCGCGATGGATTGGAATTTGTGGATCGCACCGGCGGCTCGAATCCGCTCACGCTGGTTGTGTCCTCGTCAAACGGCGCCCTGCTGAACACGGACGCGGCTTACGAAAAGATGTGGAGGCTGCACGGCGCGCTGGAGAACCAGAAAAGCGCCGGGACTGTGACTTCGCTGCCAACTCTTCTGGCCGAAGGCGACCGCGTGCCGTTTTCGTTTCTCATCAGCTACGAAAAAATGATGGAGATCATGTCGCAACCCAAGTACGCGCGGGTCTCGAAAAGTTTTGTGACTGACGACCGCAAGGAAGCAGTGTTTATGCTGCGGATGGTCGAGGGGCGTCGTACGAAATATCGGGTGGACCTGGTAGATGATCTTCGCGCTGTCTGCCGCAAGTACGGATTCAAGGCTGACCTCGTCGGCGGCATCTATTACTTGCAAGGGCGACTCGCCAAACTGGTCGCTGAAAGCTTGGTGACCGGTTTGTTCTGGCTGAATCTGTTGTTCATCGTGATCGCGTGGGTCGTCGCGCGGTCCGTTCGCGGCGCAGTGGCGATGATCGCGAGCGTGACTCTCGTGCCACTATCGATGCTTGGCGGCATCGGCTGGTTCCATGTGCCGGTGGACATCATTTCTGCGCCGGCCACGAACGTCTGTATCGGCATCGCGATTGATTCGATGATTCATCTCGTCTTCGGCGTTCGCCGTGCGCAACGCGACGGAAAGAAAGGCTGGGACGCATGGGTCTTCGCGCGCGAAGAACAATGGCGCGGAATCGTTTATTCGGATGTGATCATCGCCGCCGGTTTCGCCATTTTCGTGCTCTCGGATTTTCCACCGACACAACGGTTCGGTCTCGTGGTTCTCGCTGGATGCGTCATCGACATCCTGGCGAATCTATTCGTATTGCCGCTACTCGGCGGCGCGGAATTGAAAAAGCGCGTTTGAGGATGCGGCTGCGATGCAATAACTTGGAGGGCGATGCAGGCCGCGTTTTACCAGTCGGAATCTGATCAGCCGCATCCGGGGCGGGCGCGAGCGGTCATTAAGGCGCATCCGGAAGTTCGCCAGTTGATGGTGCGCAATCCGTGGACTGCTTTGCTCGCGGTCTCGATCGTGATCCTGCAGACGGCGATCGCATGCTGGATGGGCACGCTTGGGTTCGGTTATTGGTGGCTGAGTCTACTTATCGCCTTTTGCATCGGCGCGTTCGCCAATCATGCCAACTACGTGATCATACATGACGCGACGCATAACCTGATTTTCCGCAGCCCAGGCTGGAACAAAATGGTCGGCATCATCGCCGATCTTCCCAACCTGGCGCCGGGCGCGATGGGGTTTCGCGTTTATCATTTGAAACATCATTCGCACCA
>Ga0209803_1000984_pt1 | contig 19059 bp, 22 predicted proteins | sample GraSoiAngelo_138_FD_185895 | JGI IMG/M metagenome (GOLD analysis project Ga0209803, IMG submission 185895) | Grasslands soil microbial communities from the Angelo Coastal Reserve, California, USA - 14_0929_09_40cm (SPAdes) (version 2) | ecosystem: Environmental > Terrestrial > Soil > Grasslands ...
GAACAGGTCCTGGACGGCGAGTGGATCGCCCTGGGGAGCGTCTGGTACCTCGCCGCGCTCATCCCAGAGACGCAGGGCTTCAAGCTTGTGGCGACGAGCGCGGGGAAGCGGCCCGAGGTAAGGAACGGCGATAAGGCGCCCGCGGGCCGGGCGAGTATCGCGCTCCGGGCGACGCCGACGATCGCGCCGGGCCAGGCGTGGGAGGGGCGTGCGCGGCTCTACGTGGGACCGAAGGAGTACGAGCGGCTCCGGGCACACGGGCTCCAGGAGACGATCAACTTCGGCGGCTTCCCGATGCCGCGCCGCTGGGGCGGCCTTCCGATGGAATGGCTCGGCGTGCCGATTCTCCTGCTGATGAACTGGGTCTATAAGTACGTCGGCAACTACGGCGTCGCGATCATCCTCTTAACTGTGCTCACACGCGTGCTCTTCTACCCGCTGACGGTCAAGAGCATGCGGTCGATGAAGGCGATGCAGGCGCTGCAACCCCAAATCAACGCGCTCCGCAACAAGTACAAGAGCGACCCGCAGCGCCTGCAGAAGGAAACGCTCGAGCTCTACCGGAAATACAAGGTGAACCCGATGGGCGGGTGCCTGCCGATGGTCGCCCAGATCCCGATCTTCTACGGGCTCTACCTGGCGCTGTCCCTCTCGGTGGAACTGCAGAACGCGAAGTTCCTCTGCCTCGGACGGCTCTTCGGGGTCGACCTATGGATCTGCGACCTCGCGGCGCAGGACCCGACATACGTTTTACCGATCCTGATGGGCCTCACGATGTTCATCCAGCAGAAAATGTCGCCGACCTCGGGCGATCCCCGCCAGGCGAAGATGATGCTCGTCATGCCGTTCGTCTTCACGTTCATGTTCCTGAATCTGCCGTCGGGGCTCGTCCTGTACTGGACGGTGTCCAATGTTTTGCAAATCGCCCAGCAGTGGTTGATGAACCGTCCCGCGCGAGAGCGCGCTGGGCGCGAGGCCAAAGACGCCGGCCACGCCTGATCCGGCGCCCTCTGGCGCTGCCCACTCCGGTCCGTGATCGATCCGCGCGCGCGTTTGGCCGACGGAGCTCACGAAATACTCCACCGGCCGCTGACTCGTCTCGAGTTTACCAGATTAACCAAGTATCTGGATTTATTACTGAAATGGCAAAAATCACAACGGCTTGTCGGCTCAACGGAGCCGGGATGGATCGTCGAGAATCTGTTGCTCGACAGCCTGCTCTTCCTCCCGGTGCTCCCCTTCCCGCTCCGCACGCTGCTCGATCTCGGCTCGGGCGCGGGCCTTCCTGGGATCCCGCTCAAGATCGTCTTGAATGAGGTCCAGCTCGTTCTCGTCGAGTCGCGTAGGAAGCGCGTCTCGTTCCTCGCGAGCGTGATACGAGAGCTCGGGCTCGAGCATGCGCGCGTCGTCGGCCGACGGGTCGAGGACGCCATGGACGAGCTCGAGGGAGGGTTCGACGCCGTGGTCATGCGCTGCGCCGGCGACCCGGGGGATCTCCTGCCGATCGCCTCGCGGCTCGTCGTGAGACCAGGCGGCGTTGTCGTTGCCTCCGGTCCGCCGAAGCCTCGGCCGCTGCCGATCGGGGACTGGGTGACAGTCGACGCCGGCAAAGGACGGCCGGTCCGGAGGTTTGCGGTCTTCCGAAATTCTTGACCCGAATAGCGCCCTCCCTTGACAATGTTCGTCGTGGAACACTACGCGTGGGCACGTCATATGATTGGCAATGTTGTACGTGGAACGCGCCAATAGCTAGGATCCTCGCGGTTGTCAATCAGAAGGGCGGCGTTGGGAAGACGACCACCGCCGTCAACCTCGCAGCCGGCTTCGCTCTCGCCGAGCGCCCTACCCTCCTCGTGGACCTGGATCCCCAGGGCAACGCCACGACCGGGCTAGGACTTCAAAAGTCTGGGCTCTACCCGACCGTCTATCACGTCATCCTCGGAAACGAGCCCACCGAGAAGGCCGTTCGCGAGACCGCGCTGACGCAATTGAAGCTACTTCCGTCCGACATCGACCTCGTCGGCGCAGAGATCGAGCTGGTGTCCGTCGGCCAGCGGGAGTATCGCTTGAGAGTTGCGCTCGAGCCCGTGGCCGAGGCGTACGACTACGTGATCGTCGACTGCCCCCCGTCACTCGGGCTACTCACAATCAACGCGCTCGCGGCCGCCGATCGTGTCCTCGTGCCTCTGCAGTGCGAGTTCTACGCTCTTGAGGGCCTCACCCATTTGCTCAAGACCATCAAGCTCGTCCGCGAGCGCCTGAATCCGCGCCTCTCGGTCGAGGGCATCGTGCTCACGATGTTCGACGGCCGGACGAGCCTGGCGGTCCAGATTCGCGACGAGGTGCACCGCTATTTCCCGGGCGAGATCTTCGACACGGTAATCCCGCGTAACGTGCGGCTCTCTGAGGCCCCGAGCTACGGGAAGCCCGTGATGCTGCACGATCTGAGATCGAGCGGGTCGGTCGCATATCTGGAACTCACGGGGGAGGTGCTCAGACATGAATAGGCGAGGACTCGGCCGCGGCCTCGGCGCTCTCCTTTCGGCGACACCGGGGGCAGACGACGTCCTGATCGAGATCCCGGTTGACCAGGTCGAGGCAAACCCCGATCAGCCCAGGAAATCCTTTAGTTCTGAAGCCTTAGAGGAGCTGATCGCGTCGATCAGAGCGTCGGGCGTGATCCAGCCGGTCATCGTCCGGCGCCGAGGCGTCGGCTATCAGCTCATCGCTGGCGAACGCCGCTGGCGTGCCGCTCGACAGGCCGGACTCGAGCGCATCCCGGCGATCGTCCGCGACGCGACCGATGCCGAAAGCCTCGAGCTTGCGCTCGTCGAGAACCTGCTCCGCGAAGACCTGAATCCGATCGATGAGGCCGAGGCCTACGAAAAGCTCCTCGGCCAGTTCGGCTGGACGCAGGAGGAGCTTGCCGGGCGCATCGGCCGGGACCGCAGCTCGATCGCGAACTCGCTCCGCCTGCTGCGACTACCAGAGGAGATCCAGGCGGATCTGCGCGGGGGGCGGCTCACGATGGGACATGCGCGGGCGTTGCTCGCGCTGACGAACCCGACGGACCAGCTCAGGCTGCGCGACGACATTCTCGCGCACGCGTGGTCTGTCAGGGCGACGGAGGACTCGATTCGCGCGCTCGAGGAGGCGGCCCGCCCGCGCGGCGCCGCGCCGAGGAAGGGGCGGCGGCGCTCCCCGGAGCTGGCCGCGCTCGAGGCCGGACTCCAGCGGGCGCTGATGACGCGCGTGCGGATCGTCGGCACCGAGCGCAAGGGCAAGATCGAGGTCATCTACGCGACGGGGGAAGAGCTCGACCGGCTGACCGAGCTGCTCGGCGCGAGACACTGACTCGAAGAGCGTCTACACTCTGGGGCATGGCCGAGCGAATCGTCGTCGGGATGAGCGGGGGCGTCGACTCCTCCGTCGCGGCCGCGCTGCTCGTCGAGCAGGGCGACGAGGTCGTCGGAGTCACCATGCGCGTCTCGCCCTGGTCCGCGCCCGACGAGCCGACGAAGCGGTTCGGGAGCTGCTGCGGAACGGAGGCGGCGGACGATGCGCGGTCCGTCGCCCGCGCGCTCGGCGTCCCGTACTACGTCCTCAACATGGAGGGGGAGTTCGATCGCGCCGTCGTCGGTCCGTTCGCCGATGCGTACCGGCGGGGGGAGACGCCGGTTCCGTGCCTTCAGTGCAACAGCGATTTGAAATTCGGCTCGCTCCTACGGCGCGCCCGCGCCTGGGAGGCGGCGGCCGTCGCGACGGGCCACTATGCGCGCGTGACACGCGACGCGGCGACCGGACGGCACCTGCTCCTGCGCGCCAGGGACTCGCGGAAGGATCAAACCGACTTCCTCTGGACGCTGACGCAGGCGCAGCTCGAGGCGGCGCGCTTTCCCGTCGGCGAGCTGACGAAGGACGAGGTGCGGGGTCATGCGCGGCGCCTCGGGCTGGTGACGGCGGACAAGCCCGAGAGCCAGGAGATCTGCTTCGTCCCTGACGACGACTACCGCGGCTTCCTGCGCCGCCGTGAGCCCCGCGTGTTCCGCTCCGGCCCCATCGTCGACCTCGAGGGGAGGGTGCTCGGGATGCACGGCGGCGTCGCCGGCTACACCATCGGGCAGAAGAAGGGGCTCGGCCTCGCCGTGGGGCGATCCTTGTATGTCGTCGACCTCGATCCCGAGCGGGCCACCGTGGTGGTCGGCGGCGCGGGCGATCTCGAGCGCGACCGGCTCGTGGCGCGCTCGGTGAACTTCATCGCGTGCCCTCCGCCGAGCGCGCCGATGCGCGTCGAGGCGAAGATCCGCCACAGCCACGCGCCTGCGCCGGCGACGGTGCGCGTGGTCGACGCGGACAGGGCCGAAGTCGTGTTCGACGAGCCGCAGCGGGCGATCGCGCCGGGGCAGTCGGTGGTCTGGTACCGAGGCGAGTGCGTGATCGGCGGCGGCGTGATCGCGCGTTAGATCTTCCCATGCGCGATTGACATCGGGCGCGGTCGCGTGATAGTTTTCACAAACCTTTCGCGAGCGGCACGAGACCTGGGAGAGCCTCCTTATGTATCAGCGTGGACGTGACTGGACGGGCGGGGTCGTGTGCGCCGTCGCCCTGGCCCTGGTCGGATGGGCGCTCCAGGGGCCCGGCGCCGCCTGGGCGGCGGCCGAAGGCGGACACGAGGGCGGCCTGATCAGCCTCGACAGATCGCTGATCGTTCAGGTCGTCAACTTCGTCATCCTGCTCGTCATCCTGCAGCGACTCCTCTACAAGCCCTTCCTCGCGAAGATGCAGGAGCGGACCGGGGCCATCCAGAAGTCGCTCGAGGAGGCGCAAGCCGCGCGTGCCGAGGCCGCGCGTCAGCAAGAGGAGAACGAGGCGCGCTTGCGCGCCGCGTACGCCGAGGCGGCCGCGATCCGCGCTCAGGCCCTGAAGGAGGCGGCGGAGGAGCACAAGCGGCTCGTCGACGCGGCCCGCGCGGAGTCGCACCGGCTGATCGACGGCGCGCGGGCGCAGATGGAGGCGGACGTCCGGCGCGCGCGTGACGAGCTGCGGCGCGAGGTCGCAGAGCTCGCCACCGCGGTGGCCGAGAAGCTCGTGCGCAAGAGCCTGCGGGACGAGGATCACCGGCGCCTCCTGGCCGAGGCGATCGCAAGGGTCGGCGACTAGGTGGCCGTGGCGGAGGGCGTCGACCGCTCCTACGCGAAGGCGTTGTTCGCGCTCGCGCAGGAGCGCGGCCAGGCCGACGTGGTCGCGCGCGACCTCGACGTCGTGGCGGACCTGGTCGCCGGTGAGCCGGAGCTGCGCGCGTTCCTGAGCCGCCCGTGGATCACCGCGGCGATCAAGCGCAACGCGGCGGCCGAGGCCGCCGCGCGGCTCGAGGTGGTGCCCCTCACACGCGACTTCCTGGCGCTCGCCGCCGCGCACGGGCGCGCCGAGCGCCTGCCCGGCATCGCCGCCGCGTACCGCGAGCTCGTCGACGCCGCCGCGGGCCGCGTCCGGGCGCGTGTGCGGACGGCCACGCCGCTCGCCGATGGTGAGCGCGAGGCGCTGGCGGGCCGCTTGAGCCGGGTGCTCGGGGGCAAGCAGGTGATGCTCGAAGATGCCGTGGACCAGGCACTCCTCGGCGGGTTCGTCGCCGAGATCGGTAGCCTCCGGGTGGACGGAAGTCTGGACGGTCAGCTGGCGCGACTGCGCGAGCGGCTGGTGAGGGGACAGGGATGATCAAGGCCGGAGAGATCAGCGAGATTCTCAAGCGACAGCTGGCAGGCTACGAGGCGGAGGTCGACCTGCAGGAGGTCGGGCGCGTCATCGAGGTCGGCGACGGCATCGCCCGCATCTACGGGCTCGAGAAGGCGATGTCGGGTGAGCTGCTCCAGTTCCCCGGCGACGTCGTCGGGATGGTCCTCAACCTCGAGCAGGACCAGGTCGGCGCGGTGCTCCTCGGCGACGACAAGCTCATCAAGGAAGGCGACATCGTCAAGCGCACGAACCGGATCACCCAGGTGCCGGTCGGCGAGGCCCTGACGGGCCGCGTCGTCAACGCGCTCGGCCAGCCGGTGGACGGCAAGGGCCCGATCAACGCCCAGGAGTTCCGGCCGATCGAGCGGTATGCCCCGGGCGTCGTGGACCGCCGGTCGGTGAAGGAGCCGCTCCAGACCGGGCTCAAGGCCATCGACTCGATGATCCCGATCGGGCGCGGCCAACGCGAGCTGATCATCGGCGACCGCGGGACCGGCAAGACCGCGATCGGCGTGGACACGATCCTCAACCAGCAGGGCCAAGACGTGTACTGCTTCTACGTCGCGATCGGGCAGAAGCGCTCGACCGTGGCGCAGGTGGTCAAGGTCCTCGAAGACGCGGGCGCCATGAAGTACACGACGGTCGTCGTGGCCTCGGCGTCCGAGCCGGCCCCCCTCCAGTACATCGCGCCGTACGCGGGCGTCACGATGGGGGAGTACTTCCGGGACGGGAAGCGCCACGCGCTCTGCATCTACGACGACCTCTCCAAGCACGCCGCGGCGTACCGGCAGCTCTCGCTGCTGCTCCGGCGGCCGCCCGGGCGCGAGGCGTATCCGGGAGACGTGTTCTACCTGCACTCGCGCCTGCTCGAGCGCGCGGCGAAGCTCAACGACGCGCTCGGCGGTGGCTCGCTGACCGCGCTGCCGATCATCGAGACCCAGCTCGGCGACGTGTCCGCGTACATCCCGACGAACGTCATCTCCATCACCGACGGGCAGATCTACCTCGAGTCGGACCTCTTCTACGGCGGCATCCGGCCCGCGGTCAACGTCGGCCTGTCGGTCTCGCGGGTGGGCGGCTCGGCGCAGATCAAGGCGATGCGCCAGGTGGCCGGCAAGCTGCGGCTCGACCTCGCTCAGTATCGTGAGCTGGCGGCCTTCGCGCAGTTCGGCAGCGACCTCGACCGGGCGACCCAGATGCAGCTCGCGCGCGGCCAGCGCATGGTCGAGATCCTGAAGCAGGGCCAGTACCGGCCGGTGCCCGTCGAGAAGCAGGTTGCCATCATCTTCGCGGGGACCCAGGGACTGCTCGACGACCTGCCGGTGGACGCGATCTCGGACTTCGAGACGCACTTCTACGGTTGGCTCGAGCGCAAGGGTCCCCGGATCCTCGCCGAGATCCGCGACAAGAAGGAGATCGCGGACACGCTGCGCGAGAGCCTCACGAAGGCCGTGAACGACGCGAAGGCGGAGTTCGTGGCCGCCAAGGGCATCAAGGCCGCGTAACGGGCCGGCGCGCATGGCGACCCTCCGTGACATCCGGCGGCGGATCCGGTCCGTCGAGTCCACGCAGAAGATCACGCGGGCGATGAAGCTGGTCGCCGCGGCGAAGCTCCGCCGGGCGCAGGAGCGGATTCTCGCCGCGCGGCCGTACGCCGGGAAGATGGCGGAGCTGCTCGGGAACCTCGTGTCGAGCGCCGGCGCCCACGACGAGGCGCCGCACCCGCTCCTGGTCCAACGCGCGGGACCGCGGCGTCAGGTCGTGATCATCACGGCGGACCGCGGGCTCGCGGGCGCGTTCAACTCGAACATCGTCCGCCGCGCGCGCGACTTCATCCGCCAGTCGAGCGCGCCGGACGTGACGCTCGTCGTCGTCGGCAGGAAGGGCCGCGACTTCTTCCGTCGTCGCGGCTTCACGATCAAGCGCGATATGCTCGGCTTCTGGGATCGGCTCGCCTACGGCCACGCGGCCGAGCTCGCCGACTTCCTGATGCGGCAGTACCTGGACGCCGAGGTGGACGAGGTGCACCTGATCTACAACGAGTTTCGCTCGGTCGCCGTCCAGCGGCCGGTGCTGGAGCAGCTCTTGCCGATCCCGCGCGCCGAGGCGGGGGAGGGGCGCGCGACGACGGTGGACTATCTCTACGAGCCGTCACCGGAGGCGATCCTCGGCGACCTGCTGCCCCGCCACGTGCGGACCCAGGTCTTCCGTGCCCTCATGGAGTCCCTCGCGGGCGAGTACGGCGCGCGGATGACCGCGATGGAGGCGGCGACGAAGAACGCGAAGGAGATGATCGAGGTTCTCACCATCCAGTACAACAAGGCGCGCCAGGAGAAGATCACCAAGGAGCTGCTCGACATCGTCGGCGGCGCCGAAGCCCTCAAGCAAGGAGCCGAGGCATGAACGTCGGGAAGATCGTCCAGGTCATCGGGCCCGTGGTGGACGTCGAGTTCGAGCCGGGAAAGCTGCCCGGGATTTACAACGCGCTCGAGGTGCAGGGCGTCGAGATGAAGGACATCTTCTCCTACTCGCAGCGGCTCGTGCTGGAGGTGGCGCAGCACGTGGGCGAGAGCCAGGTGCGGACAATCGCGATGGCCTCGACCGACGGCCTCACGCGCGGCATGAGCGTCCAGGACACGGGCGGCCCGATCTCGATCCCGGTGGGCCGGGAGACGCTGGGCCGCATCCTGAACGTCATCGGCGAGCCCGTGGACAAGGGCCCCGCGATCCACTCGAAGAAGACCTATCCGATCCACCGCCCGGCGCCGGCCTTCGAAGAGCAATCCACGAATGTCGAGATGTTCGAGACGGGGATCAAGGTGGTCGACCTCCTCGAGCCCTACACCAAGGGCGGCAAGACCGGCCTCTTCGGTGGCGCCGGGGTAGGCAAGACCATCCTGATCATGGAGCTCATCAACAACATCGCCAAGCAGCACGGCGGCATCTCCGTCTTCGCCGGTGTGGGCGAGCGGACGCGAGAGGGCAACGACCTCTATCACGACTTCAAGGAGTCCGGCGTGCTCGGCAAGACCGCGCTGATCTTCGGCCAGATGACCGAGCCGCCCGGCTCACGCCTGCGCGTGGGGCTGACGGGGCTGACCGCCGCCGAGTACTTCCGCGACGAGGAAGGGCAGGACGTGCTGCTCTTCATCGACAACATCTTCAGATTTACTCAGGCGGGCTCCGAGGTGTCGGCGCTCCTCGGCCGCATGCCGTCGGCCGTCGGCTACCAGCCGACGCTCGCGACCGAGATGGGCGCGCTCCAGGAGCGGATCACGTCCACGAAGAAGGGCTCGATCACCTCGGTGCAGGCCATCTACGTTCCCGCCGACGACATCACCGACCCGGCGCCGGCGACCGCGTTCGCCCACCTCGACGCGACGACCGTCTTGAGCCGGCCGCTCACCGAGTTGGGCATCTACCCGGCCGTGGACCCGCTCACCTCGACCTCACGAATCCTCGACGCCGCGATCCTTGGCCAGGAGCACTATCAGACGGCCCGCGCGGTCCAGTCTATCCTCCAGGAGTTGGGCATCTACCCGGCCGTGGACCCGCTCACCTCGACCTCACGAATCCTCGACGCCGCGATCCTTGGCCAGGAGCACTATCAGACGGCCCGCGCGGTCCAGTCTATCCTCCAGCGGTACAAGGACCTCCAGGACATCATCGCCATCCTCGGGATGGAGGAGCTGTCCGACGAGGACAAGCTGATCGTCGCCCGGGCCCGCAAGATCCAGCGGTTTCTCTCGCAGCCGATGTTCGTCGCGGAGGCGTTCACGGGCACGCCGGGACGGTACGTCAAGCTCGCCGACACGATCAAGAGCTTCAAGGAGGTCGTCGAGGGCAAGCACGACGACCTGCCCGAGCAGGCCTTTTACATGGTCGGCGACGTCGGCGAGGTGATCGACAAGGCCAAGAAGCTCCGCGAGGCGGCGTAGTGGCCGAGCGGCTGACGCTGGAGCTCGCGACGCCGACGCGACTCGTCGTCGCCGAGACCGCCGACGAGGTCGTGGTCCCCGGGATCGAGGGATACTTCGGCATCCTGCCGGGCCATGCCGCGTTCCTCACGACGCTCGGGACCGGTGAGGTCATGTACTGCGCCGGGCGCGACGAGCACTACCTCGCCGTGTCGGGTGGCTTCGCGGAGGTCAGGAACGACAAGGTCATCATTCTCGCCGACACGGCCGAGCGGCCCGAGGAGATCGACCGCGGACGCGCCGAGCGCGCGCGCGAGCGGGCGGAGCGCCGCCTCTCGGGACGAGGCGTCGAGGAGGCGGTCGACTACGCTCGGGCGACGGCGGCGCTCGCCCGCGCGATGATCCGCCTCCAGACCGCCACCAGGGGGCGCTGACCCCGGGCGAGCTCCACCGTTCTCCTGAGGGGCCAGACCCACACCCAGGCCGGTTGCCCAGCGGCGAGGGCACTCCGCCTCCTCCGCTGAGCAGCCTGGCGGACCCGCGTTCGCTAACTCCGCGCCTCCCGAGCCACAGCCCGTTGGCATCGCGCTTGCGCCTGAACGGGCGGCGCGATGCCAACGATCCTGATCGCCGACGACGAGGCCAGCATCGTCGAGCTCGCGCGGGCCGACGACGAGGCCAGCATCGTCGAGCTCGTGCGGGTGACGCTCGAGGACGAGCGGATCCAGGTCGTGGAGGCGCTCGACGGCGAGACGGCCCTCGCTCTCGCCGAGACCCACCGGCCCGACCTGGTCCTCCTCGACGTGAACCTGCCCGACATGAGCGGTCTGGAGGTCTGCGCCCAGCTCCGGCGCGACCCGCGCTTGGCCTCGATGAAGATCGTGATGCTGACGGCGGCGGCGCAGGCCGACGACGTCACGCGAGGGCTGGCCGCCGGCGCGGATCACTATCTGACGAAGCCCTTCTCGCCGGTGAGACTGCTCGGGCTGATCGAGACGCTCCTCCCGTGCACCATCGTATGGCAGCGCGGCTAGTGCCCGTCGCGTTTCCGTCCGGCGACGACCTGACGGCGGCCTACCGCCGGCTCAGCGCCGCCTACCAGCAGGCCCTCTGCTACGCCGAGGACGTCAAGCGGCTGTACCAGCAGCTGCAGCGCGCGATCTATCAGTCGCTGCTCGGACTGGCAAACGCGCTCGAAGCGAAGGACGCGTACACGCGGGGCCACTCCGAGCGCGTCGGCGCCGCGAGTCGGAGCGTCGCGGTCGCGCTCGGTCTCCCGCCGCACGAGGCCGGGATCGTCGGCCAGGCCGGGCTCCTGCACGACATCGGGAAGATCGGCGTGCCCGAGGCGGTGCTGCGCAAGCGCGGCGAGCTCGACGACACAGAGTGGGCGCTGATGCGGAAGCACCCGCTCATCGGCGCCCAGATCGTCTCGCCGTTCGAGTTCTTCGCCGCCGGCGCGCTCACGATCCGTCACCACCACGAGCGCCTCGACGGCAGCGGCTATCCCGACGGCCTCGCGGGCGAGGCGATCCCGGTCGGCGCGCGCATCGTCGCGGTGGCCGATGTCTACGACGCGCTCACCTCGGATCGCCCGTACCGCGCAGCGCTGCCTCGCGAAGCCGCGCTCGAGTACCTGGCGAGGCAGGCCGGCCGGACGCTCGACGGGCGCGTGGTGGCGGTCTTTGTCGAGCTGGCGGGCGCGCGCCCGTCGGCGGACCCACATGTGGGCGCTCGACCGGCCCTGGCGGCCCGGCACCCGGCCACTCCTCGCTGACACGCCGACGCGGCTGCTCGTGGCGCTCGCGGGCGCGGTCGCAGCGGGGCTGCTGCTCGCGGACCGGATACCGCTCCCGCCAGGAGCGCTGCGGGTGGTCGGCGTCGCCGCCGGCCAGGGCGCCCTGCTCGCGACCGCGCTCGCGTGGGCCGGCTGCGGCACGAGGTCCGGTGTCGTCGCGATCGTCGTCCTCGTGGCGGCCGCCGTGGCGACCACGCTCGACCCCGCGGGCGCGCTTGGCTATCTCCTCGTGCCTCTGTGGGTCGCCTGGCTCGCGCGGTCCGGTCGCCTCGCGGCGCTCGGCCTCGCGGGCGTGGTCCCGGGTCGGGCGGTCCTCGCCGCCGTCCTGCTCGGCGCGTTTCTCGGTGGACACCTCCTCGTGTCGGCCTCGCTCACGCTCGGTGTGCGCCTGAGGGCCGGTCCGTGGCCACCACGCTCGACCCCGCGGGCGCGCTTGGCTATCTCCTCGTGCCTCTGTGGGTCGCGTGGCTCGCGCGGTCCGGTCGCCTCGCGGCGCTCGGCCTCGCGGGCGCGGTCCCGGGCCGAGCGGTCCTCGCCGCCGTCCTGCTCGGCGCGTTTCTCGGCGGACACCTCCTCGTGTCGGCCTCGCTCACGCTCGGTGTGCGCCTGAGGGCCGGTCGCGGAGGGCTCGTCCTCGCCGCCCTGGCCTACGACGTCGGGGCGAACGTGCTGGCCGCGGAGTGCTTCTTCCGCGGCGCGCTGTTCAACCGCGCCCAGCGCCGCTGGTCCTTCGCCACGGGCCTTCTCCTCGCGACGGCGGCATACGTGGTGCGCTATCTCCTCGACCCGCTCCTCCCGAAGAGCGTCGAGTGGATCGTCGGCGCGGCGTTCTACCTGACGCTCCTGAGCGCGGGGAACTGCTGGCTCTTCTGGTGGTCGGGGAGTCTCGTCCCCGGTGGCGTCGCCGCACTCCTCTTCTTCGCGGCGTACCGGCTCCTCGGGACCGGCGCGTGACGCGCGCGCTCGCCGCCGCCGCGGCGCTGACCCTGGCCGTCGTCACGACGCTGATCGTGCAGGCCGGCGGCGACCCCGCCTCGGCGCTCCGTCACGTGTATCTGCTGCCGGTCGTCGCGCTGGCGCTCGCGTTCGGCGGGCTCGGCGGCGCGCTGAGCGCCGGCGCGACGCTCGTCCTCTACGCCTCCGTCGTGCTTCCCGCGATCGAGCGCTCGGGGCTCACGCCGGAGACGATCGAAGGGCTCGTGACGTTCGCGCTCGTCGCCGGCGTCGGCGCCCTCGGCGGTACGCTCACGACACGCGCGCGCCGGCAGCGGGCGCGGTACGAGACCATTCTGGCGGTCCAGCGGGCGCTGGCGGGCGTGACGCTGCTCGAGGCTGCGCTTCGCTCGGTGCGCGCCGTGCTCATCGATCGCCTGGGCGCAGCCGACGTCGGGCTGGTCGTGCGCGACGGCGAGCGGGAAGTGGCGGCGGCCGCCGAGCGCGTGGTGGCCGGCTCCGTCGCCGACCGCGTGCTCACCGGTGGGGCAGCGGTGTTCGTGCCCGACACGGGTGACGGCAGCCGACCGCGCCGCGTGTTCGCCACGCCGCTCGTCGTGGCCGGGCAGCCGATCGGCGTCCTCGCCGTCGAGCGGGTCGGCGAGCTCGGCGGCGAGGAGCGCGCGGCGGTCGAGGCGCTCGGCGCCCACGTCGCGGTCGCGCTGGAGAACGCGCGGCTCACGTCGCGCGCGCGGCGGTTCGCCGACGAGCTCGAACGGCAGGTCGCGAACGCCACGCGCCATCTCGAGGAGCTGGACCGGGCGAAGTCCGTCTTTGTCGCCGTCGCGTCGCACGAGCTCCGGACGCCGCTCACGGCGCTCCAGGGATTCAGCGAGATTCTCGCCGCGCGCTCGCTCGCGCCCGAAGAGGTCCGGCGGATGGCCGGGATCATGGGCGCCGAGGCGGCGCGCCTCGGGCGGATCGTGAGCGACCTGCTCGATCTCTCGCGCCTCGAGCGTGGCCTCGCGCCGACGCTCCACCGCACGCCGGTGGCGGTGGAAGCGGCGCTCGCCGCGACGGCCAATCTCTTCCGCCGCGGCGCCGTGGACACGCTCGTCGTGGACTGCGCGTCGGCGCTGCCCCCGGTGGACGCCGACCCGGATGCGCTCGAGCGCATCCTGGCCAACCTCGTCTCGAACGCCGTGAAGTACTCGCCGCCCGACAGCGAGGTGCGGCTCTGCGCCCGCCGCGCGGGCGCGATGGTCGAGATCGAGGTGCTGGACCGTGGCGCGGGGATTCCGGACGAGGCGCGCGAGCGCATCTTCGAGCCGTACTATCGGGCGCCCGACGTCGGCGCCGTGCGCGGTACGGGGCTCGGGCTCGCCGTCGTCAAGGCGCTCGTCGACGCGCACGGCGGCACGATCCGTGTCGAGAGCGCCGTCGGCGCCGGCACGCGCGTGACCTTCTCCCTGCCGGCCGTTTCTTGACTCCCCGCGTCGCGGCCGTGTAGGCTCAAGCGGTATGCCGCGGCGGGACGAGATCGCAGCGCGAATGGCCGACGCCATCGTCAAACGTCTGACCGTGCGGAAGGTCGTCGAGGTCAAGGACGAGGCCGCCGCGCGGACCGCGGTCCGGCACGTCCTCGTCGACAGCATCGCCGCCGAGGAGAAGCTCGACGCCGACGCGCGCCAGCTCTTGCTCGAGCACGCCAAGCAGATCAAAGACTCCGCCGCCGATTACCGGCAGCTCCTCGCGAAGGTCAAGGAGAAGCTCGCCCGCGAGCGGGGGTTCATCCTCTAATGCGCATGAGCCGCGAGCGCATCTTTCATCTCGCCGACCTCATCGTGAAGGAGCTCGGCGCCACGCCGGGCGTGCACATCAAGGCTCCGGACGATCTGCGCCCCGAGGTGATCCGCGCGCTCACCGACGAATCGAAGCTCGAGGAATCGATCGACGGCGAGGTGCGGAAGATCCTCGGATCCTATTCTCGCCCGATGCCCGAGGGAAGCCGCGAGTGGGAGGTGCTCTACCAGAAGACGCGCGAGGAAGTCTTTCGGAAAAGGTTTCGCCTGTGATGCGTCTGGTCGTTGGCATCACGGGCGCGACCGGCGCGATCTACGGGATCCGGCTCCTCGAGGTGCTGCGGGGCCACGCGGACGTCCAGACCCATCTGGTCGTCTCCGTCCCAGGCAAGCGGACGATCGTCGAGGAGACCGCGTACGCGGCGAAGGACGTCGAGGCGCTCGCGGCGCACCACTACGACAACAAGGACATCGGTGCCTCGATCGCCTCGGGCTCCTTCCGCACCGCGGGCATGGTGATCGCGCCCTGCTCGATCAAGACGGCCGGGGCGATCGCCTCGTGCCACAGCGACTCGCTCATCGCGCGGGCGGCGGACGTGACGCTCAAGGAGGGCCGCCCGCTGATCCTGCTCGTGCGTGAGACGCCGCTGCACCTCGGCCACCTCAAGTGCATGGTCGCGCTCGCGGAGATGGGCGCGGTGATCCTGCCGCCGATGCCGGCCTTTTACGCTCGCCCGAAGGACATCGACGACGTCGTGAACCATACCATCGCGCGTGTGCTCGACCGGCTCGGCCTGCCACAGACGCTCGTCGCCGAGTGGCGGGGCACGAACCGTCCGGGCCAGGGCGAGCCCGGTGCCTGACCTCTCCGTCGTCATCCCCGTCTACAACGAGGAGGAGAACCTCCCGCTGCTGTGGGAGGAGCTTCGGGGTGTGCTCGAGGGGCTCGGGCTCGTGGTCGAGGTGATCTTCGTCGACGACGGCAGCCGTGACGGCAGCCCGGAGATCGTTCGCGGCCTCCGCGAGGCCGACCCGCGGGTCCGCCTGGTGCGGCTGAAGTCGCACGCGGGGGAGACCGCGGCGACCGACGCCGGGCTCAAGGCGGCGCTCGGCAGATGGGTCGTCGTGATGGACGCGGACCTCCAGAACGACCCCGCGGATATCCCGAAGCTCCTCGGGTACCTCGACCGGTGGGACGCCGCGACGGGTTGGCGGCAGGAGCGCGCCCACGGCGACGACTGGCGCCGCCGCGTCGCCTCGCGCATCGCCAACCGCGTGCGCAACCGGCTCAGCGACGAGACGATCCAGGACAGCGGGTGCACGTTCCGGGCGTTCCGTCGCGAGTGCCTGCGCGACCTCGTGCTCTACCGGGGGCTCCACCGGTTCATCCCGACGCTTCTCACGCTCCGGGGCTACCGCGTGATCGAGGTGCCGGTGAACCACCGTCCCCGGCGCTTCGGACGGTCGAAGTACGGGGTGTGGGACCGCGCGTTCGTCGCCTTCGCCGACCTGCTGGCGATCCGCTGGATGAAGTCGCGCCTGCTCCGTTACGAAGTCGCCGAGAGCCTGGGCGGCGACCTCGGCCACGAGTGACCGCGCGATGAACGTCCTCCTCGTCGGCCTGGGACGCTGGGGCGAGAAGCACCTGCGCGTGCTCCGAGAGCTCGGCGCGACGGTCTGGGTGGCCGACGTGGCGCCGGCGCGGCTCGAGTGGGCCCAGAAGCAGGGCGTGGAGTCACGGCGGGCCGTCCGGGACTACCGCACGGCGCTCGCCTCTGTGGACGCCGTGGACATCGTGACTCCTGCCGACAGCCACCGCGCGATCGCGGGCGAGTGCCTCGCCGCCGGGCGCCACTGCTTCATCGAGAAGCCGTTCACGACGACGGTCGCGGAGGCGTACGAGCTCGAGGCGGCGACGCGGGCGGCGGGGCGCGTGGTCCAGGTGGGGCACGTCTTCCGCTTCCATCCCGTGACCGCGACGCTCCGCGAGGCGCTCGGCGCAGGACGGATCGGACCCGTGCGGTACGCTACAGGCCGCTTCGCCGGCTTCAAGCGGCCGCGGACCGACGTCGGCGTGACGCACACCGACGCGATCCACTACTTCGACCTGTTCGCCTATCTCTTCGATCGCCCGGCGACGAGCGTGGCGGCGCTCCAGCGGGACTATCTCGGGCGCGGCCTGGACGACCTGTCGGTCACGATCGTGCACTACGGTGAGATCCCGACCGTGGTCGAGGCGAACTACTTCGTCCCGGGCACGCACCGCGAGTGCGTGATCGTCGGCGAGCGCGGCAGCCTCGTCGCCGACTACGGGAGCGCGACGGTCACGCTCCACCTGGGCGAGTTCAGGAGATCGGGCGCGGCCTGGGAGGCGGTGGACACGGGGAAGGAGGATCTGCCGGTCCACGGTGAGGAGCCGCTCCGGCGCGAGCTCGCCGCGTTCCTCGACGCGTGCGCGGGCGGGACGCCGAGTCCCGTCGACGCGAGCGCTGGCGTGCAGGCGCTCGTCGTCGTCGAGGCCGCCGCGCGGGCGGCCGCGCTCGGCCGTACCGTCACGCTCTGACCGGGCGTGAAGAGGGCTGCTTTCGGAACGCGGCCTCTTGGACTACCATCGGCAGGCGGGAGGTGGCGCGATGAGACAGCGGAACACCCTCCAGACGCGGACGCTGACTCTCCTTGGGGGGCTCGTGGTCGGGCTCACCCTCTTCGGGGCGGTGCCGTCGGCGCGGGCCGCGGACCTGCAACCGGGCTCGTGGACGTTCGGGGGAGGCCTTGGATTCCTGGGGGACACCCCCGACGGCACGGCGTTCGCCATGAACTTCTACGCCGACGCGTTCATCGCGCGCAACGTGTCGCTCGGCCCGCTGCTGCAGCTCGGGTTCACCGGTGATATGGCTCAGATCGGCGTGTCCGGCCAGGTGAAGTACTGGATCGACATCCCCGGCACTGCGAATCGCCTGAAGGTCGTCCCGGAAGCCGGCATCGGCTTCGTGCACACGGGCTTCCGCAACGATGACACCTCCTGGCTCATCGTGCTCGGTGCCGGCGCCGACTACAGACTGAACAACCAGATGAGCGTGACCGGCACGCTCCTCCTCAACTTCACCAATCTCGACACCGACCGCGCCACCGGCGCCGACGTCATGCCGGGGTTCACGGTCGGCGTGCGGTTCTGACGGGCGTCAGAAGCGAAGCGTGACTCCCGCACTCACCCCGAAGGTGGGGGTTCCGCTGCTGAGCCCCGTGAGACCCTCGAGCCTGAGCTGCACCAACTTCGTCGGCGTGTATTCGACGCGGAGGCGGACGTCGTTCGGTGCCTTCTCGATGCGGTGCTCCACCAGGGGGTTGCGTACGGTGACGGTCGAGCCGTCGACGTAGCTCGTGAACCGGAGCGTCCCGCTCGGGATCAGGAGGTCCTCGCGGTCATCACGGCGTAGTTGGTGCCGAAGCGGGGACTCGAACCCCGACACCCTTGCGGGCACTAGACCCTGAATCTAGCGCGTCTGCCAATTCCGCCACTTCGGCGCACGCGGCGTCAGTCATAATACCGTCCGACGATGGCAAGTCAAGCCAGCGCCCGTGCGAGCGACCGCACCGTCGCCACCAACCGGCGAGCGCGGCACGAGTACGAGATCCTCGAGACCGCCGAGGCGGGCCTCGTGCTGCGCGGCACCGAGGTGAAAGCGCTCCGCGCCGGGCAGGTGACCTTCAAGGATTCCTACGCGACGGTCCGCAACGAGGAGGCGTGGCTCGTCGGGTGCCACATCAGCCAGTACAGCCACGGCAGCGACGCCAACCACGACCCGGAGCGCGACCGAAAGCTCCTCCTGCACCGGCGCGAGATCACCCGGCTCGTCGGCAAGATCGCGGAGCGGGGTTTGACCCTCGTCCCCCTTCGTCTATACTTTAAGGACGGTCGCGCGAAGGTGGAGCTCGGCCTGGCGCGCGGTCGCAAACTTCACGACAAGCGGGCGGCCATTCGGGAGCGCGAAGTCCGGCGCGAGATGGACAAGGCCGCGCGAGCCGGCCGTCGGGGCCAATGGTGAGCCCTGCGGTTCCGAGAGGAGGGGGCGACAGGTTTCGACGGGGATCAGTGAGGCTCAGGCTGCGTCTCGAGGTTTCTCTCCCCTCGTTAAATAGAGAGAACGGTATAGCTGCCGACACTCAGCTAGCTCTGGCGGCCTAACACCCGTCAGCGCCCGCCGGATCGGGCCATCAGGATTCGGGAACGGGCGTCATACTCTGGTGGCTGGCCCCGAACCTGGCCTCAGGGCAGGGGCGAGACCAGTGAGGCTGGTTCTGCGGCGATCCTGCCGACCGGAGTGCCGCGGAACGAGACGCCGTAGAGTAGATCGGCTATCGACGTAGACGCCTGCGGCTGAGGGTTTCCGGACGTGGGTTCGATTCCCACCGCCTCCACCAACTCACGTACGCGTTAAGGATGGACACGGCCGGGATATCCGCAGTGCTGTTCGACTTCGGCGGAACGCTCGACGCCGACGGGCTCGCCTGGAAGGAGCGCGTGTACCGGCTCTTCCGGGACGAGGGCGTCGCGGTCGGGCGGGAACGCTTCGACCCCCTGTTCCATGCGGCCGACGACGCGCTCGTCGGGACGATCCCGCCGACGACCTCCTTCGACGCGACGGTGGCGCGTCTCGTCGCCGCCGTGGCGGAGGCCCTCGGGCTCGCCGATCGGGGGGTGGCCGCGCGCGTCGCCCGGCGCTTCGTCGACGACGCGCTCGGGCACCTTGGCGACAACGCGCCCTTGCTCGCGCGCCTCGCGCGCCGGGCCCGCCTCGGGATCGTGTCCAACTTCTACGGCAACCTCGCGCGCGTGTGCGAGGACGCGAGGATCCGCCCGCTCTTCAGCGTCCTC
>Ga0209803_1000991_pt1 | contig 18974 bp, 20 predicted proteins | sample GraSoiAngelo_138_FD_185895 | JGI IMG/M metagenome (GOLD analysis project Ga0209803, IMG submission 185895) | Grasslands soil microbial communities from the Angelo Coastal Reserve, California, USA - 14_0929_09_40cm (SPAdes) (version 2) | ecosystem: Environmental > Terrestrial > Soil > Grasslands ...
CAGGGCCGGGCCGCGGTGCGCACGCTGACGCTGCTGCCCTGGATCATCCCGGGCGTCGTCGTCGCGCTGATCTGGGAGTACCTCTACCAGCCCAACTACGGCGCCCTCAACGACCTGCTCGCGCGCGCCGGGCTCATGACCGACAAGGTCGCGTGGCTCTCGAACCCGAGCCTCGCCATGCCGGCCGTCATCGCCACCAACGTCTGGCGCGGCGTGCCCTTCTTCGCGATCATGCTGCTGGCGGGGCTGCAGGCCATCGCCGACGAGCTCTACGAGGCGGCGCGGGTGGACGGCGCGGGCGTGCTCGAGCGCTTCTGGCACATCACGCTGCCGATGCTGCGGCCGATCATCGTGGTGGCCACCGCCACCCGCATCATCTGGACGTTCAACTACGCCGACCTCATCTTCGTGATGACGAGCGGCGGCCCCGCCAACGCCACGCAGATCACGTCGACCTACACGCTGCTGCAGGCCTACTCGAACCTCGATTTCGGCTACGCGGCGACGCTGTCGGTGGTCCTGCTGCTGATCATGCTCGCCTTCACCCTCCTCTACCTGCGCGTCACGCGCGGAGTGGAGCCGGTGGCGTGAGGTCGCGCGGCGGTCTCGACACGGCCGAGCGCGTGCTCGGCGGGCCCGTGCTGTGGGCCGGTCTCGCGGCGCTCACCGCGTTCGCGCTGGCGCCGTTCGTCTGGGTGCTGCTCGCCTCGTTCAAGACGCGCGCCGAGCTCTACGCGACGCCGCTCGTCTGGCTGCCCACCTCGCTGAGCCTCGCCAACTACGTGGAGGCGTGGACCTCGAAGCTGACGCCGTTCAGCCGGTTCTTCGCCAACAGCCTCTGGGTCTCGTCGGTCACCATGGTGGCCACCACGGCCATCTCGGTGCTGGCCGGCTACGCGCTGGCGCGCTTCCGGTTCGCCGGGCGGCAGACGGTGATGCTGGTGTTCCTCGCCACGCAGATGTTCCCGGCGGTTCTCCTCATCGCGCCGCTGCTCTCGCAGTGGCACGCGCTCGGGCTGATCGACACCTATCAGGCGCTGATCTACTCCAATTTCTCGTTCACGGTGCCGTTCACGGTGTGGATGCTCGTCGGCTACTTCGAGTCGATCCCGCGCGAGCTGGAGGAGTCGGCCCTCATGGACGGCTGCGGGCGCTTCGGCGCGCTCTGCCGCGTGGTGCTGCCGCTGGCCGCGCCCGGCGTGGCCGCCACCGCCATCTTCGCCTTCGTGTCGTCGTGGAGCGAGCTGCTCTTCGCCATCACGTTCACGTCGCAGACGGAGATGCGCACGCTCTCGGCCGGGCTCCTGTTCATGGTCGGTCAGTACGAGATCCAGTGGGGTCAGCTCTCCGCCGGCGTCATCATCAGCACGCTGCCCGTGGCCGTGCTCTTCACCGTCCTGCAGCGCCATCTGATCCGGGGACTGACGGCGGGCGCGCTCAAGGGGTGAGCCAGCCGGCCCTCGACGTCATGGTGGCGCCGGCGCCGCAGCCGTCGCCGGTGGGGCCGTGCCGCTTCCACTTTCCCGATCCGCGCGAGGCCGACGCCGACGGTCTGCTGGCCACCGGCGGCGACCTCGAGCCGGCCACGCTGCTCGCCGCCTACCGCCAGGGCGTGTTTCCGTGGCCCGCCGCCGACATCGAGCTCCTCTGGTGGTCGCCCGACCCGCGCGCCGTGCTGCCGCCCGACGGCGTGCACGTCTCGCGGTCGCTCGCGCGCCGGCTGCGCCGCGGCGCCTTCCGCGTGACGATCGACGCCGCGTTCGACGACGTCGTCGCCGGCTGCGCCGACCGCCCCGCCGCCGACGAGACGTGGATCACCCCGGCCATCCGCGACGCCTACGCGCGGCTGCACCGGCTCGGCTGGGCGCACAGCGTGGAGGTCTGGGTCGGCGGCGCCCTCGCGGGCGGGCTCTATGGCGTGTCGATCGGGGCGCTCTTCGCGGCGGAGTCGATGTTCCACCGGGTGACCGACGCCTCCAAGGTGGCGCTCGTCGCGCTGGCCCAGCACGCGCGGGCGGTGGGCGTGCAGCTCGTGGATGTGCAGATGCCGACGCCGCACCTGCAATCCATGGGCGCCGTGACGATCTCCCGCGACGAGTACCTGGCCGCCCTCGCGCTCGCGGTGACGCGCCCGGTAAATTTCACCGGCGGCCGTTCCTGAATTTCACCGGCAGCGCCGGCGTCTGACCGGTAGAGTGAAGTCATGCGACACGCCCTGGCCCTTCTGACGCTCGTGCTCTTCGCGGTTCCCGCGGCGGCCCAGCCCGCGACGGTCTCGCTCGACGACGCCGTGCGCGGCATCGAGGCCGAGTACGGCCGCATGACCGATCTCAAGGCCGAGATCTCGCAGACCTCGTTCAACAAGAGCCTCAACCAGACGATCCCCGCGGCGGGGCAGGTCTATCTGAAGAAGGGTGGCAAGCTGCGCTGGGAGTACACGGAGCCGACCCAGCAGGTGATCGTGTCCGACGGCAAGACGATCTGGCTCTACACGCCCCAGCTCAACCAGGTCAACACGGGCCCTGCGCCCGAGGCGCTGGCGGGGCCGGCCGGCTCGTTCCTGAGCGGTCTCGGCAAGCTGCGCGAGCACTTCAACGTGCGCCTGCTGAACCCGGCGCAGCCCAAGGATGCCGAGGGCAACGTGGTGCTCGACCTCACGCCCAAGCGCCCGCTGCCGACGCTCAACCGGCTCATCCTGTCGTTCGATCCCAACGGCTGGCAGCTGCGCAAGGCCGTCGTCTACGACCAGTTCGAGAACACGGTGACGATGAAGTTCAGCAAGCTCGCGATCAACTCCGGCCTGGAGGACAAGCTCTTCGCGTTCGTCCCGCCCAAGGGCGTGGCGACCGTCCCGCTGAAGTAGTCACCCGCGCTGTCGGCGGAGCAGGAACTCGCGAAGCGCGGGATCCTCGCTGAGCCCGATCGCGCGGTCGTACGCCGCGCGGGCTTGCGCCTTCCGGCCGAGTCCCTTCAAGAGATGGCCGCGCAGCGCCCAGTACGGCTGGTACGCGGCGACGGCGTCCGCCGGAATCGCGTCGAGCGCCGCGAGCCCCGCGTCGGCGGCGCGGGCCTCGGCGAGGGCCGCGGCGTAGGCGACGCGGGCGCCGATCGTCGGCGCGTAGCGCAGCAGGCCTTCGTACAGGAGCGCGATCGCCTCCCAGTCCGTCTTGCCGTTCAGCGCGCGCTGGGCGTGGGCGGACTGGATCGCCGCCTCCAGCTGAAATCGCCCCGGCGCGTTCGCCCGCGCGGCGGCCGCCAGGAGACGTTCCGCCTCGGCCATGAGCGGCAGCGACCAGCGCGTGACGTCCTGCTCGGTCAGCGGGACGTAGCCGCCGGCGACGTTGCGGCGCGCCGGGCGCCGGGCCTCGCAGTGCAGCATCAACGCCAGCAGCCCGCGCGCCTCGGGCGCGTCGGGCAGCAGGCGCGTCACGAGCCGCCCGAGCCAGATCGCTTCCTCGGCGAGCCCGCGCCGTCGCGGATCGGCGCCGGCGACGTCCTCCCAGCCGCTGCCGTACGCGGCGTAGATGGCCTCGAGCACGGCGTCGAGCCGCTCGGCGAGCTCGCCCGGCGCGGGGATCTCGAAGCGGATGCCGGCCTCGCGGATCTTCGCCTTCACGCGCACCAGCCGCTGGCTCATGGTGGCCGGCGCGACGAGGAACGCCGAGGCGATCCGCGCGCCGTCCAGCCCGAGCACGGTCTGCAGCATCAGCGGCGTGCGCGCGGCCTCGTCGATCGCCGGGTGCGCGCACACGAACAGCAGGGCCAGGCGCTCGTCGGGGAATCCCGCGTGAGGCTCGTGCTCGGCCCGCTCGTCCAGCATGAGCGTCAGATCCGCCTCGGCGGCCGCCGTCACGCTCGCGTGACGCGCGCCGTCGACCAGCCGCCGCCGCGCGGCGGTGAGCAGCCACGCCTCGGGTTTGTCGGGCACGCCGGTGCGCGGCCACGTCTCGAGCGCGGCGAGCAGCGCGTCGCCGAGCGCGTCCTCGGCGCGCGCCACGTCGCGCCAGCGCGCGGCGAGGTAGGCGAGCAGCCGCCCGTACGACGCGCGCGCCGCGAGCTCCGCCGCGGCGGCCGCGTCGCTCACGCCGGCGGCGGGGACGGCGACATGTTGGGCCGAACCTCGGCGGCGCCGGTCGAGGCCGAGGGGCAGCGCGCCGCCCACTCGAGCGCCTTGTCGAGGCTCGGCACGTCGATCACGACGTAGCCGCCGAGCTGCTCTTTCGTCTCGGCGAAGGGGCCGTCCTGCACGCGGCGCTTGCCGTCATGCTGCCGGACCGTCGTCGCCGTGCGCGGTGGCTCGAGGGCGGCGCCGCCGACCATGACCCCGGCCTCCCGCAGCGCCGTGGTGTAGGCGCGGTAGGCGCCCCAGTAGGCGTCCTTGCGCTTGGGGTCGGTGCGCGCGGTCAGCTCGGACGCCGTCTCGTAGACCAGAATCGTGTATTGCATGGCGCGTTCCTCCTCGACCCTATGACGGGCGACCGGGCCCGATTTCGACCGGCCGGGTGATAGTCTATATCCCTATGGCTGCTGAGAACTCGTTCGACATCGTGTGCAAGATCGACATGCAGGAGGTCACCAACGCGCTCGACCAGACGCGGCGCGAGGTCGAGACACGCTACGACCTCAAGGGCACCAAGAACGAGGTCACGCTGGACAAGACGGACATCGTGCTGCTCTCGCCCGACGACATGAAGCTCAAGGCCGTGACGGATATCTTGCAAAGCAAGCTGCACAAGCGCGGCATCCCGCTCAAGGGCCTGACGTACGGCACGGTGGAGCAGGCCTCGGGCAGCCAGCTCCGCCAGAAGATCGCGCTCCAGCAGGGCATCCCGATGGACAAGGCCAAGGAGATCGTGCGCCTCGTGAAGGACAGCAAGATCAAGGTCCAGGCCTCCATCCACGAGGACAAGGTGCGCATCTCCGGCAAGAGCCGCGACGATCTGCAGGCCGTGATGAAGCTCGTTCGCGAGAAGGACTTCGGGATCGCGATCAATTTCGACAACCGCCGGACCCTATGAAGGTCCACCTCACCACGCTGGGCTGTCCCAAGAACCAGGTCGACTCCGAGCTGATGCTCGGGCGCCTGGCCGCCGCCGGCCATCCGATCGTCGAGCGCGCCGAGGAGGCCGAGTGCCTCATCGTGAACACGTGCGCGTTCATCGACCGCGCGCGCGAGGAGTCGGTGAACACGATCCTCGCCCTCGCCAGGCTCAAGCAGCGCGGCGTGTGCCGCGCCCTGATCGTCACCGGCTGCCTCACCCAGCGCTACGGCGGTGAGATCCTCAGGGAGATGCCGGAAGTCGACTCGATCCTGGGCACCTCCGGCCTCGAGCGCATCGTCGACCTCGTCGGCCAGGCCGCCAACCGCGAGGACTGGGCGTCGTCGGCGCCACCCGGCTACCTCTACGACGCCTCCGCCCCGCGGCTGCTCACGGCGAAGGTCCCGTACGCCTATGTGAAGATCGCCGAGGGCTGCGACATGGGCTGCACCTTCTGCGCGATTCCGCAGTTCCGGGGCAAGCACCGCAGCCGCCCGCTGCACGACGTCGTCGCGGAAGTCGACAACCTCGCGAAGCGCGGCGTGCAGGAGGCGATCCTCGTCTCCCAGGACACGCTGGCCTACGGGCGCGACCTGCCGGGCAACGGCGACATCGGCGACCTGTTGCTGGCGCTCGGCGAGGACACGCGGATGCCGTGGATCCGCCCGATGTACCTGCATCCCGCGCACGTCAACGAGCGCCTGCTCGACAAGCTCGCGCGCGCGCGGATCGTGCCGTACGTGGACATGCCCGTGCAGCACGGCGACGACGGCGTGCTGCGCGCGATGCGGCGCGCGGTCACCGCGCGGCGCATGACGGAGATCGTCGGCCAGCTCCGCGCGGCCATCGCCGACGTCACGTTGCGCACCACCGTGCTCGTCGGCTTCCCGGGCGAGACGCCCGCCGCGTTCGAGAAGCTCCTCGCGTTCCTCGAGGACGCGCGCTTCGACCGGCTCGGCGTGTTCACGTACTCGCCCGAAGCCGGCACGCCGTCGCCCGACTATCCCGATCAGGTCGACCCGGAGCTCGCCGCCGAGCGTGCGGCCATCGTCCAGGACGTTCAGGACCGGATCGCGTGGGAGCGCAACGCCAGGCTCGTGGGCGCCGTCGTCGACGTGCTCGTGGACGGGCCGAGCGAGGACCCGGCGTTCGCGTGGGAGGGCCGCACGGCCGGCCAGGCGCCCGAGATCGACGGCGTCGTCTATCTCCGCGACCGCGCCGCCTTCACGGCGGGGCACTTCGCGCGCGCGCGCATCGCCGAGGTGGAAGGCTACGAGCTCGTCGGCGAGCGGGTGTAGCCGTCCCGTTTCGACGACGACGCGGGTGGCGCTCGTCATCGCCACGGTGGGCGGCGCGGGGTGGGCGCCCGTGGCTCCCGGCACCGTCGCCAGCGCGCTGACCGTGCTTCTGCTGTGGCTGGTCCCGTTCTCCCGCGCGGGCCTCGTCCTCTTCTTCGTCGCCGTCACCCTGATCGGCACGTGGGCGGCCGAGCACGCGGAGCGCGCGCTCGGCGGCAAGGATCCCGGCGCCATCGTGATCGACGAGGTCGCGGGCATGACGCTGTCGGTCCTCGCGCTGCCGCTCACGCTGCCGGTGCTCGCGGTCGCCTTCGCGCTGTTCCGCGTCTTCGACATCGTGAAGCCGTTTCCGGCGGGGAAGGCGCAGGCGCTGCGCGGCGGCGCCGGCGTCATGGTGGACGATCTCATCGCCGGCCTCTACGCGCTCGCCGTGGTGGTGGTCCTGCGCGCGCTCGTCGGATGGCCGTGATGGCCGTGCGGCCATTCCGATTTCGCGGGGCCGCAGTGCGAGCCGCAGCCGCAGGCGAGGCGAGCCTGTGATCCAGATCCCGCCGTCCGAGGCGAGCTCATGACGGGCGGCGTGCGCGTGATCGGCGTCGCCGCCGACGCTGCGTCGGGCGGCGATCCGACGGCGCCCGTGCAGGCGGCGCTCGTCGCCGCCGGCGTGCCCGTCGAGGGCCGCGTGCTCGTGGATGACGAGGAGGCGGCGATCGAGCGCGCGCTCGGCCCCGAGGCGCCGCTGGCCGTCGTCGTGGCCGGGCCCGGCGGGTCGGCGGGGGAGACGGTCCGGCGCGTCCTCGCGCGGCTCTCCGGCACGCGGCTCGTGCTCAACGAGCGCATGCTCGCCGCGCTCGAGGCGTCGTATCGACGTCACGATCGGCCGCTGCCGCGCCGCGCCGAGCGCCTCGCCCTGCTGCCGCAGGGCGCGACACCGTGGCCCGGCGACGAGGGTGAGCCGGCGTGGGCGGTCGACACGCCACGCGGAGCCTTCGCGGTGGTGCCGCGCGGGACGCCGTCGGCGGCGCTGAGCGCGCAGCTGATCAACTTCGCGCGCTCCCTCGTCGGCGCGCGCGGCGTCGTCACACGCACGCTGCGCACGGCCGGCGTGAGTCTCGGTGACGTCGAGGACCGGCTCGCCGAGTGGCTCGGCCGCGAGGGCGACGTCGCGGTGAGCACGGTGCCCGCGGACGGCGAGGTGTGGGTGCGGCTGCGCGCGCGGGGCACCACGGTCGAGGCGGCGACGGCCGCGCTGGACGCGGTCGAGTCGCGCGTCACGGCGGCGCTCGGCGACGACTGGTACGGACGTGACGGCGAGACGCTCGAGCAGGTCGTCGGGCACAAGCTGCGTGCACGCGGGTTGACCGTCGCCACCGCCGAATCCTGCACGGGCGGGCTCGTCGGCCACCGGCTGACGAACGTCGCGGGCTCCTCGGCGTGGTTCGAGCGCGGCGTGATCGTCTACTCCAACCGTGCCAAACAGGAACTGCTCGGCGTGCCCGAGGATGTCTTGAAGGCACACGGCGCGGTCAGCGCCCCCTGCGCCGAGGCGATGGCCCGCGGCATCTGCGCAGCCGCGCAGACGCCGTGCGGGGTGGCCATCACCGGCATCGCGGGGCCCGACGGCGGGACGCCGCAGAAGCCGGTGGGCACCGTCTTCATCGGGGTCGCCGTCGCCGGCAAGGTGACGGCCCGCCGCTTCCGGTTCTCCGGCGACCGGGCGGCGGTGAAGTGGCAGTCGGCGCAAATGGCATTGGATATGCTCCGCAGGCGGCTCGGAGGTCCATGACCATGAACCGGATGCCGTCAGCGACTCTCGGTCTCGCCGCACTCGGGGTCCTGCTGGTCGGATGCAGCACATCAATGGACCTCGGCAGCGCGTACTATCGGAAGGGCGAGTACGTCGCCGCCGCCGCCGCCTTCAACGAAGCCGTCGCCCAGAACCCGCGCTCGGCCGCCGCCTGGAACAATCGCGCCGCCACGCGGCTGCGCCTGGGCGACGTCAACGGCGCCATCGCCGATTACAGCAAGGCGGTCGAGCTCGCGCCGCAGGACGCGGAGGTCCGCTACAACCGCGGCAACGCGCTGGTGGCCGCCGGCCAGTACCAGGAAGCGATCAACGACTACACGCGCGCCATCGACCTCAATCCGAGCTACTCGAAGGCGATGTTCAACCGCGGCACCGCCTACGCGAGGCTCGGCCAGCGGGACGCCGCGCAGAACGACTGGTCACGCGCCGTCGGGCTGGAGCCCGACCCGGGGACGAAGTCCGCGATGCGGCGCAGCGCCGGGCTCGACGCCACGCCGGTGGTCCCGGTCGTGCCGGCGACCGAGGTGACGCAGCCCGCTGTGGCGCCGCCGCCGAGCACGCGCGAGCCGGTCGCGGCGGATCCGCCGGTGCCGCCGGCCGCGCCGCCGATCATGATGGCGCCTCCCACGTCGCCGCCCGTGGTCGTGGTGGCGCCTCCGACGTCGTATCCGCAGCCCGCGGCGTCCTTGCAGGCGCTGGATGCGCGCGCGCTGGCGTCGCGCGCGATCACCCGCGAGCTCGACGGCGATCACGCCGGCGCGATGCTGGACCTCACGACCGCGATGCAGCTGGAGCCGGACGCGTCCCGCCGCGAGTCGCTCGCGAACCTCATGAAGCTGCTGGACACGCCCAGATAGCCGGCCTCCGCGCGTTCGTCGCCGTGCTGCTGCCGGACGATGTCCGGCAGCGGCTGGCGACCGAGATCGAGCGCCTGCGTCCCCACGCCAGCGACGTGGCGTGGGTGGCGCCGGCCAACCTCCACGTCACGCTGAAGTTCCTCGGCCAGGTCGACGAGGCGCGCGTGCCCGCGCTGGCCGACGCGCTCCGCGCGCGTGTCGCCGGCCACCGGGTGTTCGACGCGGCCGTGCGCGGACTCGGCGCGTTTCCGTCGCCGACGCGGCCGCGCGTGCTGTGGGCCGGGCTCGAGGACGACGCCGGCGCGCTCGCCGCGCTCGCGGAGACCATCGACGCCTGCTGCGCCGGGCTCGGCTTTCCCCGCGAGACGCGGGCGTTCGCCGCGCACGTGACGCTCGGCCGGGTGCGCGAGCCGCGGCGTCAGCCCGCGCTCGGTGAGGCGCTCGCGCGGCCCGCGGACGTCGGACGCGTCCGGGTCGAGCGCGTCTCGCTGATGCGCAGCGAGCTGTCCCCGCGGGGCGCGCGCTACTCGGAGCTCGCCGCGGCGCCGCTGGCCGTACAATAGCCGGGTGACAGTCGGCTTCACCGAAGACGAGATCCGGCGCCTCCGCGCCGAGACCCCGGGGTGCGCGGAGGTCGCGCACTTCAACAACGCCGGATCCAGCCTGCCGCCCGCGCCCGTCCTCGAGACCCATCTCGCCTATCTGCGCCGCGAGGCCCTGATCGGCGGCTACGAGGCGCAGGAGGAAGCCCAGCATCGCCTCGACGCGGTCTACGCGGCGACGGCGCGGCTGGTCGGCGGCAGCGGTCCCGACGAGGTCGCGCTCTTCGAGAACGCCACGCGCGCCTTCGACATGGCGCTCTACGCGGTGCCCCTCGCCGCCGGCGACGTGATCCTCACGTCCACCGCCGAATATCACTCGATGTTCGTGACCTATCTGCACCGCGCGCGCGGCGGCGTGCGCGTGGAGGTGGTGCCGCCCGACGCCACCGGCCAGCTCGACGTGGGCGCGCTCCGCAAGCGCCTCGACGCGCGCGTGCGGCTCATCGCGATGACTCACATGCCGACCAACGGCGGCCTCGTGCAGCCGGCGGAGGCGGTGGGCGAGGTCGCGCGCGAGGCGGGCATCTTCTTCCTGCTCGACGCCACCCAGACGGTCGGCCAGATTCCGCTCGACGTGCGGCGCCTCGGCTGCCACGCGCTCGCCGGCACCTCGCGCAAGTATCTGCGCGGCCCGCGCGGCGTCGGGTTCCTCTGGGTCGCGCGCGACTGGATCGAGCGGCTGGAGCCGCCGCTGATGGAGGGCCACGCCGCGGAGTGGGTCGAGCCCGAGCGCTACGTCATCCGGCCCGACGCCAAGCGCTTCGAGGTCTGGGAGTCGAACGTGGCCGCGCGCCTGGGCTTCGGCGCCGCCATCGAGTACGCCCAGGCGCTGGGGCTCGAGCGCATCTGGACGCGCGTGCAGGCGCTGGCCGAGACGCTCCGCACGCGGCTCGCCGCGGTGCCCGGCGTGAGCGTGCGCGACCTCGGCGTCGTGCGCGGCGGCATCGTCTCCTTCACCGTGCGCGGCGTCGACGCCGCGCGCGTGAAGGCGGCGCTCCGCGCCGCCTCGATCAACGTCACCGTGTCGCCGGCCCGCGGCACACTGCTCGACATGCGGGCGCGCGGGCTTTCCGAGGTGTTGCGCGCGTCCGTCCACTACTACAACACCGACGAGGAGATCGACCGCCTGGTGGCGGAAGTCGCGCGGCTGGCGGGATGAGCCATTGCTCGGAGAGGAGTCTCGAGTCCCGTGAAAACGATCGGCCTGTTGCTCGCGTCCAACGTGTTCATGACGGCGGCGTGGTACGGCCACCTGCGGTTCAAGAGCGCGCCGCTCTGGAGGGCGATCCTGTTCTCCTGGCTGATCGCGTTCTTCGAATACTGCCTCCAGGTACCGGCCAACCGCTGGGGCTATGGCCGCTACACGGCCGCGCAGCTGAAGGTCGCCCAGGAGGTCATCACGCTGGTGGTCTTCGCCGCCTTCGCCTGGCTCTGGCTGGGCGAGCGGCTGCGCTGGAACGAGGCCGCAGCCTTCGGTCTCGTGCTCGCCGCGGTGGTGGTCGTCAGCTTGCCCTGATCGTCGCCGCGCTGCTGGGCCTGCTCGCCGCGCCCGCGCCCGCGTGCGAGCGGGCGCGCGGCGCCGCCGACGCACCGGTGGCCCTGATCCTGTCGGGCGGCGGGGCCAAGGGGGCGTGGGAGGCGGGCGTGGCCGCGGCGCTCGTCGAGCGCGGCCTGCCGGTCCGGCTGGTCGCCGGCTCCAGCGCCGGCGCGCTCAACGCCGCGATGGTCGCCGACGGCCGTCTCGACCGGCTCCAGGATCTCTGGCGGACGGTGACGCGCGAGCAGGTCTACACGCTGCGGCCCTCGGTGGTGCTGGCGGGTCTGCTGCCCGGCGTGCTGACGCTCCTCGCCCTCGATCGTGCCGGATCGCTCCTCGATCCCGCGCCGCTGCGCGAGCTGATCGCCGGCTCGATCGACCTCGAGCGCATCCGCGCCTCGCGTGTCGAGCTGCTCGTCGTCGCCACGGATCTGGCTCGCTACGACAAGCGCGTCTTCGACAATCGCACCGTGAGCGTGGATGCGTTGATGGCGGCCGCCGCCATGCCCGGCGTGTTTCCGCCCGTGCGCGTCGACGGCGTCCCGCTGGTGGACGGCGGCCTCACCGGCCGCGCGCCCATCCTCGAGGCGCTGGCGCTCGGCCGCCCGATCGGCCGCGCCGTGGTCGTCATGAGCTACGCGCCCGACGAGCGAGCGAGCGCGCCCACGACGCTGCGCCGCACGCTGGAGGAGGCGATGGAGCTGGTCATGATCCACGCGATCCGGCGCGACGTGGAGCTGGCGCGGCTGCGCCATCCCGACGTGGACGTGCAGCTCCTGACGCCGTCGGCGCCGCTCATGCTGCGCCCGCTCGACTTCGACACCGAGGGCATGGCGAAGGCCCTCGAGCGCGGGCGCGCCGACGCCCAGGCGTGCCTGGACGCCATGCACGGCCGGTGAGGCCCGCGCTCGCGGCCGTGCTCCTGCTGGCGCTGGCCGGTTGCGCGGCGCCGCGCTATGTCTATGAGCGCCGCAACGCGACCCCGGCCCAGCTCGATCGCGACCTCGAGGTCTGCCGTCGCGAGGGCTTCCGTCCCTCGCGATTCGCCGTCTGGCCGTCCAACCGCTACGACTGGGACGTGGTCAACCGCTGCATGGAGCGCAAGGGCTACCAGGTCCGCCCGCCCGAGGACTGAGCCGCCGGCCCCAAGGAGTGTGTCCCAGATCGGACATTGACGCTGCCGGTTGGGGCTCCTAGAATGGCGCCAGTCATCCAACGACCACGACCCGGGCGACCCCAGAAGGAGCGCGCGCATGGCGGAAGTGAAGACGGATCGGAAGCAGGCCCTGGAGCTGGCCATCTCCACCATCGAGCGGCAGTTCGGCAAGGGCTCGGTCATGCGCCTGGGCGCCGGGGGGCCGCTGGAGGAGATCGCGGTGGTTCCCACGGGCGCGCTCTCGCTCGACGTGGCGCTGGGCGTGGGCGGCGTGCCGCGCGGCCGCGTCGTCGAGATCTACGGCCCAGAGTCGTCGGGCAAGACGACGCTGGCGCTGCACATCGTCTCCGAGGCCCAGCGCCTGGGCGGCACCGCCGCCTTCATCGATGCCGAGCACGCGCTGGACCCGATCTACGCCAAGAAGCTCGGGGTCAACATTGACGAGCTGCTGATCTCCCAGCCCGACACGGGTGAGCAGGCGCTGGAGATCACCGAGACGCTCGTGCGCTCCAATGCGGTGGACGTCATCGTCATCGATTCCGTGGCCGCGCTGGTGCCGCGCGCCGAGCTGGACGGCGACATGGGCGACTCGCTGCCGGGCCTGCAGGCGCGCCTCATGTCGCAGGCGCTGCGCAAGCTGACCGCCGCCATCTCCCGCTCCGGCGCCGTCGTGATCTTCATCAACCAGATCCGGGAAAAGATCGGCGTCATGTTTGGCTGTCTGGAGTACGACACCCAGGTCGTGCTCGCCGACGGGCGCCGCGAAGCGATCGGGAGAATCGTCGAGCAACGGCTGCCCGTCGACGTACTGTCGTACGACCCGCTGACCGGTCGGATCGAGCCGCGCCGGGTGCTGAACTGGTTCGACAACGGCGAAACCGATTCGTTCGTTCACTTCGAGGTTGCGGGTGGCCATCGCTTCGCTGCAACGGAGAATCACCTCATCTTCACGCCTGGTGGAGAGGTGAAGGCTGGTGATCTTCAGATCGGCGATGACGTGCTGGTCATGGAGCGCTCGGGCGCCGCGCCGGCGAAGATCATCGGTCGCACGGTGCGGGTGCCCGCTGGCTCGACGCACCGCTTCGACCTCGAGGTCGAAGGCCAGCACACCTACCTGGCCGACGGCGTCGTCGTCCACAACTCGCCGGAAACCACGACGGGTGGCCGCGCGCTGAAGTTCTACGCCTCGGTCCGGCTCGACATCCGCCGGCAGGACGCGATCAAGATCGGCACGGAGTCGGTCGGCGTGCGCACCAAGGTCAAGGTCGTGAAGAACAAGCTGGCGCCGCCGTTCCGCGAGGCCGAGTTCGACGTCATGTATGGCGAGGGCATCTCGAAGTCCGGCACCGTTCTCGACGCCGGGGTCGAGCAGGGGATCATCGAGAAGTCCGGGACCTGGTACTCGTACAAGAACGAGCGCATCGGCCAGGGTCGTGACAACGCGCGGAAGTGGCTTCAGGAGAATGCCAACGTGCTCGCCGACCTCGAGGCCAAGATCCGCGAGACGCTCGGGCTGAGGGCGCCCGCGCCGCTGAAATCGTAGCGCCTCGCCGGGTTCTCGACGCCAAGGCCGCCCGCCTCGTGGCGGGCGACCTGCTCTCCCGCCGCGCGTGGACGCGCGCGGATCTCGCCGCGCGGCTGCGCCGTCGCGGCGCTCCCGCCGACGTCGCCAGCGAGGTCGTGGACGATCTCGTCGCGCGCGGCTACGTGGACGACGCGGCGTTCGCCCGCCACTGGGTCACGGCCCGCGCCGCGCGCGGCTATGGCGCCGCACGCCTCCGGATGGAGCTGCGCGCCCGCGGCATCGCCGTGCCCGTGATCGCCGCCGCGCTCATCGCGCTCGGCGGCGACGACGCGCTGGCGCGTGCCCGCGAGACCGCGCGGCGCCGGCTGCCCGCGCTGCGCCGGGGCCGGCCCGATCGCGTGGCACCCCGCCTGCGCGACCATCTGCTGCGCCGCGGCTTCGCGACGAGCGTGGTCGTGCGCGTCGTCCGCGAGACGACCGGCGTCGCGGCCGACGAGTGAGCCGCTCAGCGCACGCGGCCGCCGGCGTAGCGCAGCCGGTAGACGACGACGCCGGCGCGCTCGATGGCCTCGGCGCCGGCGAAGCGGTCGAGATCACCCTCCCAGGCGTTCGTGTACGCCCACTCGCCCCCGGCGTGGCGCGCGGGACCGCGGTAGGGCGCCGCGACGTCGCCGCGCTGCAGCGCCTCGCGCAGAAACGCGTACACCGCAGGGAAGTCGGCGGGCGCGACGAGCCCGCCGGCGTACGTCATCGCCCAGCGCGGCGCGCCGGTGTCGTCCACGGTCTCGAGCCCGGCGAAGGTGGTGAGGCCGACGTACACGTCGCGGTAGAGCCGCTCGCCCTCGCGATACTCCAGCTGCTTGCTGCCGGGGATCAGCGGCGTCACCGTCGCGTCGTCGCCCTGTGCCGCATACGTCGCGCGCTTCGCGCGCAGGAGAAAGGCGGCCAGGGCGGCGGAGTCGGGCACGACCCGGATGGTACAATGACGCTCCCATGACCGGCGCCCAGATCCGTGAGGCATTCCTCAAGTATTTCGAGCGGAACGGGCACACGCGCGCGCCGTCGTCGCCGCTCGTGCCCGTCGGCGACCAGACCCTGCTCTTCACCAACTCTGGCATGGTGCAGTTCAAGGGCGTGTTCCTCGGCGAGGAGCGACGGAATTACACGCGTGCCACCACCTGCCAGAAGTGTGTGCGCGCGGGTGGCAAGCACAACGATCTCGAGAACGTCGGCCGCACGGCGCGGCATCACACGTTCTTCGAGATGCTCGGCAACTTCTCCTTCGGCGACTACTTCAAGGCCGACGCGATCAAGTTCGCGTGGGAGTTTCTCACCAAGGACCTGGGCGTCGACCAGCGACGGCTCAAGGCTACCGTCTTCACGGACGACGACGAAGCGTTCAATCTCTGGAAGTCGGTTGCCGGCCTTTCGGACGAGCGCATCCTGCGCCTGGGCGAGAAGGACAACTTCTGGGCGATGGGCGATACCGGCCCGTGCGGGCCCTCCTCGGAAGTTCACTTTCACCAGGGCGACGACCTGCCCTGCGCCGAGGAGGCGGCGGGCCGGCGGTGTCTCGGCCCCGCGTGCGAGTGCGACCGCTGGCTGGAGATCTGGAACCTCGTCTTCATGCAGTTCAACCGCGACGCCGCCGGCAAGATGACGCCGCTGCCGCGCCCGTCCATCGACACCGGCATGGGTCTCGAGCGCATGGCGGCCGTCATGCAGGGCAAGCGTTCGGACTACGAGACCGACCTCTTCGCGCCGTTGATTCGCCACATCGCTCAGCAGAGCGGCAAGTCGTACGGGCTCGATTCCGAGCACGACGTGTCGATGCAGGTCATCGCGGATCACGTGCGCACGACGACCTTCCTCTGGCGCGGCGTGGCGTGGGTGGGCGAGGTGATGGGCGCCGTGTATCCGGAGATCGTGAGGGAGCGCGACCGGATCATCGAGGTCGTGCGGCAGGAGGAAGAGCAGTTCGCGCGGACGCTCGACCAGGGCATGCGCCGGATCGAGGAATACGCGCAGGCGCAGGGCGCCGGGCGCGGGCGGCCGATCGACGGCCGCTTCCTGTTCACGCTCTACGACACGTACGGCTTCCCCCGCGACCTCGCGGAGGAGATCCTCGTCGATCAGGGCTGGCGCGTCAGCGACGAGACGGAAGCGACGTGGACGCAGGAGATGGAGGCGCAGCGCGAGCGCGCCCGCGCCAAGGCCGCCTTCGGCGGCGACGAGGAGGCGACGGAGGCGGTGGCCCTCTACCAGCGGATCGGCGGCAGCCTGCCGCGCCCGCAGCAATTCCTCGGCTACGAGACGCTGACGGCGCCGGCGAGGATCCTGGCCATCGTCGCCGACGGCCGCCGGGTGCGCGAAGCGGCCAGCGGCGACGAGATCGAGGTGATCCTCGACCGCACACCGGGCTATGCGGAGTCGGGCGGGCAGATCGGCGACCGCGGCACGCTCGTCGGCCGCACCGGCCGGGGTGACATCGTCGACACGTACTACCGTGGCAGCAAGCTGATCGTGCACAGCGTGCAGGTGCGCGCGGGCGGCTTCCACGAGGACGAGGACGTCGCGGTCTCGATCGACTCGCCGCGGCGCCAGGGCTTGCGCCAGCACCACACCGGCACGCACCTGCTGCACGCGGCGCTCCGCAAGGTCCTCGGCAGCCACGTCACGCAGGCGGGCTCGCTCGTCGCGCCCGATCATCTGCGCTTCGACTTCTCGCACGGCGCCTCGGTGAAGGATCGCGAGGTCGAGCAGATCGAGGAGCTCGTGAACGAGGAGGTGCAGAAGAACACGCCGGTCACTCACAGCGAGATGAACCTCAAGGAGGCGCTCGCCGCGGGGGCCATGGCGCTGTTCGGCGAGAAGTACGGCGAGCGCGTGCGCGTGGTGAAGATCGGCGACTTCTCGACGGAGCTCTGCGGCGGCACGCACCTCGAGGCCACCGGGCAGATCGGCTTCTTCAAGGTGGCCGAGGAGGGCGCGGTGGCCGCTGGCGTGCGCCGCATCGAGGCGGTGGCGGGCACCGCGGCGGTGGAGGCGGTGGCGCGGCGCGAGCGTGTGCTGCGCGAGATCGCCGACATCCTCAAGATCGGCGCCGAGGAGACGCCTCAGCGCCTGCGCAAGCTGCTCGACGAGCAGAAGGCGCTCGAGCGCCAGCTGGCCGAGATGGAGACGAAGCTCGCGCGGGGGAAGGCGGACGATCTGGTGGCGAGCGCGCGCCAGGTGAACGGCGTCGCCGTCGTCGCAGGGCGCATCGACGGCCTCGATGCCGACGGGCTGCGCGCGGTGGCGGACACGCTGCGCGACCGCCTCGGCTCGGGCGTCGTCTGCGTCGGCAGCGTGCTCGACGGCAGGGTCAACCTCGTGGCTGCCGTCACCAGGGACCTCGTCAAGCGCTTCCCGGCCGGCAAGCTCATCCAGGAGGTGGCGCAGGCCGCCGGCGGCCGGGGCGGCGGACGGCCGGACCTGGCGCAGGCGGGCGCTCCGGACCCGGGCAAGCTCGACAGCGCGCTCGCGCTCGTCCACGCCTGGGTCGGCCGCCAGGCCTGAGCGTGCTGCTAGGATAGGAGGCGCGTGGAGCCTCATCTCAAGATTCTCCACACCGTCTCCGAGGCGGTGAGCCGCACCCTCGACGTCGAAGCAATTTTGAAGACGGCGCTCGAGGCGCTCACGCACGTCACCGGTCACGAGATCGCCAGCCTGCACCTCGTCGCGACCGACGGCGTGACGCTCGAGCTGCGCGCCGATCGCGGCCTCTCGGGGCAGATGCGCGAGGTCAATCGCGTGCTCACCGTCGGCGAGGGGATCATCGGCCGCGTGGCGGCCAGCGGGACGACGGCCGTGATGCGCGACGTGATGGGCTCGCCCGACCTCTTGCCGTCGGCGCATGAGGCCGTGCGCCGCGACCGCATCCGCGGCTTCGTCTGTGTGCCCATCCACGCGCGCGGCCGCATGCTGGGCACGCTGTCGCTCGGTCGTCAGACCGACGATCCGTTCGACGAAGGCGAGGTCACGCTGCTCGAGGCGACGGCTCAGCAGATCGCCATCGCGCTCGACAACGCACGCCTGTCCTCCGAGCTGGTGCATGCGGAGAAGCTGTCGGCCGTCGGCGAGCTGGCCTCGGGCGTGGCGCACGAGATCAACAACCCGCTCACGACGATCCTGGGCCTGGCCCAGCTGCTGCTCAGCCGGTCGGACGTGACGCCGGGCATTCGCGAGCGCATCGCGCTGATGGCCGACGAGGCGGCGCGCGCGGCGGCGATCGTCCAGAACCTCTTGATGTTCTCGCGCCACTATCCGCCAGAGCGCCGGCCGTGCTCACTCGCGGACGCGGTCCAGCGCGTCATCGCGCTCAAGGGCTACCAGCTCGAGCACGACAAGGTCCGGGTGACGACGGAGCTGGACCACTGCCCGACCGTGTGGGCCGATGAGAACCAGGTGCAGCAGGTCCTCCTCAACCTCGTGCAGAACGCGCACCAGGCGATGGCGCGACAGGCGAGCGAGCGCGTGCTCACGGTGCGGCTGCGGCCGCGCGACCGGCACGTGGCCATCGAGGTGCTCGATAACGGGCCTGGCATCCCGCCGCACCTGCTGTCGCGCATCTTCGATCCGTTCTTCACGACCAAGCCGCCGGGCGAGGGCAGCGGCCTCGGCCTGTCGGTCTCGTACGGCATCGTCGGCCAGCACGGCGGGCGGCTGTACGCGGAGAACCGTCCGGAGGGCGGCGCGATGTTCGTCGTCGAGCTGCCGGTGGGGGAGCGCGCCTGACCCCGCGGCGCGCGGCCCGGCGCGCGCTGCTGGCGACGACGCTGCTGATCGCGACGGGGTGCGCGGGCGTCGGCGGTCCCGTGCCCGGGGCGCCGCCGCACCACCGCCAGCACGGCTTCGCCAACGTCCCTCCGATCGAGCGGCCGGGCTTCTGGACGGTGCAGGCCTTCCGCGCCCGGCGCCTGTGGGCGACGCTGGCCGCCACCAAGCCGATCCCCGAGTTCCCGCGCGTGGCCAACGACGGCCGCGCCCTGCGCGACAACCGCGAGGCGCCGACGCTCACCTGGATCGGCCACGCGACCCTCCTGATCCAGCTCGACGGCGTCAACGTCCTCACCGATCCGCACTTCTCGGAGCGCGCGAGCCCCGTCGGCTTC
>Ga0209803_1000996_pt1 | contig 18869 bp, 18 predicted proteins | sample GraSoiAngelo_138_FD_185895 | JGI IMG/M metagenome (GOLD analysis project Ga0209803, IMG submission 185895) | Grasslands soil microbial communities from the Angelo Coastal Reserve, California, USA - 14_0929_09_40cm (SPAdes) (version 2) | ecosystem: Environmental > Terrestrial > Soil > Grasslands ...
TTGAGCAGTTCAAGGCTTCCCTTGAGGTCTTTGCCTTTCCAATCAGCGAATCGCTTTCCGCGATAATCCTGCTCGGACAACTTATAGCGCTGGATCATCGTGCCCATCGCTCCGTCGAGGACGACGATGCGTTCGCGCAACAGCGCTTCCAAGGGATGAAGACCGTTTCTTGCCATGATCGTTCGGGAATTAAAAGGCGTTTGGTTCGATAAGCAAGAAACAAATTGACGCATCATGATATGTAGATGCGTTGAGTTGGCCTTCCTCTTCCTCTCCCTCTAGCTCTTAGTTCAACCACGAACGCACACGAATAGACACGAATGTTGTTGGGCGGCTGTGTCAGACGTCAAATGTTTGGTAGGGGCAGTTCACTGAACCGCCCGGGCGATTGAGGTCAATCGCCTCGTTGCCGCCACGGAGCTGGGCGGTTTTTCACCGTAACAAATTAGGTGCGCTCCCCAATCTAGTTCATTCGTGTTTATTAGTGTTGATTCCTGGTCACTCGAATTAGTTGAATCACGCCGTGGAAGCGATCCGGCTCTTCAAACTGCTCGACCGCAATCAACGCAACACGTTCGTCGCCTGTTTCCTCGGCTGGGCGCTGGACGCGCTGGATTTCTTCCTCCTGACGTTCGTGCTTGTGCCGATCTCGCAAGATTTTGGCCGCAGCATTCCGGACGTCACGTTCGCCATCACGCTCACGTTGATGGCCCGGCCGCTGGGCGCGTTCATCTTCGGCTTGTTGGGCGACAAATTCGGGCGGCGAATTCCGCTCATGATGGACATCATTTTTTATTCGGTCATGGAACTGCTCACCGCATTCGCGCCGAATTTCACTGTGTTTCTAATTTTACGCGCGCTCTTCGGCATCGGCATGGGCGGCGAGTGGGGACTGGGCGCGTCGCTGGCGATGGAAACTCTGCCGACGGAAGCGCGCGGATTGTTTTCGGGAATTTTGCAGCAGGGATACATGTTTGGATACCTGTTCGCCGCGGCGGTTTACGGGATTGTTTACCCGCTATTTGGGTGGCGCGCACTGTTTGTCGTTGGCGCGCTGCCGGCGCTGTTGGTTATTTACATTCGGGCTAGAGTTCCAGAGTCGCCGGTCTGGTTACGACAAAGATCAACAGTCAACTTTTGGGCGAGTCTGGGCGACATCCTGAAGCGGCACTGGCTGTTGTTCCTCTATGTCGTTTTGCTAATGACAGCGTTTAACGCCATGTCGCACGGGACCCAGGACATGTACCAAACTTTTTTGGGCGAGCAGCGTGGGCTCAGCGTGAAAGAAAAATCGATTATTGGAATTATCTATGCCATCGGCGCGATCTGCGGCGGCATCTTAGTCGGCCATCTTTCGCAAAGGTTCGGCCGTCGTCGATTGATCATTGTCACTGTGATAGGCAGCATCATTTTAATTCCTGCGTGGGTTTTCTCGCCCGGATTGTCGATGCTGGTGGCCGGCGGGTTCCTGATGCAGTTCACCGTGCAAGGTGTCTGGGGAATCGTGCCGGTGCATTTGAATGAGCTGTCGCCATCTAAAGTGCGCGGCACCTTCCCAGGATTCGCTTATCAGCTTGGAAATCTTTTTGCGGCCAACACCGCTGTAATAGAGGCGCGACTGGCCGAGCATTTTCGCGATGCTGCTGGCCACCCCAACTATGCGAAGGGTCTTGCCTTGTTCACGCTAGTGACTGCTCTCTCGTTGATCATCGTCGCTGCAATCGGGCCCGAAAAGCGCGGGAAGGAATTTTAGAAATTACTAACCACGAATGACACGAATGGACACGAATGGGATTTGATAAACCGCGGATTACGCGGATAGCACGGATGATGCTGTAGAGGCGTTCGCCGCGGCGAACGACTGATCACAATTTTGGTGCTTGGCACAAGCACCGCTAGACCAGCGCCATTAAATCGTGGTTCGAAACCGGGATATCTACCGGTGCACAGCAGCCGGCGCCGAACCAGTCCCGCCACTGGAAGGTTCCGGCTGTGTTTGCGCAGCCACCTGAGGCGAAACGCGGTACACGCCGGGACCGTACCGCTGCTCGACAATTGCTTCCGCAATTCTGTCCGCGAGGAGTTCGCGGTATTCCCAATCGCGCGCCTGATTGCCTTCGGATCGGTTACTCAGGAAGCCGCACTCCACCAGGACCGCCGGATAATACGCGAGACGCAGAACGCGGAAATTCGCCGTGTGCACACCGCGATTGGTCGAGTGCGGGATCGTCATCAGCTTGCCTTGAATCCGATTCGCCAGATCGAATGAATCTCCCGAATGATAATATGTCTCGAAGCCGTGTATGCCCCGCCGTCGAGAATCGTTAAAGTGAATACTGACGAAGATGGCGTTTTTTTGTGAATTCTCGATGGCGACGCGTTCATCAAGCGGAATGAAAACATCCGAGGAACGCGTCATCACTGTTTTTAGTTGGGATTCGCGCAGCTTGCGATCGAGGCGCTGGGCCACATCGAGGGTGGCAATTTTTTCGGCGCCTCCAAAACGGCGATACGCCCCGTTATCTTTCCCGCCATGCCCCGCATCAACGACCACGGTAGTAAAGGTCTTGGTCGTGTTTTTGACTGCAGCTCTCGGGGTAGTGGCGCAAGCGCCCAGTAAAATCAGCGAACCGATAGCGACAGCTGAGCTGATTAAACGCAGCATTGGAAATAGATAGCGGGAAGTGTGCTCTCTGGCAAAAATTTTTACAGGGTTTGGGTTGCGGAGCACACGCGTCTCGTCCGCCACAGGACGGATTCGTCCGCAGGCGAAACCGATTCGCCGTGGCGAACGTGTGGGTCGTTGCGTCTCGCGACGACGAACTTTCGCTTTCGGGAAGTTCGCGAAGGCGGGACACCTTCGCCGGCACCCGAGACCGGTGCGCTCCCCAGAATGATCGTTGCGCGGCAGACGAATTTCACTGTAGAGGCGGTGCGCCCTCCCGATTTGTCAGGTCGACTTTGGGTGTAAAATGCACTTGTGTTTTGCGCCGCTGCGCTTAAAGCCTTACCACTTTTATGATGATCCGATTTGCAATTGTTCCATTGCTCCTGGCACTGAATTTTTCGATGTGCAAAAGGAACGAAACTGTTTCCCAGAACCCTCAGCCGGCGGGCGCCTCATCGCCTGCGCCAGCCTCCACAACTACCCCGGTTGCGGCCGCGTCTCCCAAAATCACCAAGCCGGTTGTCGATCAAACGGCGCAGACGATTATTTTTTGTTACCATCTTTTGGTAGACAAGGTCCGCTATCCGGGCACTGAGATCACACCCGCTGTGTTTGAAGCGCAAATGAAGGAATTGAAGGACCGCGGTATTACGGTTATCCCCATGCAGGATTTGCTCGCATGGAAGCGCGGCGAAAAGAACATACCGCCGCGATGCGCGGTCATTAGCTTCGACGATGGCTGGAAATCGCAATACGAAGTCGCGTGGCCGATCATGAAGAAGTTCGGGTATCCGTTCACCATGTTCATTTACACGGAAGGCGTGCGCGGTGGATCGTTAGGCGGCGGCGGAGCGATCACATGGGAACAGCTGGCCGAGATGCGCGACAACGGCGTCGATATTCAAGCGCACTCCGCGACACACCAGGACTTGCGCGAAGGGCATACCATTACGCTCGCCAGCCCTGGCGGGAAGAAAACAAGGACGAAACTCACCGGCCCTCAATACGAGCAATGGGTGCAAAACGAAGTAGTCGGCTCCAAGGAACTGCTTGAGCAGCGACTCGGCATCAAAGTGAACTGTTTTGCAGTGCCGTTTGGCAATTACAACGAGCATGTGAAAAAACTTGCGCGAAATGCCGGTTACGAAGCGATGTTTACAGTTTACGGTCAGCCCATCACCTTCACTTCGCCTCTCGATTCACTCGGTCGTTACGCGATCGAAGCGAACAAGCCAAAGGTGTTCGCCGACGCTGTGAAGATGATCGGCACGTCAACCGGAGGCGCGGCAGCCGTGGCTGAAGTAGGCGCGAAAGATCTCGCGACCCAACCAGCAGACGGCGAAACCGTGCGGACGGCGCTGCCACTTATCAAAGCCAACCTTAGCGGCATCGGCCAGATCGAGCCTGGCAGCGTGCAAATGCGCGTGAGTGGCCTGGGCGTTGTTCCAGCCAGCTTCGATCCCAAAACAGGGATGGTGTCATATCAAGTGACGCAAAAACTGCGCGAGAAATCGGTCAGCGTATTTGTCAGCGCGAAATCCGCGGGCAAGAAGGTCGAAGCGCATTGGACCTTCGGAATCGAAGAAGGCGCGACCAGAGGGACAACGTCGTCGCCGCCAACACCAAAAAAATAATTACGGGGAGCGCACGCGCCTCGCGTGCTGGCGATCGCCCCGTCGTGATCGCGTCATCAAGTTATGTTTCCACAACTTAGCGACAAGCTTCAGGAAATTTTCAAAGAGCTCCGAGGGCATGGCGTAATCAGCGAGTCGAATATCGACGCTGCTCTGCGTCAGGTGCGCCTGGCGCTGCTCGAAGCGGATGTCGATTTTCAGGTCGCCAGAAAATTTATTGCCAGCGTCAAGGAGAAAGCGCTGGGGGAAACAGTTGTTCGCAGTATTACGCCCGGGCAGCAGATCGTAAAAATTTTCCACGACGAATTGACTGCGTTACTCGGATGCGATTCCGAGCCGCTTCATCTCGAAGACGAGGGCCGTATTTTGATGATCGGTCTCAATGGCTCGGGTAAGACGACTTCCTCGGCCAAGCTGGCGGGCTTTTTACAAAAACAGGATTATGCCCCTGTGCTGGTGCCGTGCGATCTGCAACGTCCGGCAGCCATTCAGCAACTCGTAACGCTTGGCAAACAAATTGGCGCGGCGGTCGTCGCTCCGGATCCGGGCGAGAGAAATATTCAACGCGTCGCGGCGGAAGCAGTTCGTAGGACACGACCGGCGGGCGCGCCGAGCATTTACATCTTCGACACGGCGGGCCGCCAGGAAATCAATGAACCGCTGATACAGGAACTGAAAGCGCTGAAGGAATTTTTACAGCCGCAGGAAACTTTGCTGGTCGTGGATGCGGCCACCGGCCAGCAAGCGATCAGCGTGGCGACCCATTTCAACAATGCTTTGTCAATCACAGGGATCATTCTAACGAAACTCGATGGCGATGCGCGAGGCGGCGCAGCGTTGTCGATACGGGAAGTGACGCGTCAGCCGATCAAATTCGTCGGCACCGGCGAAAAGCTCGATCAGTTCGAGCTTTTCATTCCGGAACGGCTCGCCGGCCGGATTCTCGGAATGGGCGACGTGGTTGGTCTCGTCGAGAAAGCTGCCGAAGCAGTGGAAGTCGAAGACGCTGCTCGGCTTGAACGCAAATTGCGCACGGCTTCATTCGACTTCAATGATTTCCTGGCGCAGTTCAAGATGATGCGAAAGATGGGACCGCTGGAGAATATTCTTGGCATGTTGCCCGGCATGAGTAATGTGCAGGGCCTCTCGATTGACGAGACGCAGCTTAAGCGCACGGAAGCCATCGTGCTTTCGATGACAAACGAAGAGCGGGCGCGCCCCGACATTCTGAATGCACGGCGGCGTCAGCGCATCGCGCGGGGCAGCGGCTGCACTGTCACGGAGGTGAACGATTTGCTGCGGCGCTTTGATCAGATGCGCAAGATGATGAAAAGCGCGGGCAAAATGAAGAAAATGATGGCGCAACTGGCGCGAATGAAAAGTTAACATGTCAGTTTCAATCAGATTACGTAGAGAGGGCGCAAAAAATCGCCCGTATTACAAGGTGGTAGTGGCCGACAGCCGCAGCCCGCGCGACGGGAAATTTATCGAGGTCATCGGCATGTACGATCCGAAAAAAACTGGTCGCAATAGCTCCTTGAACGTTGAACGGGCCGAATACTGGATCAGCAAAGGTGCGCAACCATCGGACACGGTGCGGAGTTTGATCAAGAAAAATAAGAAAATGACAACGGCCGCCGAGCCGTCATCGCAACCAGAGCGAGAAACCTCGCAATCGATCCAGGACGAAGTTTCGACTGCGTCACCGCCAACTCCTGCGGACTCAGCGTAGAGTTGGCAGCGAGTTGTTACCGCTGTCCTGTTGGTGCCAAGCCGCGTGCCTCAACACCATCACTGCAAGCGCTTCGCACAGCGAAGGAGCTACAACTCGAAAATTCGTGTTTATTCGTGTTCACCCATCACGCCGTAGTGTTGTGCTAAAGTAGATTCGTGATTAGTTTTTTGACGCATGAGGGAGTTCCTCGAGTTCGTCATTCGGCAGCTGATTGAATTTCCTGACGATATGGTGCTGACGGAAATTCCGAGCGGCAGAACGACCATCTTTAAATTACAGCTTCGACGCGGAGATGTCGGCCGTGTGATTGGCCGAGGCGGTCAGACCATTCATGCGATCCGCGCGTTGCTGGCCAGTTCCGCCGCGCGCCACGGCCAACGGGCAGTTCTCGAGATCGTGGAATGAGGTAGGCGCGATTGACCCGAATCGCCCACCGACGATTATTCTCTACCCGTCACAGACGGTTCAGGTGAACCGCCGCTATCAGATGAAGATCGACATCGTCACGCTGTTCCCCGAAATCTGTCGCGCGCCATTAAGCGAGAGCATGATGAAGCGCGCGCAGGAAAAAGGAATCGTGGAGTTCCATATTCATAATCTGCGCGGTTGGACGACGGACAAACATCACGTGGTGGATGACGCGCCGTTTGGCGGAGGGCAGGGGATGGTGATGAAACCGGAGCCGATTTTTGCGGCTGTGGAAGATCTGAAACAGCGAAGAGCGGACAGCGAACGGCAAGCATTGAAAATTGTGTTGATGTCGCCAGCAGGGCGACGTCTAGACCAAGAGCTGGCGGCGGAGCTTTCTCAGGAATCGCATCTTATCGTTCTCTGCGGCCATTACGAAGGAGTCGATCACCGCGTGATCGAACATCTGGTCGATCATGAGATTTCCATCGGTGATTACGTGCTAACTAACGGCGCGATCGCCGCAGTTGTTCTAGTTGATGCAATTGTTCGTTTACTGCCAGGCGCGCTCGGTCACGAGCAATCCGCCTCCGATGATAGCTTCAGCGGCGGGCTCCTCGAAGCGCCGCAGTACACGCGACCAGCCGAGTTTCTAGGCTGGAAAGTCCCGGAAGTCTTACTCTCGGGAAATCACGCAGAGATCGCAAGGTGGCGCAGAGAACAGTCGCTCAAGCGCACCAAAAAAAATCGTCCGGATTTGCTGAGGTGACCTTATGAAGAGAATTATTTTAACTGCGCTGTCGTTGATTCTTTTCTTCCTACTACTCGTGGGTGTTACGGCGCGACTCGGTTGGTGGCCCGTTCGGTGCCGCCCCAGTGGGAGTCGAAGTTCGGTCAAGCTCTGCTGCAAGCTTCTCTTTCCAATCAAGCGGCTGGCCTAACGAACCCAATTCGGCCTTCGAACGACGTGCTCATCGGAGGTCTAAAGATTTTCAAGATGAATTGCGCTGGTTGCCACGGATCACGAGGTCAACCGAGCCAATGGAGGACTCAAAATTTCTATCCGCGTGTTCCGCAATTCGCGGATAATCAGCCCCATTTATTAGCACCCCAGATGTTTGTCGCGATTAAGCAAGGGATTCGATACAGCGGAATGGGCGCTTGGAATGGAATGATGTCGGGTGAAGAGATTTGGAAAGTGGCAACGTTTCTCGAGCAAATCGGGTCACTTCCGCCTGGGGTCGAGGTGAATTGGAAAACATCTCAATAAACTTTGCCCAACACCACGCACGCGTTAATCCCGCCGAAGCCGAATGAATTGCTCATGATGTAATTCAGTTTCGCAGCGCGTCCATGATTCGGGACGACGTCGAGATCACATGCGGGATCGGGATTTCGATAATTGATAGTCGGGGGAATCCATTGGCGATCTACGGCGAGCGCGCAAAGCGCCGCCTCGATGGCGCCTGTCGCGCCCAGCGGATGCGCGTAATAACCTTTCGTTCCGCTAACAGCGATTCGCTGGGCGTGCTCGCCAAACACTTGTTTGATCGACGCCGTTTCCGCGCTGTCATTGAGCTGGGTCGAACTGGCGTGCGCGTTAACGTAGTCGATCTGCTCGGGCACCAATTGCGCGTCTGCGAGCGCTTCGCGCATCGCACGAATGCACGATTCGCCGTTCGGCAGGGGTGAGGTCATGTGGAACGCGTCATTGTTTAAGCTGTAACCGAGCACTTCCGCATAAATGCGAGCCCCACGCGCCCGCGCGTGTTCGAGTTCCTCGACGACCAGCGAAGCGCCGCCTTCGCCCATGACAAATCCATCGCGCGACAGGTCGAATGGACGACAGGCCAAGCCCGGCTCGCCCGTCCACCTGCTCATGGTTTTAATGATGTCAAACGCGCCTATGGTAATGGCCGTCAGTGGCGCTTCCGCTCCGCCCGCGACGATTACGTCGGCAAAATCATCTCGAATGTAACGGAGCGCTTCGCCCACGGATACTGTCCCGCTGGCGCAACTGTTTGAATTTGTTGTGCCGACACCGCGAAATCCGAATTCGATCGCGATGTTCGAATGCGCCGAACCACCAAACACCTGAACGGCAAGTGTAGGTTGAACGCCGCGCGCGCCTTTTTTCAAATACCTGATGTACTGTTCCTCGGCTTTGCAGACGCCGCCCAGCGCGGTGCCGAAGCTGACACCGATGCGATCCTGTGGTTTTTCGCCGGAATAATTGAGGTGCGCGTCGTCCAGCGCGAGCTTTGCAGATACGACGGCGAACTGCGCGTAGCGGTCGAGGCGCTTCAGACGGTGCGGTGGAAAAAACTCTTCCGGATTCCAATCGCCAATCTCGCCGGCACAACGCACCCGGAACACACTTGGATCAAAACTTGTGATACTGTTAATGCCGCTCTTTTCCGCCAGAACCCCGTTCCAAAACGCATCGACGCCCGTGCCGATGCATGTAATGGGCCCGATACCGGTGATGACCGCGCGTCTTCGGCTCATGCGGTCACTTTGTTTGCCCTTGCTTCCACATACGCCTTAATACAGCGCAAAGTTTTGTTGGCAATGTTACGAATAAAAAAGTCGCCGATGATTGGATCGACAATCGGCCCAAGCGCGGGAATGCGAAATCGCAGATCGTGTGAAATCGTTACGAGCACGCCACTTGGTTGGTCAAAAAACGTCCAGACCACACGCATTCCTTTTGTCCAGGCTTTCAGATGATGAAAATGAATTTCGAGCCTGTTGCGATCAATGATTTGCTCGGACGTCCACGAGATCGGGATCCCGGAACGCCGCGCTGCCATCACCACAATGTTGCGATCGGTGCCGCGCTCCAGAAAGCGGATGTAGCGATAATGCGGGAGGATTTTTGGCCACAACTCCAGGTTTGCCGCTGTTTCGAAGATCGCCATCTTCGGCGCGTGCATGAGCAGGGAATTGGTCTTGTGCATTTGGGTTGCGGCTTATGATAGATTCAAACCGCGCAGTTTAACGATGTTGCGCAGTTTGGGAATATAGAATCCTTCTCGAAAACCCATTTTCGGGAAAGAGGAAAATCGTCACTGGAAGAGTTACGCGCTGGTCGTCGCGATCACGGTACCAGTCGCATCGTAGAAGAAACCGTATCGCCGGGTTCAAACCACGGTTTGCAATCTTTAACCCGATTAGTGGCTGCCTGTAGTGCCCGTGCTGCCTGGGCTGCCTGTGATGGGTTTGGATTTGCCCGTAACACCGCCACCACCTTTGACGTCTTTTTCTGGCTGCAGGTCACGAACTTTGATGTCCTTCTTCATTCGACGCCAAACGGAGCGGATTACATTGATATTTTTCGGTTCCGCCTCCATAACCAAGTACCTCGTAACAATGGTTCCCTTTATGATGACCGACTGACTCGATAGTCGCAAACATTTTTATCACTGCCACTCTTTGAAATCGCCTTGTGCTTGTACGTCGCGATCACGTTTCCAGTCGCATCGTAAACGCGAATCACGGCATCGTGTGACCGGCTGTAGAATTTCGCGGGGATGACCGATTTTCCCGCTATGAAAAGGTTGTGGAGCCTACGGGATTCGAACCCGTGACCTCCTCAATGCCATTGAGGCGCTCTACCAACTGAGCTAAGACCCCGGCGAAAGATTTTCAGATTGTAAGTTTCGGATTGCGGATTGCAACCTGCCAGATAAATCCACCACCGCCAACAGATCGGTTTCTCCCATGTAGTGCCCGCACGTGATCGGTTCGAGTGACTTCAGCGTCTTGTGGTAGCAGCGCTCGTTCACCTCGTCGACGGCGGGATAAAACTAATAATTCGCCGCCTCGCTGGCGAGCAGATAATTTGCCCAAGGCCTGAATAGCTTTGAAGGGGTTTCAGTCAAAGCTTGCAACAAAGGAGCTTTTGTGATGTTCAATAGTCGGAGCGATTTATGAAAGAATCTAGATTTTCGGCGCTCTGCTTGATTGCGGCGCTCTCGCTCTTGGCAAGCATTCACGGTGTCTCTGGACAAGTAATCAGCCCCAGCGCGCAAAACGTGGCTTCGCGTCCGGTGGCCAGCCGCAGCGCGCCACCGGCTAGGCCAATTGCGAATACGTCAATCGCACCACGGGTCGCTCCTGCGCCGGCGAATTTCAGGCCCCAAACGTTCAACAGATATGCGTCTCGCACGATTGGCCAACCGGCGACGGCGAATCTGCGGCCAAATTATTCGCCGGTCGTGCGGGCGCTGAACCGTTCTTTTGTAACGATGGGCGCGCAGCAGATTGCACCGATTCGCGAGTCCCAAACGATCGCGCTTGACTCAGCGACGCGTGCGAGAGAATTGCGCACTTTGGCGGCAATGCGTAATCGGCGCGGCTTCACGGCTGAGAACGCAACGCTGGCGAAATTAGACCCGCAACGCCCTACGAGAACCCACGATGCACGGTCTATCCAGAATCAGCCATCGACACTGGACCCGGTAGAACAAACAGCGAGACCAAGGTGGCACGACAAAGACGGCCACCTCAACTATTCCGATGCATGCCGTCGTCATCGGCATGAATGGCATGATCGCAACTGGTGGCATAATCATTGTGATACAGTCGTTTTTATTAGCACCGGATACTATTTCCTGGATGGAAGCTATTGGTATCCGGCGTGGGGTTACGATCCGTTCAACAACTATTACGATTACGACGGACCGATCTACACTTACGGCAATCTGCTCCCCGACGAGGTGATCGCGAACGTCCAAGTCGCTTTGCAAGATGCAGGCTACTATTTCGGCCAAATAACGGGAACGCTGAGCGTAGAGACGCGAGCCGCTCTTGCGAATTTCCAACGTGATTACGGCCTGCCAATCACCGGAGCAATTGACGAACCGACAATCGAGTCACTCGGGTTGTATTAGCTCCCTTTCGGGGCGTTCAATCAACCAAATTGTTCGTTTAATCGCAACCTTGTAAAACGTTGCGTCGCTTCAGCTCGGCGAAAAAGTTCTTCGGATTCCGGTTGATTCCCTCCGGCGCTAGTTCAAACGCCAAGGCAAGGATGAGCGCGACAGGAAATCCGATAATGAGCAGCAACACCACAAGACGCACGGCCCAATTCGGAATTTCGAAGAACGGAAAAATCTGACTCGCTATCTGCATCAACAGCCAGGCGACGACTGCGCAAGCGATCGCAACTTTGTAAACCAACTCGCAAGAATTGCGCCGGAGGTGTTACTTGCGATAGACTTGCCTACATGAAAATGACCCTTCGCGTGTTAATTGGCGTTGTCGGCTTGGTAGTGATTGTTCTCGCGATTCAGCAATCTACCAAGAGTGTCCGAGAACCGTCCGGCAACTCTACACCACCGCCTCAAAAAATTGGCGAGACGTTCACATCCGTCGAAAACGGCTACAGTCACCGCATTCCACAGGGTTGGGAAAGCAAACCGGCGCCTCCGTCCAAAGCGGCCATGATTGCGGCACCCGAATCGAGCGGCTTGTTGAGCGACTTGGTAACGACGATCGAACCGTACGATGGAACGCTTCGCGCTTACGTTGACGACGCAAACATTCAGTCGCTGAGGAAAAGGGCGGTGAAGGCAAAGGTGATAAGAACGGATTTTAGCACGGACACCAAGACCCCAGCTTACAAGGTGAAGTTGCAAAACAGGACGAACAATGTCGATCTTGCGCAGACGATGTATTTTTTCGAGGGCCCTGGAAACAAAAAGATCGTCATAACCTGCACCGCGCCGGCCCAGTTCGAGGCGCAGCTTGAACCACTTTTTGATGGTTGCATGAAGACTTTTGCGTTGTCCACGCGCTGACTTTTTGGGCCAAACAGTCAAGGAGCGTCTTCGCGTGGTGGAATCCGCCTCGTCGAAGATGACGCAAGGTCCGCCTCGTTGTAGTGTCTCAGCCTCCGCGAAGATTCGATGCAAGGGAGCGATACCAAATTGCGGGACGGCAAGCTCGTTCGGGGCGAAGATCCGCTCAATCTGGAAATGCCATTTGAAAAGCTGGAGGGCTTCCTCACGCCGACTGAATCGTTTTACGTTCGCACGCATTTTCCGATTCCCTCGATTGATAGAGATGCATGGTGGGTGCGCGTCGAGGGCGCCGTAGAGAATCCATTCGCGATTAATTACGAACAGCTGCTCGAAGTCGAATCGGTAACAGTCCCGGTGACGCTGGAGTGCGCCGGTAACAATCGGAGTTTTCTCGAACCAAAAGTCAAAGGCGTGCAATGGGGACTCGGCGCGGTCGGCACAGCGGAATGGACCGGGGTGCCATTATCGAGCCTGCTTAATCGCGCCCGTGTGAAAGCAAACGCATGCGAGGTAATTTTGGAAGGAGCAGATGGCGGCATGCTCGAAGATCCGAAGAGTCCGCCGGGCAAGTTGCACTTTGCCAGGAGCATTCCTTTGGAGAAAGCGCATGCCGACGTTTTGCTCGCGTACAAAATGAACGGCGGCGAGCTGCCGCCTCAAAACGGTTTTCCGGTGCGCGCGATTGTTCCCGGCTGGTACGCGATGGCCTCAATTAAATGGCTGCAGCGGATCATCGTCATGGACGAACCGTTCACCGGTTATTATCAGACGATCGATTACGCTTACTGGAGGCGGCGAGAGGAAATCGCCGAGCTCACGCCGCTGACCGAAGTGCAAGTCAAAGCGCAAATCGCGAAACCGGCCGAAGGCGAAACTGTTCCGGCAAATTCCAGCGTGCGTGTGCACGGCGCCGCATGGACGAGCGACGGCGAAATTACAAAAGTGGAATTGAGCACGGATGGTGGATCGACGTGGAACGAGACGAATTTGATGGGACAACCGAAACCAAACGCGTGGCGGCTTTGGGAATTCAACTGGCAAACGCCCGCAGCGCCGGGAAACCAAACGCTGATTGCTCGCGCGACCGATTCACTCGGCCGAACGCAACCGGTGCTCCGCGATCCTGATCGAGGCACCTATATGATCAATCACTTGTTGCCGATCACGGTTGAAGTAAGGTGATTTTCAGAACTGGGGAGCACAGGCTGGCAGCCTGCCTTCCCAAAAACCGGTGCGACGCCAGCGGAATTATCGATCTTGTTGAAGTTCAATGCCGCTTCGCGTTAAATCATCGTGATGTCGCTAGTTTTTAAAACCATTCAAACGGAAGGCATCGCTGAGCTTTCTTATCTCGTCGGTGATGATGACGAAGGGATCGCGGCGGTGTTTGACCCTCGCGCCGACTGCGATGTTTACATCGAGGCGGCCCGCGAAGCTGGCGTGGCGATCACACACATTTTTGAGACGCATATTCATGCCGATTTGGTAAGTGGGTCGCGCGAACTGTGCGCGCGGCTGGACTCGGCGAAGATTTATGCCAGCGGGGAAGGCGGCGCAGAGTACGGCTTCGACCCCGAGAAGATCAAAGACGGCGACCGATTCACATTCGGCGAAGTGCTGGTCACCGCGCGGCATACTCCCGGACATACTCCGGAGCACATGTCGTATTTGCTGGCTGAAGCCGATCACCCGGACGAGCCGTGGGCGGTGCTCACCGGCGATTCGCTCTTTGTTTCATCTGCCGGTCGACCAGACTTGTTAGGCGAGAAACACACGAAGCAGCTTGCCGAACAGCAATTTCACACCCTCCACGATTTCTATCTCAAGCTTCCGGACCACGTGATTATTTATCCCAATCACGGTGCGGGCTCCCCATGCGGTGCAGACATCGGCGCCCGGTTGAGCAGCACCATCGGTTACGAGCGGAAATTTAATAAGTTTTTGCAATTCAATGACGCGAAAAGCTTCAGCGATTATGCAATCAAGACCGCGCCGCCGGTCCCACATTACTATCCGATAATGAAAAAAGTGAACGCGGAAGGCCCGAGAGTGATCGGAAATCTTCCACGCGTTCCCACTCTTCCTCCCAAGGCGTTCAAAGAGGCGATCGAAAAAAAGGCAGGCATCCTTGTTGATGTGCGCAACATGCTCGCGTTTGGTGGCGGTCATGTTGCCGGCGCGCTCAACATCGGCGGGACACCCATTCTCTCGATCTGGGCAGGCTGGATGCTCGATCCGCAGGAGCCGATTCTTCTGGTGCTCGAAGATGATGACGATCTGGAAAGAATCGTGCGTTTGTTCGTTCGGACCGGATACACGAAATTCGGCGGCTATTTGATTGGGGGAATGAAAGCCTGGGATGCAGCGGGATTTCCGCTGGAAAGAATCGGTCAAATGAGCGTCCACGAGCTGAATGAGCGAAAGTCTTCGTTGCAGGTGGTCGATGTGCGGTCGCCCGGTGAATGGAAAAAGGGTCATGTGCCTGGCGCGCGACACATTTTTTTACCTGAGCTTGGTAAACGAATGGGTGAGCTTGATCGCAACAAACCGACGGCGGTTTACTGCGGCAGCGGCTATCGCGCGAGCATAGCCACGAGCATTATGAAGACACAAGGGTTTGACGAGCTTTGGAATGTTCCCGGCAGCTGGGAAGCGTGGAAAAAGGCAAAGCTGCCAATCGAAGGAGCCGACGGCGAATGAATGGAACGACAGCGTTGGCGCGGCGATCATTTGGCGAAACGATGCGCGCCGACATTTGGTGGTTGCAACCGCTGCTCGTTTTTCTCGGCTTATCGACTTTTATCGTCTACTCCACGTGGGCGGCGTTTCAGGGTAAGAATTATTTCGTTGGCAATTACATCTCGCCATTTTATTCGCCCGAAATTTTCGGCGAGTCGCCACACAGCTGGTTTGGACCGAAACCCGCGTGGTGGCCAGGCTGGCTCGTTTTCTCTCCTGCACTGTTGGTTCTTTGGGCGCCTGCTGGATTTCGGCTGACCTGTTATTACTACCGCGGTGCGTACTACAAGGCGTTCTGGGCTGATCCGCCGGCGTGCACCGTGGGCGAGCCGCGCAAGAGCTACTGGGGCGAACGATCCTTCCCGCTGATCATGCAGAATGTGCATCGATATTTTCTTTATCTCGCGGTGTTTTTTCTCATCGTACTCTCCATCGACGTTTGGAAGGCGCTGTGGTTTTCAAATGGATTTGGAATCGGCGTCGGCACAATTGTGCTGGCAATCAATGTTGTTTTGCTCGGCGGTTATACGTTTGGCTGTCACTCGCTACGGCATTTGGCCGGCGGATTTCTCGATCAATTTTCCAGATCACCAACGTGCTACCGCGCCTACGCGTGCGTGACCTGTTTCAATCGCCGCCACATGCTTTGGGCGTGGCTGAGTCTCTTCTGGGTCGGCTTTGCCGATCTTTACGTGCGTCTGTGCGCAATGGGTATCTGGCATGATGTGCGGCTTTTTTAGCCGCAGTTGATTGGTTAAAATGTTACAAAGCTAAAACGTTCCGACTTTGTAGCGTTGTAACTGTTTTAATTTTTAACTCTGTATCCATGCCCGACTACGAAACGTCCGAATATGATGTCGTTGTGATCGGTGCGGGCGGCGCAGGACTGCGTGCTGCGATTGAAGCTTCCGCTGCCGGTGTTCGCGTCGGACTCGGTTTGTAAATCGTTGTTAGGCAAAGCGCACACGGTGATGGCCGAAGGTGGAATCGCAGCGGCGCTGGCCAATGTTGATGAACGCGACAACTGGAAAGTGCATTTCGCCGATACGATGCGCGGCGGCCAGTATGTGAACCAATGGCGCATGGCCGAACTACACGCGAAAGAAGCGCCCGATCGAGTGCGCGAGCTTGAAGCGTGGGGCGCCGTTTTCGATCGCACGAACGACGGCCGAATTCTGCAGCGACATTTCGGTGGCCACAAATATCCGCGGCTGGCGCACGTAGGTGATCGCACCGGGCTGGAGATGATCCGCACATTGCAAGATCACGGCGTTCACCAGGGAATCGATGTGCACATGGAGCACACGATTCTTTCGCTGCTCAAAGACGGAGACCGCGCGGTTGGCGCCTTCGGTTACGAGCGCGAGAGGGGTCGGTTCAAAATTTTCCGCGCCAAGGCGGTGGTCCTAGCCACGGGTGGGATCGGTCGCGCTTACAAAATCACCAGTAACAGTTGGGAATACACGGGCGATGGACACGCTCTCGCGTACGACGCTGGCGCCGAACTCATCGACATGGAGTTCGTTCAATTTCATCCCACAGGAATGGTCTGGCCACCGAGCGTAATGGGAATTTTGGTAACCGAAGGCGTGCGTGGCGAAGGCGGAATCCTAACGAACAAAGAAGGCAAACGTTTCATGTTCGATTCGATCCCGGAGAATTATCGAGACCAGACTGCAGACGATGAAGAGGAAGGGTGGCGCTATTGCGAGGGGCACAAAGACGCACGACGCCCACCCGAGTTGCTGACACGTGATCACGTCTCGCGTTGCATTGTGCGTGAGATCAAAGAGGGCAGGGGAAGCCCGCACGGCGGCGTGTTTTTGGATATCTCGTGGATCAAACAAAAAATGCCGAATGCGGCAGAACACATCAAACGCAAGCTTCCGAGCATGTATCACCAGTTTAAGCAGCTGGCCGATATCGATATCACAGAGCAACCGATGGAAGTTGGGCCGACCACGCACTACATTATGGGCGGGGTGCGTGTGGATCCCGATACTCAAATGACGCGCCTGCCCGGGCTGTTCGCTGCCGGCGAATGCGCAGCCGGGATCAACGGCGCAAACCGATTAGGCGGCAATTCGCTGTCTGATCTTTTGGTGTTTGGAAAACGTGCCGGCGAATTCGCAGCGAAATTCGCCAGAGAAAATCAGCACGGCACGATCGACAGGCAGAAAATCGACATCGTCGCGCGCGAGGCGCTCGCTTCCTTTGAGCGCCGCGATGGTGAAAACCCTTATGCTATCCAGAAAGATCTGCAGGAAACGATGCAGGACCTGGTTGGAATTGTGCGGAACGAAACGGAAATGCGCCAGGCTTTGGAAAAGATCGGCAATTTCAAAATGCGCGCTGAAAAAACCGCGGTCACGGGCAATCGCGAATACAATCCTGGTTGGCACACCGCGCTCGACCTAAAAAATCTGCTGACAGTCTCGGAAGCGATTACACGCGCTGCGTTGGAGCGCAAAGAAAGTCGCGGCGCGCAATTTCGCGAAGATTATCCGAACCAAGAGGAGCGCTTTTCGAAAGTGAACACGATTGTGTCGAAATCCGCGGCCGGCTCGATGCAATTACGCTTGGAACAGTTGCCAGAACTGCCGGAGTATTTGAAACAAGTAATTCAGGAAAACAAATGAAATTGATTTGTCATCCCGAACGAAGTGAGGGACCTCACACAGCCTCATGGATCACACAAACTACTTTGGATGATCGACGAGATTATGTGAGGTCCCTCGCCGTCTGCGCGACTCGGGATGACGCGCCAGGAGAAACATGAGCACGGCAACCTTCAAAATCTGGCGCGGCAATTCCCAAGGCGGCGGATTTCGCGATTACACCACCGAAGTTTCCGAAGGCATGGTTGTGCTGGATGCGGTAATTCAGATTCAGGCCACGCAGGCGCGCGATCTCGCATGTCGATGGAATTGTAAGGCGGGAAAGTGCGGGTCGTGCTCGGCGGAAGTCAACGGCATGCCGAAGCTCATGTGCATGACGCGGCTAAGCGAGTTGCCGTTAGAAAAACCGGTGACGATCGAGCCGATAAAAGCATTTCCATTGCTCAAGGACTTGGTCACAGACGTCTCTTGGAATTTTCGGGTAAAGAAAAAGATCAAACCGTTCAAGCCGCGACCGCCCGACGCGCCAGACGGCACCTGGCGAATGCAGCAGGAGGACATCGACCGTGTGCAGGAGTTCCGGAAATGCATTGAATGTTTTCTTTGTCAGGATGTCTGCCACGTGCTCCGCGACCATCAGATGCATGACAAATTCATCGGCCCGCGCTTTCTAATTCATGTCGCCGCGCTGGAGATGCATCCACTCGACACGGAAGATCGCATCGAAGAATTGCGAAACACGCAGGGACTCGGTTACTGCAACATAACGAAGTGCTGCACGAAGGTTTGCCCCGAGAGCATTCAGATTACGGACAACGGCATTATTCCGCTGAAGGAACGCGTGGTGGACGAGTTTTACGATCCGCTGGGATGGTTCTGGAAAGGACTTAAGAGATTGTTAAATCGTTGAAGGGTTGAAGCGTTGAAGCGTTACAGCGAAAATGGTCTGCATGCGAAGCGCTCCAACGCTTCAACAGTTTAACGATTTAACCTCGTCGTCGCCATGAGCGAACTGAAACGACTGCACAAAGACGCAATTCCCGCCGCACTGGAAAAGGCCGCGCGTTACCGGCTACTGAACGAACCGGGCGAGGCCGAGAGCATTTGCCTAGATATACTCCATGTCGATCCGGAAAACCAACAGGCGATTATTATGCTGTTGCTCGCGTTGACCGATCGCTTTGAAAAAGGCTATGGCGTGAGCGATTCGCAGACAAAGGAATTGCTGGCGCGGCTCAGATCGCAATACGACCGCGTATA
>Ga0209803_1000998_pt1 | contig 18832 bp, 15 predicted proteins | sample GraSoiAngelo_138_FD_185895 | JGI IMG/M metagenome (GOLD analysis project Ga0209803, IMG submission 185895) | Grasslands soil microbial communities from the Angelo Coastal Reserve, California, USA - 14_0929_09_40cm (SPAdes) (version 2) | ecosystem: Environmental > Terrestrial > Soil > Grasslands ...
CAAGTGCGCAGCTCCGTGATGCCCGCCACCTGGAAGGCCGTGATACCTGTTTCCCGCGCCGCCTCGACATTGGCGGCCACATCGTCGAAGAAGAACACGTCGTGTGGCGCCACGTGCAGGGCGGCCAGCGCCCGCTGATAGATCATCGGGTCCGGCTTATGACGGCCGAGGAGGTGCGAAGACAACGCCGCCTCGAAGTGTGAAAAGATCTCGAGGTCCCGCGAATTCCGCTCCCAATGCACCGCGTTCGAGTTGCTGAGGCAAGCCAGTCGATACCGGCCCCGAAGTGTGGTCAGCAGTTCGCGTGCTCCTGGCAAAAAGCCCCGCGTCCACGCGCGAAAATCTTGAAGAAAGTCCACCGGGGTAACAGCCAGATTCCACGCTGCGACAAAGCGCTCGGCGAACTGCTGCGGTGTGAGGTGACCGACCTCGAAGGCGCGAACAACCGGACACCCGATCCACTGCTGCCTGATCTCGGACTCTGACAATGGGACGCGTAACAGGGGACTAAGGTTGCGGAAGCCAGAGAACTCGACGAGGACACCGCCGAGATCAAAGAGGAGTAGCTCAGGGTGTCGCGGCATCGCGACTCCGAACGAAGAGAACGCATGGATCGTTTGGCAGCGATACCGGATACCGAGAGCTCGGTAGAGGCCAGCTTCGCGAAATCCCGCCTTCATCAGAGCCCGCTGCTCGGCCAGGTTTGCTGCGACGATGAAGGCAAAGACGCTTCGTGTTTGGGGTAAGGTCATCAGATAGTCGGATGCGAGTCGCTGGACGCCTGTGCCGTAGACGTTGCCCCGAGCGCCGGGATCCGCCAAGAAAATATTCAGACTCCCGGTCAATTCCCGTTGGATCGCCGAACCAAGCCCGCCAATAGAACCGCCCGAGTGGATGCGTCTCCGTCGCTCGTCGGATCAGAAAATAGCGACGATCTGGGCTGTGGAGGAACAGTTCCCGGAGCTCGCCGGAATTGAGGCTGGGGACCTGTTTGTAGGGACCCTGCGCAACCGGGTCGAGTGTCCACTCGATGAGGAGATCGACATTCTCGGCGCTCGCCGGTTCAAGTTTGACGACGTCATTTTCAAGCGCTGGAGCTCCCGCCGTCATACCGAAGCCACATTGAGCATGGCGCGCCCATTGACCTCCTGCCGGGCCTACGAGCGCTCGGCGAACTTGGCGAGCTGAAATCATCACACGGATCGGGTCCAGTTACTTCCATCGACCGCCAAACGCTGCGATGACGACCGGCCGAGCGATCGAGACCCGCGCATCATGACGCGGTGCTCTGATCGACCGGAACGCCCTTGACACCGTTCTGATCGGCAACGATACTCGCCTCGCGTTTCTCCGTGGCCTCACAAGAACGACGGAAACGCACGGCGTCGTGACCCGGTAGGAGCGGTGCCAATTCGAACGCGGGAGGAGAACATGAAGCGCTGGGCAGTGTCTGTGATGGCTATCGCGCTCTTGCTCTTGGGCACGATGCTCTCAGCATCCGCGCAATCCCCCCCGGCTGGGATGAAGATGTACGCGTTCAGCTCCGGGCCGCTCACCATCGCCAAGAGCGCGCTCCAGTCCGGAGCCCCGAGTACCCAGGTGCAGGTCCCGGTCGGCTTCTTCGTGGTGATGCATCCGAAGGGCAACTTCCTGTTCGATACCGGCAACAACGACAAGATCATCAACGATCCGAGCTACTGGGGTCCGTTCGCCCAGGCCCTGCAAGTCGTGCGGACGCCGGACGTGGCGATCGACACGCAGCTGAAGAAGATCGGCCTCACGCCGAATGACATCAAGTACGTCGCCGTCGGCCACATGCATCTCGACCACGGCGGCAACGTCTGCAAGTTTCCCAATGCGACGTTCCTCGTCCAGAAGGACGAGATGAAGAACGCGGCGTGGCCCGAGCCCGGGACGGCCGGCCCCTACATCCCCGGCGACGTCGCCTGCCTGCGCAACGACCTCGGCCAGGCCCTGCCGAACAAATTCAAGATGGAGCAGCTCGAAGGCGACCTGGACGTGTTCGGTGACCGGAGCATCGTGATCAAGCGCTGGCCGGGACACACGCCGGGCAGCCAGATGGCCGTCGTGCGTCTCCCGAAGACGGGAACCGTCGTCCTCACGAGCGACAACGTCTATTTCTCGGAGAACGTGACGAAAAATCTGCTTCCGGACATCTCGCTCGCCTACTTCCCCACGGGCATCTTGAACGCGTACGAGTACATCCGGACGCTGCAGGGCCGCGAGAACGCGAGCTTCATGACCGCCCACGACCTGGATGGTCCGGCGTCCAAGGCGGCCAAGAGCCACGATCCACAGAAGTTCGAGTAGCCTCACGCTTCGCAAGGACCCGATGTAACCGGTCGCCGCCGGGGCGTTAGCCGTCCCGGCGGCACCGCGACACGATTGCCTGATGAGCGCGGTCATCGTTGCCGAACAGTTGACCAAGTGGTATGGGCCGCGCCTCGCCGTGGACCACGTCTCCTTCACAGTCGGTGCCGGGGAGATCATGGGTCTGCTCGGGCCGAATGGCTCCGGCAAGACGACGATCCTCCGCATCTTCACCGGGTACCTTCGACCGTCCTCGGGCACCGCGCGCATCGCGGGTCTCGACGTCGTGGCCGATGCGCCGGCCGCGCGTCGGCGCGTCGGTTATGTGCCGGAAGACGCGCCGCTCTATCTCGGCATGGGTGTCAGAGAGTTCCTGATCTTCATGGGCCGACTCAAGGGACTGACGCGCGCGAGCCTCGGTGCCGCGGTGGACGCCGCGACGGAACGTCTGCGGCTGGGACCGATGCGCACCGCCCAGATCGGTCGGCTGTCGCGAGGCTACCGCCAGCGCGTTGCCATCGCGCAAGCTCTACTCGGCGATCCCCCTCTTCTGATCCTCGACGAGCCCACGAACGGCCTCGACCCGCGGCAGATCATCGAGATGCGCGAGCTGATTCGCTCGCTCGGAGGTGAGCGCACGATCGTCGTGACCTCGCACATCCTCGGCGAAATCCAGCGCGTTGCCGACCGCGTCGCGATCCTGCTGGCTGGGCAGCTTCTCGGCGTTCACGCGGTGCGGGCGTCGCGCGAGGGTGGGCGGCTCCGGCTACGCATCCGGGGCGAGGAGGAGCGCGTGAGCGCGTGCCTGGCGGGTGTCCCGGGCGTGGCCGCTGTGCGTCTCGAGAGTCAACGTGGGTCGTCCCCGCCCGTTTATCTCGTGGACGCGGAGCACCCGTCGGTGGCCGAGGCCGTGGCGGGGGCCGTGATCACGGCTGGATTCGGCCTCCTCAGCCTGGAATCGATGCCCGTCGACCTGGAAGCGCTCTTCCTGAAGTTGACGGGCGATCGCGCGGAGGCCGGCGGGTGAGGAACTTCGTGACGCTGCTGGTGAAGGAGGAGAAGGCGATCTTTTCGTCACCGATCGCCTTCGCGATCGTCGCGGTTTACCTCCTGCTGATGGGCTATACGTTCACGCTGATGCTGTTCCTCAACCGCACGGCCGAGCTGGTTCGCGTCTTCTTCCAGGCGGCGGTGCTCTTCCTACTGATCGTTCCTGTCATCACGATGCGGCTGCTCGCCGAGGAGCGACGCAACGGGACCCTGGAAATCCTCCTGACCTCGCCCGTCCGTGAGATCGAGATCGTCTTGGCGAAATTCGCGGCGAGTCTGACGCTGCTGGGCCTGATGCTCTCGCTCACCGCCGTCGACGCCATCGTGCTCGGGGTCTACGCCGATCCGGACTGGGGGCCGATCTACAGCGGCTTCCTGGGTCTTCTCTTGCTCGCCGCCGCGCTCGCCGCCATCGGGCTCGCCGTGTCCGGCCTGACCTCGAACCAGATCGTCGCGGCCGTGGTCGCGATGGGCGTCGGCATCCTTCTGTGGATGATCGACTCGATCGGCTACCTGCTGCCGGATCCGTTCGATACCATCGTGACGAACCTGTCGCTGGTCGCGCATTTCACTCCGTTCGCCACCGGCGCCGTGTTCCTGTCGGACCTCGGATTCTTCTTGACGGTCATCCTCGTCGGCCTTCTCGTGAGCATGCGCACGCTGGCGCGGCGATAGCCACCGCCTTGAGTCGACTCGACGTCGTCAACTCGTTGTGGTTCGTTGGGTGGCTCGCGGCCGTGCTGCTCCTGTTCGGTCTGGGCGTCCGGCTTCCGCTCCAGCCGCGCCTCCGACGCTTCGCCGCCGCCGCGTACACGATGGGGGTCATCGCGGCCGCCGTGGCGATCGCCGCGCTGGCAAACGTAGCGTTGGCGCTTCACGATGCGCATTTCGACCTGACGCGCGAGCGAGTGTTCACCCCGTCGCGCCAGGCGGAGCAAGTGGTCGACTCGCTCGACCAACAGGTGAAGCTCACGTACTTCTATCAGGCACAGGACCCGGCGGGCAAGCGCGCCCGCGACATGGTCGAGGTGCTCGGTCGCCGCAACCCGCTCCTGCGCGTGCGCACCGTCGATCCCGACAAGCAGCCGACCGTCGCGGAGACGTTCGGAGTCCGCATCTACAACGCGGCGGTGCTCGAAGCGGACGGACGGCGCGTTCAGGTGATGGGTACCGACGAGAACCAGATCGCGCTGGGCATCCTGCGTGTGCTCCGGCGCCGCGTGGTCACCATCTGTTTCATCGAGGGTCACAACGAGTACCCGATCGACAACTTCGAGTTTCACACGCACTTCGAGGGGCTCGCCGGCCACAGTCACGGAGAGAGTGGTTCGGCCGTCGTGCTGATGAGAGGTCACGGCGCGGGCCGGATGCGGCGGGCCCTGGAGACGGTGGGGTACGACGTGCGCAAGATCGTCCCGGCCACCTTGCCGGCGATCCCGGCCGAATGCGCCGCCGTCGTGGACCTCAATCCCCGCACGACGTACCTTCCCGGAGAAAGCGAGGCGCTGAGCGCCTACCTGGCGTCGGGAGGAGCGGCTCTCCTGGCCTACGACCTCGGCTTCGTCATCGAGGCGCGCCTCGCGGCGGCTCTTCGGCGCCTGGGCCTCGTCGTCGATCAAGACGTGGTCGTCGACCCGCTGGACCATTACTCCACCGATCCGGAAGTGGTCGCGATCCCGGTCTACGAGGACCATCCGATCACCAGGCAACTGCCGCTGGCGTTCTTCCCCGGTATCCGGTCGATCACGATGACGGCACCGCCGCCGGGCGTCACGCTGGCGCCGCTCTTTCGCAGTAGCGTGCAGAGCTACACGCGCGTGATTCGGACGGTCGCCGAGCGAGAGCCGGCCGACGGCGCGCCAACGAATCCCGCCGCCGCACGGGCCGGCCGGCACGTTCTGGCCGCGGCCGCCGAGGGTACCTGGCCAGGAGCGACGGCGGGCGGCAAGCCGTTTCGGCTCGTTCTCATCGGTGATGGTGATTTCGCGAGCAACTCGTTTCTGCCGTACATGGCTAACGCCGACCTGGCCGTGTCGATCGTGCGCTGGCTCGTTCGCGAGGAACACGCGCCGTCCGTGGCATTGCGCATCCCGGTTCCGCCGCTCGTGCTCCTCACCAAGAGACAAATGCAGCAGATCTTCGTCTTTGTGGAGGTCCTCCTTCCGCTCGCCGTGGTCTTGTGCGGCACCGTTGTCTGGTGGCGTCGACGCTAGCCCGGTCTCGCCGTCTGCTCGGTCTCGGCGGCGCCGCGCTGGCGGTGGGATTTCTGGTGGCCATGACGATGTCCGGCCGCGTGCGGGAGAGCGGTCAATTCGTCCGCTTCGTCGCGGCCGGCGTCCTGGCCGAGACGCCGGCTCAGGTCAGTCGCATCGAGCTGATGGGCAATGGCGGACGATGGGTCTTCGCGCGAACGGCGGAGGGCGGCTGGCGACGCGACCGGGATCAGCGTCCCGTGCCGCCCCCGCTCGGAACCCACCTCGACGAGGCTCTCAAATTCCTGCACGCCTCCGCTCCCGTCCGCATCCTGGACCAACGGGAATGGGCCGAGCACGGGCTCGGCGAATTCGGCCTCGAACGCCCCGCATTGTCCGCGGTCCTCTTGAACGACGACCAGCGTCTACTCGCCGTGCACTTCGGGTCGACAAACCCTCAGAAGGTGCTTCAGTACATGCGCATCGACGGGCGCGACGAGGTCTACGTGATGTCGCGCTTCGTCGGCGCGGAATGGGAGCAGGCGCTGGCTGAAGTCGAGCCATGAGCCGCACGACGCTTCTCGCCATGCTCGGAGTGGTCGTGCTGGCATGCCGTGTCGTGCCCGCCGACGCGCACACGGGCGGCAGCACCGGCTACGCTTCCGTGAGCGTTCATCGCAGCACCGTTCGCTACAGCCTGACCCTTCCCACCGCCGTACTCCCCTCCCAGCTAGCCGAAGATCTCCGGCTCGCTCAGCGAGGGAGCGTCCAGGCCCGCGAACGGCTCCTCGATGTCTTGCGACAGAGGATCGAGCTGCGGGGTAACGGAACCCGCTGTGAGCCGGGCCCGGGCGCTGTTGATCTACCGGCCCCAGAGGCGACCAGCGTCTCGATGCTGGTCGATTTTGCGTGCCCGACCGGGCTACGGAGCCTGGAAATACGGGACGACATCTTCGACGTCCTCGGGGGCGACCACCATACGCTCATGAAGGTCGAGTGGTCTGGTGGCACACGCCAGCTCGTCTTCGAGCCGGCGGCCCGTGCGGCGCGCCTCGCCCTGGGCGACCCCGCGACGCGGGACATGACCACGTTCTTGACGCTCGGCATTCACCACATCCTGAGCGGCTATGACCACTTGTTATTTCTGCTTGGCCTCTTGTTGTCCGGCGGCAGCCTCGTCGCGCTGGCGAAGATCATCACGGCGTTCACCGTGGCGCACAGCGTGACGCTGTCGCTCGCGGTCACCGACGTGATCACGCTGCCCGACCGCCTGGTCGAGGCGGTCATTGCCCTGTCCATCGCGTTCGTGGCCGCGGAGAACTTGGCTCCCCGGCCCGCTGTGTCACGCCGCTGGATGGTCAGCTTCTTGTTCGGCCTCGTACACGGCTTCGGGTTTTCGTCCGCCCTACGAGAGCTCGGATTGACGCGGCAGGGCCTCGCGCTCTCGCTGCTCGGCTTCAACCTCGGAGTGGAGGTGGGGCAAGCTCTCGTGATCGCGATACTCCTCCCGGCCCTCATCGTCCTGCGCCGTAGCCGATGGCAGGCGCGCGCCGTCACGGCGTCGTCCGTCGCGATGCTCGCGACCGGCGTGATCCTCTTCGTCGAACGACTCTTCTCGTGAGTCGGCGCCGCGGTCGCGGGCAGGGTCTGGTCAGGCCTTGCGGAACCGGTGGACGCCATCGGCGTCCACGAGGCGGACCGCGCGCCCCTCGTCCTCGAGGAAGCGCAGGTGCGCGAGCGCTTCGCCGAGGGCAAAGCTCAGCTGATGGCTGTCGAGCTCGCGCCGGAAGAGCACGGGCACCAGCTCGGCCGCGCTACGAGCCTCCACAAGCGCATCAAGGGCCTCGCCCAGACGCGCCGCGTGATGGTCGCGCAGCTGGCCGAGCCGCGCGTGCAGACCGCGGAACGGTAGGCCGTGCGAGGGCAACACCAGCGTGTCGGGCGGCATCGGCTGGAAGCGGTCGAGTGAGTCGAGATAGAGCCGGAGCGGATTGAGCCAGGGCTGCTCGGACCAGACGCTGACGTTGGTCGTGATCTTCGGAAGCACCTGATCGCCGGCGATCAGCACCCGGCCGGCCTCGTCCCAGAGGCACGCGTGCTCGGGCGCGTGACCGAGCGCGACCAGCACGCGAAACGCTCGGCGGCCGATCGTGATCGAATCGCCCTCGCGGATGCGCCGGAACTCGGTCGCCACCTCGGGCACGAGGCTCGGATAGTGATTGCCGCGCCGGCCGAGCTGCACGAGCGCCTCGGGGCCGCAGCCGTGACGCCGGAAATGCGCGAGGCGCGGCTCGAAGTCGGCCGCCCCGCGGCTGCGCCAGGCGAACTGCGCGTAGAGCCACTCTGCCTGCGTGCACCAGAGCTCGGTCTTCCACCGCGCCGTGAGCCAGCCCGCGTTGCCGATGTGGTCCGGATGGAAATGCGTGACGAGCACGCGACGGACGGGCCGGCCGTCGAGGCGCGTCGCGAAGATGCGCTCCCACAGGGCGCGCGTGTCGTCGAGCCCGACACCCGTGTCCACGATGGTCCAGCCGTCGCCGTCCTTGAGCAGCCACAGGTTGATGTGGTTGAGCTGAAACGGCAGCGGCATGCGCAGCCAGCCGATGCCGGGCGCGACGATCACGACATCGGCGGGGGCGGGCGCAGTGGTCCACGGATGATCGAGAGTCATGCGGTGCAGTGTACCTTGCGTTCGTCGACGGAACCTGATCTTCTATCCGCCGCCCATCCCCAATTGGGAGGACACCTATGAATCCGCCGCGGCTCGCCACGGTCGTCGTCCTGCTCGCGGTGCTCGTCCTCGTCCCCGCCGCGCATGGACAGCTCTTGCTCTCGACCAACGACAACAAGGTGACGCTCGTCAACGGCGTCGCGACGGTCGTGAAGAGCCCGCCGCCCGACACGTTGACGGTCATCGACATCAAGAGCTGGCCGCCGAAGGTGATGGCCGAGGTGGACGTGCCCGGCAGCGTGGTGGGCCCGCCCTTCAGCGTCGCGGTGACACCCGACGAGTCGCTGGCGCTGGTGACGGCCAACGAGAAGCTCGACCCGAGCGATCCGACCAAGCGGATCCCCAACAACGCGATGTCGGTCGTCGATCTCACGTCGACGCCGCCGAAGGTCATCGCCACGCTCGAGACCGGCAAGAACCCGGCCGGCGTCTCGATCACCCGCCAGGGCACCCTCGCGCTCGTGGCCAATCGCGGCGAGGGGACGGTCTCGGTCTACACCGTCCAGGGCAAGACCGTGACGCCCACCGGCAAGGTGACGGTCGCCGACGACAAGTCCGGCACGAGCCACGCGACGATTTCGCCCGACGGCAAGCTGGCGCTGGTGAGCCGCGACGGCGACGATCGGATCTCCGTCCTTTCCATCGACGGCACCAAGGTGGACTACACGAAGCGCGACATCTCCGCCGGGCTGCGACCCTACGGAATCGATATCGCGTCGAACGGCGCCTTCGCGGCCGTCGCCAACTTCGGCCGGGGCGGCGGTGACGCCGACACGGTGAGCCTCATCGATCTCAAGGCGCGGCCGCCGCGGGTCGTGAGCACCGTGACCGTCGGTCAGACGCCCGAGGGCATCAAGATCTCGCCGGACGGCTCGATCGTCGCCGTCGTGGTGATGAACGGCAGCAACAAGCCCAAGGACTCGCCCTTCTTCGCCGACGCCGGCAAGCTCGTGCTCCTGCGCGTGAGCGGCATAGACCTCTCGCCCTTCGCCGAGGCGCCCATCGGCCACTGGTCGCAGGGCGCGGCGTTCTCGCCCGACGGCAAGCGCGTGTTCGTTGGCAATATGGTCGAGAAGGACATCCAGGTGTTCAGCCTGGACGGCGGCACCCTGCGGGACACCGGGGTGCGCATCGCGGTCAAGGGAGGCCCGGCGGCGATTCGCACCGCCGATAGGTAGAAGCTCCCGAGCCGCCGCGTCTAGCGCGGCTTCACCCACGTCTCCGACCACGCCAGGCACGCGCTCGAAGCCTGCCGATCACCGCGCGTCTCCGCCCAGGGCTGGCCGGTCGCGAAGCGCCCATTCCACTCGACCTGAGCCGAGCGCGCCGGGAAAAACGTGCTGAAGACGCCGATCGGGCGGTTGTTGAAGCCGGGCGGTGCGTTGAGCACGAACGGCTCGATGCAGTCGTACCAGGTCAGGCGGATCCGGTCGGTGCCCGAGACCACGGTCTCGACCGCGGTCGAGCGCGGGTCGCCCGAGCGCCCGAACTCGGCGGTGATCACCGGCGCATTGGTGTCGGCGAACGCGGGGAACAGCAACGTCTCGATCGTGCGCTGGAGCCAGCGCGCGACCGCGGCGTTATCGCTGAAGACGCGCAGCTGGCCGGAGCTGAGCTCGCTCTGCGCGAAGAGCACGTGGCCGGCGCCCGACGGACACCACAGGACCCGCCAGTGGCTGAAGCGGTCCGACTGGGTCTTGCCGCCGTCGTGGCTCAGGCGGATGAAGGAGTTCTCGCCGGTCATCAGGACCGCGTTCGGATCGACGGGAGGAGTCATGGTCTCGTCCTCAGAGGGCCGCCACCTCGACGCGCGCGTCGTTGTAGCACGCGCCCTCGGAAATGTCGGCGTGGTCGGCCGGGCACAGCGCGGAGACGGTCTGGCCGTTGTCGCTCGTCGCCATCCAGGCGCCCTTGAGCGTGCAGACGACGCCGCGCGGGATCACGTCGGTCACCAGGAGCGGCAACCGGACCTCGCCGAGGTCGTTCCACACGCGCACCCGCATACCGTCGCGCAGGTTCCGCGCCCGCGCGTCGTCCGGGTGCATCTCGAGCGGCGGCGGCCCCTCACCGACGTGGAGCCCGCCGAAGGTCGACGTGATGCGCTGGTCCGAAGCCGGTGAGATCAAGATCAGCGGATAGGACGACGTGACCGGCCGCCAGCTCGGCAGGCGCGCGCCGTATTTCTTCTCGAGGTATGGCGACGACAGCTCGACCTTGCCCGACGCCGTCTTCGGAAACACGTTCTTGAACAGGATCGCTTCCTCGCCGCCGACCGTCATCGGCGTCGCGCTGTCGAGAGGGATCGCGCTCGGCCGCTTGCCAGCCAGGCGCGCGTCGGCCCCATCGAGCGCGTCGTCCATCAGCTCGGCGTCGCTGGCGCGGAACGCGGGGTCGTCGAACCCGAAGCGCGCCGCCAGGCGTCGGAAGATCTCGGTGTTGGGCAAGGCCTCGCCCTGCGGCGGAATCACCGGATCGGCGCGCTGCAGCCAGTGCGTGCCGTACGCCGCGAAGAGGTCGGCGTGTTCGAAGTGGCTGCAGGCCGGCAGCACGACGTCCGCGTAGGCGAGGCTGTCGGTCATCACCACGTCCGAACCGACCACGAACAGATCCTCGCGCTCGAGACCGCGGCGCAGGCGGTTCTGCTCGGGATGTACGACGACGGGATTGTGGTTGTAGATGAAGAGCGCCTTGATCGGCGGCGACATGGTCGGGTCGTTCAGGTGCCGACCGACATCGATGATGTTGATCAGGCGCGTGCCGGCCGGGACGAAGTCGGGGCGCGCCAGGCGCGCCGGCGTCTTCGGGAACGCGAACCCGGCGCCGTTGATCAGCCCACCGCCCGGCACGCCGAACTTTCCGGCGAGCGCGGGAAGCGCGAAGACCGCGCGAATGCCGCTGCCGCCGTTGCGGTTGCGCTCGAGCCCATTGCCCACGGTGATCACCGCGGGGTTCATGGTCCGGTACCACTCGGCGAACTCGCGCACGAGGCGCTCGTCCACGCCGCAGATCCGCGCCGCGTCCGCCAGACTGTAGCGGCGCGCCAGCGCCATGTAGTCCTCGAATCCGTCCACGTGCCGCGCGATGAACTCGCGATCGAGGCCGCCCTGCCGCTCGAGATCGGCGGCCATCGCCCACGCGAGGACAACGTCCGTGCCGGGCCGGAGCGCGATGTGCAGATCGGCCTGCTCGGCGATCTTCGTGCGCCGCGTGTCGACGATGACGAGCTTGGCGCCCCCGCGGCGGGCGCGGTTGATGATCGGCACGACATGTAAGTTTGACCACGTCACGTTGCTGCCCCAGGCCACGATCAGCTTCGAGTGCTCGGCCTGCTCGGGCCGGATGCCCGGCGTCGGACCGAAGGTGCCGACCCAGGCCTCCGTGCGGATGCCCCCGCAGAGCGGACGGCGGTCGAGCAGGCTGGCGCCGAGCCGGTGAAAGAACCGGAGATCCATCGAGCCACCGGCGAGCATGCCATGCGGGCCGGCATAGTTCAGCGGCAGGATCGCCTGCGGTCCGTGCGCGGCGATGATGTGCGTGAAACGCTCGTGGACGATGTCGAGCGCCTGGGACCAGGAGATGCGCTCGAAGCGTCCCTCACCCTTGGCGCCCTTGCGCCGAAGGGGCGTCTTGAGGCGCCCTTCGCCGTGCACGAAGCCCGGATAGGCCTGCGGCACTTTCGCGCAGAGCACACCAGCCGTGTAGGGGTTGGCGCGCGAGCCCCGGATCGAGACGATGCGCTCGTCCTCGACCGTCACGGTCAGGCTGCAGGTGTCGGGACAATCGAGCGGACAAACACTCGGATGCTCGACTTTCATTCGTTGCCTCCCGGCGCCTTGCTCACGTCAATTCATAAGCGCGCCTCGGCCGGCGGGGCCCCAGCCCCGCGACGGCCTGCAGCGCGCACCCCCTGTCACAGGCGCGCCCATTTCTGATGTACACGGAGTGGTCGACCGGGGGAAGAGCCATTGAACCCGGTGCCGACAGAGCCAATTTGGGCTATGGCGACGGCACCGGCGGCAGGGTCGCCATGTAATGGGCCAGGTTCTCGATGTCCGACTCGCTGAGCGGCTGGGCCGCCGTGGTCATCGTGCCGTCCAGGTCTCCTGCCGTCTGCGCCTTGAAGCCCCGAAGGAGCTTCTCGAGGTAGGCGAGATCCTGACCGGCCAATCGCGGAATCTGCTCGTGACCGACGAGGCCGGGCCGGTGGCAGGACACGCAGTGGTGCTGCTGGGCGAGCCCGCGGCCGGCGGCGACTTTCGTCGGATCGGTCGTGGCCGGACGCGGCGTCGGGCGCTGCGTGGCATAGAAGGCCGCCAGGTCCGCCATGTCGGTATCGCTGAGGTTGGCGGCCAAGGCAGACATCTGCGGATCCTTCCGACGGCCGTCGCGATACTTGATGAGCTGCCAGTGCGTGAAGTAAACGGGCTGCCCGGCGATCGACGGCGTGCCCGGAATCGAGGCGTTACCGTCGGCGCCATGGCATGCCGTGCACGGCTCTGATTTTCGCCGCCCGGCTTCGGGATCGGCGGCTCGCGCGGGCGCCGCGGCCGTCACCGCCAGGGCGGCGGCAGCGACCGAGGCGCCGACGAGTGCCTGGAGTGACTTCAGCGCTGGTAGGTGACGCGGTAGATCGCGCCCGCGTAGTCGTCGGCGATCAGGAGCGAGCCATCCTTCATCAACTGCGTGTAGACCGGACGGCCCCAGACCTGGTCGCCCTGCAGCCAGCCCTCGGCGAACGGCTCGTACTTGGGCACGTCACCCGGGCGGAGCGTGACCATCATCACGCGGAAGCCGATCTTTTGCGTCCGGTTCCAGGAGCCCCGCTGGGCGAGAAACACACGGTTCTGGTACTCCGGCGGGAACATCGAGCCCGTGTAGAACTGCACGCCGTTGCCGGCCACGTGCGGCCCGGTCTTCAGGAGCGGCGGCGCGAACTCGCCGCACGAGCGCCCCTTGCCGAACTCGGGATCGAGGATGTCGCCTTGATGGCAGTAGGGGAAGCCGAAGTGCAGGCCCTTCTTCTGCGCGACGTCGAAGCGATCGCTCGGCACGTCCTCGCCCAGCCAGTCGCGGGCGTGCGTGGCGAAGTAGAGATCCTTCGTCACCGGATGCCAGTCGAAGCCCACGCTATTGCGCACGCCGTGCGCGACGTACTCGAAGCCGGTGCCGTCCGGATTGACGCGCGAGATGTTCGCGTGGGTATCGGGCGGGATGCAGATGTTGCACGGCGCGCCGATGTTGAAGTAGAGCTTGCCGTCGGGCCCGAAGGCCAGGTACTTCCAGCCGTGCGGCAAGTCACGCGGCAGGATGTCGTAGACCACTTCCATCGCAGGCGGGTTGTCGAGCTTGTCCTCGATCCCGACCATCTTGGTGATCCGCGAGACCTCGGCGATGTAGAGGGTGCCGTTCTTGAACGCGACGCCGTTGGGCAGGTTGAGGCCCTTGGCGATCACCTTGACCTCACGAGTGGCGCCCTTGTCGAGGACGGCGTAAACGTTGCCGGCGACGCGGCTCGACACGAACAACGTGCCCTTGTCGCCCCAGGTCATCACCCGCGCGTTGTTGATCCCGTGCGCCCAGAGCGAGACTTTGAATCCGGCCGGGACCTTGATCTTGTCGATCGGGATCTCGCCGGGCGCCTTCGGCGCGGGCGGCTGCGCGATGGGCGCCAGCGGAGAGTCCGCCATCGACGACGGCTGGCCTTGTTTCCAGGTGGGCGGCGGCTGCGGAGGCTGCTGAGCCTGGACCAGCGGCCCGAAGGCGAGCACGAGGGCCACGGCGACCACGAGCGACGTCAGGGTGATGCGCAGCATGACGGGCCTCCCTATGGTCAGCGAACGGTCGGGAACGGATTCGGCTTCGCGGCCGGACGATACGTCCCGCGCCGCGCCTTGTCAAGACCGCGCGGCGTGTGTAGCATGCTGGCCCGACGATGCCGACGACGCTCGCGACGCTCGTTCTCGGAGCCCGGTGACGCGGCGGCTCGCGGCGTTGCTCCTCGGCCTCGTCGCGGTCTCGCCGGCCGCGGCGCAGGCGCCCGACGACGCGACCCGGCTCGAGCCGGTCGTGGTCACGGTGACCCGCATGGAACAGAAGGCCGGCGAGGCGCCGGCGAGTGTGACGGTCCTCACGCGCGACGACATCGAGCACTCGGCCAGCCAGACCGTCGACGATCTCCTCCGGCAGGTGCCCGGCTTCAGCCTGTTCCGACGGTCCTCGAGCCTCGTCACGCACCCGACCACGCAGGGGCTCTCGCTGCGCGGCATCGGGCCGAGCGGTACGAGCCGCGCGCTGGTGCTGGTCGACGGCGTGCCCGCCAACGATCCGTTCGGTGGCTGGGTTTACTGGGGCCGCATACCGATGCTGGGCATCGAGCAGATCGAGGTCGTCCGGGGCGGCGGCTCGAGCGCCTGGGGCAACTATGCCCTCGGCGGCGTCGTGCAGATCCTCACGCGTCGGCCCACCGAGCGCGCGCTGTACTTCGACGCGAGCTACGGCACCCGCGAGACCATGAACTTCGACCTCTTGCTCCACGATGTCGAGGGACCGTTTCGAATCTCGCTCGAGGGCAACTACTTCAGCACCGGCGGGTACGATGTCGTCAAGAAGTCACGCCGCGGCTCGATCGATATCGAAGCCGATTCGAATCATTCGACGTTCAACGGACGGGTCGAGCTCCTCGCGACACGAGAGGCGTCGGTGTTCGTCTCCGGCAGCTACTTCTACGAGGCACGCAACAACGGTACGCCGCTCCAGATCAACCACACCGAAACGGGCTCCGGGGCGATCGGGGGCCGGCTCGGCACGCCTGACGAGGGCGAGTGGCGGCTCGTCGTCTTCGCCGACACGCAGCAATTCCGCAGCACCTTCTCCACCCAGGCGGCCGACCGCAACTCCGAGACCCTGGCGCTCGATCAGCGCGTGCCGACGACCTCGGCGGGCGGCTGGCTGCAGTGGAGTCATCGGTTCGGTGACCACCTGCTCTCCGCCGGCGGCGACGCGCGCTGGGTACAGGGCGAGACCGACGAGCGCGTCTACAACGCCGGCGCGTTCGCCCGCACCCGCGACGCCGGCGGCCAGCAATTCATCGGCGGCGTCTTCGTCCAGGACGTGTACACGCCCATCCCTTCCCTGGAGATCGTCGGCGGCCTCCGCGGCGACTACTGGTACAGCTACGACGGCACGCGGCACGACACCCCGCCCGCGGCCGGCGTCCCCGCCGAGCAGACCTTCAACGACGTCGAGCGCATCATCCCCAGCGGCCGCGTGGCGCTGCTCTATCACGCGACACCCACGACCGACCTGCGTGCCTCCGCCTATCAGGGCTTCCGCGTGCCGACCCTCAACGAGCAGTACCGGGTCTTCCGCGTGCGCAACGACGTGACCGTCGCCAACGAGTCGCTGCGCCCCGAGAAGCTCGTGGGAGGCGAGCTCGGCGTGCAGCAGCGGTGGGGACCGCTCCTCGGACGGATCACGGGCTACTGGAACGAGGTCCACAACCTCGTCGCGAACGTGACGCTCGCCTCGCGCCTCGCCGACTGCCCGGTCGGGACGACCTGCCGGCAGCGCCAGAACCTCGACCTCGCGCGCATCCGCGGCTTCGAGACCGAGCTCGAGCTGCGCCCGGCCCGGGACTGGCGGTTCCTGGTGAGCTACCTCTTCGCGGACGCGCGGGTGGTGCATGCCCCGCAGCAGCCCGGCCTCGAGGGCAAGCGTCTGGCGCAGGTCCCCGAGCACGGCGCCACCGCCACCGTGCGCTTCTCGCGCCCCTCCTGGTTCGACGCCTCGGTGACGGCGCGCTACGTCGGAGGCCAGTACGAGGACGACCTGAACACCTTGCCGCTCGGCGGCTACATCGTCGTTGACGTGGCGGTGTCGCGCGCGATCACCAAGAACGTCGAGCTCTACGCCGCCGCCGAGAACATCTTCGACCGGACCTACTCGACCGGGCGGACGACCGACGGTGTCATCTCGATCGGCGAGCCGTTCATGGCCCGCGGCGGTATCCGGCTGCGCTTCTGACGGCGCGCGGTCAGGAGATGAGGTCGAGCCCGAGCAGCGCCCCGAGCTCGCGCAGCGCCTGATCGGGATCGTCGACCTTGATCGTCGCCATCCCGAGCTCGCGCGCCGGCTTGAGATTGCGGCCGATGTCGTCGAGGAACGCGACGCGTGGCGGCGCCAACCCGAGCTTCTCGCAGACCAGCGCGTAGATCCGCGGATCCGGTTTGCGGAGTCCGACGACCGCGGACTCGACGAAGACGTCGAAGTGCGCGGCCAGGCGCGATCTGGTCGCCGCCTCACGCGGCGACGCCGGCCCCGGCGCCTCGGTGACCCAGTTGTTCGTGAGAGCGGCGACGGGGAGACCGCGCGCGCGGATCCGGCGGATTGCTTCGAGCATGCGTGGTCGGGGTGCGCTCGCCTCGGCGATCTTCGCCATGAGCTGCCGGCCGTCCACCGTGATGCCGCGGGCGCGGCAGTCGTCCTCGAAGGGCGCGTAGAAGGTCTGGACCGTCAGCTCGCCCCGCTCGAGCCGCGCCCAGGCGCCCTGCTCCCCCGCGGCGACCACGACGCGGTTGATCGCGTTCGTCTCGAGGCCTCGCTCGCGCTCGTATCGCGCGATCGCGTGCAGTGGGGAGTCCTGCACGACGCCGCCGATGTCGAACACCACCGCCGCGATCGCGCTCATGGCCGGGCCCCTTGGAACATAGCAAATTCGCGGCGACCCTACCGCGGCGCGCAGATGAATTACTATGGACAACGTGCGACCGTTCGCCGGCATCGAGGTCGTCGAGTTCGGCCAGTTCATCGCCGTCCCCTTCTGCGCGCAGGTCCTCTCGGAGGGCGGCGCTCACGTCATCAAGATCGAGTCGCTCGAGGGCGATCCCGTGCGCCAGCTGGCGCCGCTGGCCCCCGGCGAGACCCGTCACTTCCTCTCGCGCAACCGCGGCAAGCACTCGCTGCCGCTCGACCTCCGTCATCCCTCGGCCGCGCGCGTCGTCGAGCGCCTCCTCGCTCGCGCCGACGTGGTGCTGCCGAACTTTCGCCCAGGGCTGGCCGCCGAGCTCGGCCTCGACTGGCCGAGCCTCGCGCCACGCTTCCCGCGCCTCGTGGTGGGCAACGTCAGCGCGTTCGGTCGCCGCGGGCCGGCCGCTCGCCTGGCGGGCATGGACCTGGTCGTGCAGGCGCGCAGCGGGCTCCTGGCCGCGGGCGGGAGCGTCAACGACGGCGTGCCGACCGGCGGCGAGAATCCGGTCGTCGACTACATGTGCGCGATGACGCTCGCGTTCGGCATCGCCTCGGCGCTGTTCCGCCGCGCGAATACCGGACGCGGCGGCGAAGTGGACGCCTCGCTCCTGATGTCGTCGCTCGTGCTCCAGAACAACAACATGGTGCGCATCGATTCGGCGGACGCGACGACGCACGCCGCGCTCCGATCCCGGCTCGCCGAGCTACGCTCCGCCGGGCGGCCCTACGCGGAGCAGGCGGCTCTCACGCCCCAAATCCGCCCACCGGCGACGGTCAACGTCTACTACCGCACCTACGCGACGCGAGACGCCGCGCTCGCGATCGCGTGCGGGAGCCCCGCGCTCCGGCGCGCCTTCATCCGGGCGGTGGGGCTCACCGACGACGCCCTGGATCTGCCGATTGCCGACCGCGCGAAAGAGATCGCGCACTACATGGCACTTCGCCATCGTGTCGAGGGGATCGTGGCCACACGCACCACGGCCGAATGGCAGGCGACGTTGGAAGCCGCCGGCGTCCCGGCCGCCGGAGTCAAGCTGCCGCTCGAGCTCCTCGACGACGAGCAGCCTCTCGCCAACGGCATGCTTCACGACCTGACTCATCCGGTGCTCGGCCCCGTGCGCGTCCTGGCGCCACCGGTCTCGATGGACGGCGGCGGATTCGTCCCGGCGCCGGCGACGCCGCCGTTCGGATCGGAGACGCGGGCGATACTCGGCGAGCTCGGCTTCGTGGACGCGGAAGTAGAGGGCTTCCTGGCCGAAGGTGTGACGCGCGACCGGCCGGCGCCGCGCCGCGCTCGCTGACCGGCCTCAGTTGCGTGCGGGGTCGGTCGCGATGCGCGCGGGGTCGGCCGTGGCGGCCTGGAGATCGGTGATCGCCACGCGCCGCTCGATCTTCGGGTTGCGCAGATCGATGGCGATCCGGAGCGCCCGGAGCCCGTGCACGCCCTGCAGCTCGTCGAGCTCGACGTCCTCGACCTCGCCGGTGAAGTAACCGAGTGAGGTGAGGTAGTCGATGTAGGCGCGGTACTCGTTCGCCTCGGCGGAGTGCGAGTAGATGATCGCGATCTTTCCGGGCTGGGTGATCCGCTCCTCGGAGCCCCTGATGAGGGCCTTGTCGATCCGCTTCTTGACGATCTCGTACCGGATGTCGTAGGCACCGTCCACGTCGAAGCGCTTCTCGTCGAAGCGGAAGCGGATCGAGAGCGGGGCGTGCTGGACCAGCACCAGGTGCGTGACCTCGAGCGGAACCGGGAGCTTTTCCTTGAGGCGATTGACCCGCAGCG